>Ga0209541_10018149_pt1 | contig 10219 bp, 10 predicted proteins | sample RifCSPlowO2_01_FD_184027 | JGI IMG/M metagenome (GOLD analysis project Ga0209541, IMG submission 184027) | Groundwater microbial communities from Rifle, Colorado - Rifle CSP2_plank lowO2_0.1 (SPAdes) (version 2) | ecosystem: Environmental > Aquatic > Deep subsurface > Groundwater | place...
AATAATGTATTTGGTCCGATTACCAAGCAAGGTCTGACCTTTTTAACTATCCGGCCGGAAGACAAAGGGGCAATTAACCTTCAGTTTACTCAAGACAAGCTAACAGTTGACAATTTAAGCGAGCAGGAAATGTTTAAACTTGTTAATGAGGAACGTTCAAGTTCTGGGTCAAAAGTTCTCGTCTGGGATGAAGCGTTGGCGCAAGTTGGCAGAAAGCATTCTGAAGACATGTTCAGGCGAGGCTATTTTTCGCACTTTTCACCCGAAGGCAAAGACGTTGGAGACCGGCTTTTGGAAAGTGGAATTGAATACAGTTTTGCGGGCGAAAATTTGGCGCTGGCCCCTAACGTCGAAAGAGCTCACACCGGCCTTATGAACAGCGAAGGCCACAGAAGGAATATTTTGGATCCGGCTTTTGGCAAAATCGGTATTGGTGTTATGGATGGCGGTGTCTACGGCAAAATGTTCACGCAGGTATTTACGGAGTAATTACTCTGAGTTTATCGAAGGATTTCACGGAGTGATGACCCTGAATTTATTGATTGGAATTTCTTTAGGCGAAAAATATTATTTTTCCCGCAAAGCATATCTTAATTGATATGCTTTATCCCCAAAATAGCCGGTAACTTCCGGCATTATAATTGGCATGCCAAGAAGCTGTGCCGGAAATAGCGTATAGTCACCATATTTATTATTGACCTCATCAACCTTCTCAACCAGCCTGCTATGTAGTCTCGCCTCTTTAAAAAGGGGAATAGGCAAAAAGTCTTTTTTTGTTAACATACCCAATGTCACTCCGCAAAAAATAATTGGTTTATCCTGAGGTTTACCAAAATGCCAATTTTCAGAAATAATTTTACAGATGTCAAAAAGCTCTTTGCCAGAGCTTATATAATTTTTTAAAGTTCTATGGCCATACCAAGATTCAACTCTCTCATCATCTTTGGGTCCAGACCAATGCCTTGCAGAGGTTCTAAGACAAAATCCAACATAACGCCCTGCTAAGGCCATAGTACGCGCTTTAAATGCTGCTTCTTCTGCTAAATTTCTGGCAATTTTGTATATATCTTGTCTGCTATTTAGAGGTTTATGTGTTGTATAGGTTCTGCCTACACTTTTTGCTTGCTCAAGGCTTGTGTATGCTAAAACTGGCGTATTGTCAACTCCTCTTGCCAAATTAAAAAGATGATAAGACCAAAACGGCCCAAAGTTATCATATAGAAAAGAAAACGTGCAAGCTCTGAGTGCCGGAAAATTATCAATGCCCAACTTTGCCAAACGGGCACAAAGTCTATATCCAAGCCCGCAGACATCGGTTAACTTGCACTTATCTAAAACTTTAAATAAATTGTCTTCTGTTATCCAGAACAAACCGTCAAGTTTTATTTGGTTTGATCCAAGCTTAGCCAAAAGTCTATTGTGGGAAATTCCAACAGAACAAGTCATCCACTCACCAACTTCCCTGCGAAGCCTGTCTTTTATCTCCAAAGCTATATTAAAAGCATTACACCAGAATTTTTCTGTTTCGGTAACATCTATAAAACACTCATCCAGCGAAAACACTTCACAAAGTGGAGAATAATTGGCGCAAATTTTAATAAAACGTAGGCTCATTGCCTCATACTTTGCAAAATCGGCAGGTACTAAAACAATCTGCGGGCAAAGTTTTTGAGCGTCATTTACGCGAGATCCTGTTGTCACCCCGTACTTTTTAGCTTCATATGAAGCAGCAATAATGCAAGTTCGGCCACGAGCCTTAACAACACCTACCGGTCTGCCTTGCAATTTTGGATTTGTTTGCTGCTCGGCCGTTGCAAAAAAGCTATTTAAATCGGCATGAAGAATTATCCGCTTATCGTTCATGGTTCATCGATTATCGTCTATTGCCAACAACTATTTACTATTTACACCTCATGTGGCATTATTTTTTAAATTTAATAAGTTGTCTTCGCCATTTCATGGCGATAGGGAAGATGTGAGAAGAATCGGCTACAGAGTCAAAAAAGACCCACACTTTGATAGGCTCGTCGATTTCGGTTTCGTAAGACATGGTAGATAAATCAAAAATTAAAATGCAAAAATCAAAATTATGGAAGTTCTCGATTCACTCGAACAATAATTTTTAGATTTAAAATGTAATTTTAATATTTGATCTTTGATATTTAATATGACTATTCTACCCAAATAAAACCCGAAGTGTCAACCTTACGACTTGTTCGAGATTGGTTCTGCATTCAGCCGAAGGGTTAATGAGATAACCATCTGAGATTGGAGAAGGTAGTAATTTAGCTTTGGTTTGACTTCTAGTTAAAAGTCAATTATAGTTTTTCTCAATAAATAAAGCTTAAAATGACTGAAAGAGAAAGTGATTTTGGAGCTGATGAAGAGGGTCAGGTTAGATTTGTTCAGGTTGATAGGAAAATAGGTGGGCTAAATCTTCAAATTGATACTGATGAGGGTTTTGTGATCGGCAATTTTTTGAGGATATATCTGCTTTCATATAAAGGGCCCAAGATAGTATTGGAGACGCAGATAGTCAAAGAAAGTCAGGAATATGCTAGCCAGCTGCACTTTTTTGATCATAATGTATTGTATCAATTAGAAGGTACAGATATTTTTATAGCGGCAGGATTACGTGAATTTGGTAGTGGATTTCGAAATTTACATTTTGTAATTAATGCTCCTCGAGATATTCCAATCGTCAGAACACAAATATTAAATAAATAGCTTTAATAATCCTTCTACTTTGTACAGCCCTTCGGTAAATTATTGATAGCGAGCAAAGTCGAACTACTCAGGCCGTTCAGGTTCTGAGAGACTTCAGGCTCGAAGAGCTCTTCGAGCATTAGAGATTGGTAATGTAAGAGTTGTTATCTTAAAATAACCCAACAGCCTAAAAACCTAACGGCCCAACAACCTGACCAATGTTTCCAATTCGTGACAGTCAAAACTCCAATAAATTCCCGTTTGTCAACCTGGCACTAATAACCATCAACATCTACGTATTTTTTCAGGAACTTATAAATCCTGACATTGAAGCATTTATCGCCCAATATGGCCTTATACCAGCAAACGTAGACTTTACCAATATCCAGATGTTGACACCCTTTTTAACATCACTTTTCATACATGCCGGATTCTTGCACATTATCTCCAACATGTGGTTTCTCTGGATTTTCGGCGATAACGTAGAAGCTGCCATGGGCCATCTCAAATACCTTGTCTTTTACTTATTCAGCGGTATTGCGGCAAGTTTTGTCCAATATTTGTTTATTTCAAACTCAATCCTTCCTATAATAGGCGCCTCAGGTGCTATTGCCGGTGTTCTTGGAGCCTATCTTAGGTATTTTTCTAAAAATAAAGTTGACACTCTGGTGCCAATTTTTGGCTTGCCCATAATAATCGCATTGCCGGCAAATTTTATTCTTATTTATTGGTTTTTTACTCAAGCATTTAACGGGGTTGCCTCAATTATTGTTGAAACAGCTTCCATTGGCGGTATCGCTTATCTTGCTCATACCGGTGGCTTTGCTTCCGGATTCCTCTTTTCAAGTCTGTTTGTCTGGCAAAGAACCTCAAACTGGAATAAAATATAAATAGCAAATCCAATGATAATTCAATCTTATAGACAGTACCTGGATTTTTTGGAAAAGACACTTTATAAAAAAACTTCCAAACTTAAGAAATCTCTGATTCTTGTGCTTATTCTCGGCCTTATCATAGCAGGCACTTTTTCCGCTTTCTTCGTCTACTACGCTAAAAAGATTTCAATATCACATGCCCAAGGTCAGTACTTAGAGCTTGCTAATGATGGATTTTTCAAAACAAAGCAATCACTTGATGAAACTATCTCGTTGTTTAAAGTAGCCGGTACAAAGGTTCAAGTGGCCAGTCAACTAAAGGACAATCAAGAAGCAACAAGTAGTTATTTTCTCTCGCTTGACCAGACTCAAAAAGTTCTCTCAAGAATCGAAGCTGTTAAAGGTAATATTTCTTTTCAGAAAACTGTACTTCAAAAAACTAATGTGCCGCAAGTTTATTCCGGCTTGAATGCGGATCTTATAACTTTTTATCAAGAAACAGAAAATATTTTAGACAAGATTTATAAAGACCACCAGTTCATAAAGGATATCCATATGGCATTGGGACCCAGTCCATATTTAGCCAGTATATCCGATGAATCACTCTGGAAAGAAGGCAGGGAAGACCAAATTAAAAACTATTACCAAAATACTAAAAGCGATGTCAACAAGGCTCTTGATAATTTTTCAAAGTTAAATGTGCCCGAAGATTTTAAAGCTTACTACGACGCTCAAGTTTCCTATCTTGAATTGCTTGCCAATGTCTCAACTAATATTTTGAGCACTCTTTCAAGTGATAAGCCGCGCAGTCCCGATTCTGCAACAAGACTTGAAGAAGCTTATCAAATCTTAATCGGTGCTAAACGGGAAAATGATGTTCTCTCCCAAGAACTGCTGTTGGAAAACGAGAAACTAACAGCTTTAAAAGGAAACCTAAATTACCTGGCAGCGGTTAACCTTAAACAAAATTCACTTGAAGAAAGGTTGAGCGACGCTGTTTCAGATGCTCAGGGCAAGTGATTTCTTAAAATATGTTTTAGGCTCTTTACAAACCAATATCGAAATTTGTTAAAATGTAAACTAAGGAAAGGAGACTAAAGATGGACCCTAACGATAACCAAAATCCAGTTGGTCAAGATCCTACCAACACGGATGATTCACCAGGGATGGGGGCTGGCGATCAGACTCAAGATCAGCCTCAAACCCCCACGACTCCGGATGTAACAACGCCCAACGAAACTCCAACGCCGGCGCCAGAGTCAAATCCGCCAGCAGGTGGTAATTCAGCTGGCGAAGAAATCGCCCCGCCACCACCTGTTGTCGAAGACAATGAGCCTGGCACATCGTCTAACGATGGATCAAGTGGCGCATCAGCCTAAGTTATTACAAATAGGGCGCACGTTTGTTGACATTAGACAGCGCAAGTCCCTATCCTGAGATTAGGGGACGATTAGTTGACGCTTCACGTATTCAAGCGAAAAATAACCAAAGGCTTTGTAATAGTTTTTCTTATTTTCTACGGATTACTTTTCTATTCTGTGGGGAAGTACGAGCCGATAAATAAGTTATTTAAATCAAAGGTCAACTCAATTCAGAAAATTACCAATAGTTCACTAGAAAAACCCCTACCATACGCTGATACTCAAACGCCAGAAGTTATAGGATCCCATGTAAAACTTTGCGCCAATACTGTTTATGGCTATCAATTAGCCTACCCGGGTGACTGGTTTACAACTTATAACTCAGATGACCAAAAATGTCGTTTCTTTGCTCCTTATTCCTTTGTAATCACTAAACTAGTTGAGGATAGTTTTGCGCCAATAGAAATAGAGGTAATTCCTCCCTGGCAGTGGGAAAATACAGTCAAGTTTTATGAAAATCCTAATGAGTTTTATAATGTTCTCTCGTCCCAAAACGTTGAAATCGCCGACAAGATCGTTAAGAAAATCGAAACCGCCTCAACCGGCTCAGCAACAATTCCAAGAGGTTTTACTAAAGTGACTTATTTGGTTCTCGACGCTAAAATACCTCTTAGAATTTCGTATGTGCAACTTGAATCAACCGACAACGTTAACGGGTACAAGGATGATTTGAAGCAAATCGTGGAAAGCTTGAAATACTTTTAGGGCAGAGAATAAGAAAAGGCCTCTCTTGCGAGAAGCCCTTTCAAGTTGCCTATCTTGCGATAAGCAGCTATTTATACAACGGGAAAAATTAGTTGTCAACCCCCCAAATTAAAGCTAAAATGCTATATTAAATCGTTGTGAGACAACAAGACGCAAGAAAAATTTATTCTGTTTCTGAAGTTAACTATTTTGCAAGGCTTGCTCTTGAACAAATGGTCTTTTGGGTTGAGGGAGAAATATCGACCCTAAAGAAAAACCCCGGCTACAATTTTTTTTACTTAGATTTAAAAGATGATCTTGCCATTTTACCCTGCATTATCGACGGTAACATCATTTCTCAATTAGCAAGCGAACCATTTGGTCAATACATTTTGGCTTTTGGAGAGTTAAGCTTATACGAGCCCCTTGGAAAATATCAATTTCGAATACATCAAATTGAACCGGCAGGCGAAGGCTTAATTCTCAAAAAGCTGCATGAAACAATTGCCAGGCTCAAAAAAGAAGGGATATTTGACCAAAAGTATAAAAGGGAAATTCCCCGCTACCCCAAAAAAGTTTGTGTTGTTACTTCATACGGTTCTGATGCTTGGAACGATTTTAAAAAACATACCCGAGACAAAATCCCCTTTATTAAATTGTACGTAGCTGATGTCAGGGTCCAGGGACCAAGATCTATACCACAGCTTCTTGAAATTTTGCCACTTGTTGATAAAGGCGGTTTCGACGTGATCGCAATTACAAGAGGAGGAGGATCGCTTGAAGATCTTGCAGCCTTTAACAACGAGTTGGTCGCAAGAGCAATTTTTAAAATGAAAACACCAACAATAGTCGCTATTGGGCACGAGACCAATGAGTCCCTGGCTGAATGGGTTGCTGATAGGCGAGCTTCAACCCCGACTGACGCTGCCAATATCATTACCCAAGGCTATGTCCATTTTTTAGAAAAGCTTGCAAACTTAAAACAGCAACTACAATTAAGATCAAATTATTATTTTTCGACTAATTTTCAAAAACTGGACTATAATTTTTATCAACTTCAAAGAATTAAAACCAGTTTTAAAGATATTCCTCACAGGCTCAACACGCTAAAGGAATCGTTAAAAAGACACAAGCAACTGATAACACAAGCCGACGAGAAGCTAAAAAAAGTTCTCCGGGATATGGCCATGAACACCAAACTCTTAATTGCAAAAAATAGCCAAAAGCTGGAATCTGCCAAGAGAACACTCATGGCGCTTTCTCCCAAAAATACGCTTGAAAGAGGATATTCAATTGTAGCCGACAACAGTGGTAAAATTGCCAAAAGTATTGATTCTATTGTCGTTGGCAGTACGGTTGCAGTAAAATTGGTTGATGGTAGCTTCAAATCATCGGTTAAATCTAAAGTAATATATGACAAAAGATCCGGGCACTCTTAGTTTTTCGAAAGCACTACATCGACTTGAAGAAATTATTAATAAACTTGAAGATCCTAACCTTGACCTGGAGGAAGGCCTCAAACTTCTAGAAGAAGGTGTAAGATTGCACAAATCATGCAAGGATAAATTAACACAAGCAAATGTTAAAATAACTAAGATCCTCAAAGAGGATCCGGATAACTAATACGGATATTAAAAGGAGGTGATTTATTATAACTAATCAAAAAGTTGGGACAGTCACCCATTATTATGACAAAATACAAGTAGCGGTGGTCAAATTAACAAAAGGAGATCTTAAGATTGGCGATAAAGTAGAGTTTTTGGATAAAAGCGGTTCCCCTTTTACCCAAACTGTGTCCTCAATGCAGATAGAACATGCAAATATTGATATCGCAAAATCTGGAGACGAATTTGGCCTCAAGACTGAAAAACCTGTGAAGACAAATTCACCAATTACCAAAGTAGCATGATTTATATTCTTCACGGGGATGATGTCTTCGCCTCTTATAATAAATTGCAAAACATATTAAAAAGCTACCCAGAATTTGAAAAAGTAAGACTTTCGGCCGATAAAAATAGTCAGGAAGATTATTACCTCTCAGTTTTTGCAAAAGACCTTCTGAGTGAGAAAAAAGTCATTATTTTGGAGAATTTTTTGACAGCCAAAAAGATTAGTTTTGGCCAAATGGAAAAAATTCCCAAAGATATACCGGTCTTTTTTTGGGAAAAATCGGCTATCAATACCGGTACCTTTAAAAAAAACCCGAGTCTTGCAATTGAAGAGTTCAAACCAGCGCCAACCCTATTTTACTTTCTAGACTCCATTTCAAACAACTCGAAAAGATCGATCGATTTTCTAAATAAACTGGGCAGCAGTAGCCAAGGCCTGATCTGGCACTTAACTGCCAGAATACTCCTTTTAATGTTAGTGAAACTGAATGTCAAAAAAGACATGGCATCGCGAGTAACCGGTAGACAAATAGCAGACTGGCAATGGCAGAGGCTTTCGGCCCAAGCAAAAATGCTAAGTGTTACAACACTTTTTAAACTTTACGATGCACTTTTAAAACTTGATTTTATGATAAAAAGCGGCACTTCAAACCTTGATGAAAATACTTTAATTTCGCTCTTACTTCTTAAGTATCTCAAGTCCAGCCAAAAATGATACAATTGAAAAAACTGCCCCAACTATGGTTTGGGTCGAAAGTGTCAGTGCTTCATGCAAGATATCGTTTGGTTCTCAGATGTAGATAAAGACGACATTGGGCTCGTAGGTGGTAAAGGTGCAAATTTGGGTGAGCTTTACAAAATAAAAATACCAGTCCCGGATGGATTCATAGTTACATCACAAGCCTACTTTAACTGCATTAAAGCCTCAGGCATACTTGATAGGATTCGTTCACTTCTATACAACCTGGACGTTGAAAATCCCACACAACTTGAGTCAAAAGCTAAAGCTTGCCAAGATCTCATAAAACAAATAAAGCTAGGTAAAGATCTTCAGGAAAAGCTCTATAGTTTTTACAAAAAATTATCCGGTACACAAGACGTCTATGTTGCTGCTCGCTCTTCTGCAACCGCCGAAGATCTTCCACAAGCCTCCTTTGCCGGTCAACAGGCAACTTTTTTAAATATACGAGGTAAGGAAAATCTCAAAAAAGCAATCATTGACGCCTGGGCATCACTTTTTGAGGCAAGGGCTGTTTTTTACAGGGCTCAAAAAAACTTTGATCACTTGAAAGTCGGCATTGCCGTTCCAGTGCAAAAAATGATCCAGTCGGAAACCAGCGGGGTTATGTTCACAATTGATCCGGTTACTAACGACAAAAACAAAATAGTCATTGAGGCTATTTTCGGGCTCGGCGAACTAATTGTCCAAGGCAGGGAAACACCCGACCACTACGAGATTTCATCAAAAAACTTCGAAATTATAAATAAAAACATCGTTGCTCAGGACAAACAACTTGTGCTTACAAAATCGGGTAACAAAGAATTAAACGTTTCAAAATCCTACAAAAAATCCCAAAAATTACCAGACGAATTTATTATTGAACTTGCCAAAATCGGTAAAAAAATAGAAAAGCATTACTTTTTCCCTCAAGATATCGAATGGGCATTCCAAAACAAAAAACTCTACATTGTTCAGACCAGACCGGTCACCACTACTAACCAAACATTGAATCAAAAAGGTTTATCAAAAAATGACCCCGCAAAGAGCAGCAAAGTTATAGTGCAGGGGGCTGCTGCATCTCCTGTTATAGGGACGGGACGGGTCGTGATTGTTAAAAACATCAATCAACTTTCAAAAGTTGCCAAAGGCGATGTTTTGGTAACCGAGATGACAAACCCCGACTTTGTACCTGCAATGAAAAGGGCCGTAGCTATTGTTACGGACAGAGGAGGTCGAACTTCGCACGCAGCTATAGTCTCAAGGGAGCTGGGTATAGCCTGTGTAGTGGGTACGGAAAATGCAACCAAAAAACTTAAGGAGGGAATGATAGTCACAGTTGATGGATCAAAAGGTCTGGTTTATAAGGGTCAAATTGCCAAAAACCAAAAACCTCAAGATTATCTACAAAAAGAAAAAACCCAGATATCTCATAAAACTGCTACACATCTGTACGTTAATCTGGCCGAGCCGGATCTAGCTGCCAAAATTGCTGCAAAAAATGTAGATGGGGTTGGACTTTTAAGGGCGGAATTTATACTTGCTCAGATTGGTACACACCCGAAAGAATTTATCGCCAGAGGCAACCAAGAAGAATTCATTGAAAAGTTAGTTAGGAGTTTATCTATTTTCGGCAAAGCTTTTGGTCGCCGCCCGGTTATCTATAGAGCAACTGATCTTAAATCAAACGAATACAAAGATCTCAAAGGGGGCGATAAATTTGAGCCGGTTGAGTCTAACCCAATGCTTGGTTATCGTGGAGCATTTCGTTACATTAAAGACCCTGATGTTTTCAAACTGGAACTCGAAGCAATTAAAAGAGTTAGGAAAAATCATAAAAACCTACATTTGATGATCCCATATGTTCGAACTGCCAAAGAACTTGAAACAGTTAAAAGTATAGTTGAAGAAATGGGTCTGTTTAAA
>Ga0209541_10018150_pt1 | contig 10219 bp, 13 predicted proteins | sample RifCSPlowO2_01_FD_184027 | JGI IMG/M metagenome (GOLD analysis project Ga0209541, IMG submission 184027) | Groundwater microbial communities from Rifle, Colorado - Rifle CSP2_plank lowO2_0.1 (SPAdes) (version 2) | ecosystem: Environmental > Aquatic > Deep subsurface > Groundwater | place...
TCATTGCAACATCTTTAGAGATATACTGTTTAACAAACTGATCATTATTAGAAAATTGATAAGCAGAATACATCAACGTCATAACCACAACAATACCCAAAATAAATTCAGTAATCAACATCAACTGCTGAGCTTCAGCCTGACCCTTTTTCATTTTATACAAGGTTTCTCTAAACAAATACCAACAACAACCTCTCCACCAATCTCTTTTTTTTCTATATGTAATGTAAGCAAATTATTTTTTCCAGCAACACCAGGAACAAAAATATTTTTTGTATCAAAACATTTACCAAAAATTTTTAGATCTTCAAATGATTTACATCTAGCCTTATTACTACAAGCATTTTCAAAATTTTCACTAGATAACCCAGTCTTTATATTACATAAACATAAACAATTGTTTTCGCCACAAGTTCCACCTCTATTCAAAGTAGAACGGAAAGTGAAAAACAAATCATCAGAAAGCTTACATTCTCCAATAACAATATAGCCTCTCTTAAGAATCTCCTGATCTTTATTAAAACTAGCTAAAAAACTATTTTCTTTAATTAAAAATGCAAAATCTCTTTCCTCACCAACTTTCATTTCTTTAACCACTTTAACTAACTCCTCAAAATTTTTTTCACTCATATTCTGTGCTTCAACATAATTCCAAATCAGAATAAACATAGGAATAGCAATTATTATAGCAACAACAACACCCATTAAAAAACTCAAACTTTCCTCAGCACCTCTTTTTCTCATAACTTAACTATTTCCTTAAAATTATATAAACCTTTTTATTTAACAATTTTAGAAATATTAAGTTCTTCTATTGAGCTATGAACCCCATTTAAAATATTCAGAAAACTTTCATAACCTCTCATTATTTGATCTCTAAAAACCCATATCACAATAACCAAAACAACCAAAGCTATTATAGCAACAATTATTGTCCATATGCTTCCTTCAGTTCCTTTTTTGTTCATTTTAAAAAAAGAAAAAATTAACAAGTTATTCCTATATTGTTCTCACCAATACATTTAGCGCCTAAATCAGTGCAACCAATAGGATTTTCTTTCTCAGAATCTGACAAAACACCATTATTATCTTTGTCAATTTTAAATTTTGCTGTACAATATCTAGATTCTCTTATCTGTTGTATATTATCTACAGAATCATATCCTTTAACAGTCAAACAATAACTATTACACAACTGTATAGAAACTGCCCTATCATCTATCCCCCCTCTAAATAAATTTCCTATTTTCTCAGCAATAGCAGTAAAACCTCCTGAAAAAAATGCAATAATCACGAACAAAACAACCAAAACAATTACAGCTATAACTACCATATCTAAAGAAAGACCTTGACCTTTTTTCATTATCATAACACCTCTTTGTTTATTATTCTTTATTAATATAAATCCCATATATAAGTTTTTCTATACACATCTATCTTTTTTATTAAAATCTTCTTTAAATTTGTTATAATCAGCAAAACCAAACCAAGTTCTAGGAATTCCACTACGTAGAAAACTCATGCCACTAGTCATAAAACAAATATCGCCATCAATAGATTTATAAACTTCTGGAAAAGAAGGATCATTCAATTTATAAGATATAAAAGTGTAATACCCTTCCTGCCCTGTTTCTTGTCTTATCACCAAATCTTCTCTAGAATCAAAAAATGAATAAAAACCAATTCTTTTAGTACATTCAATTGCATTCTTATAAATATGACGTGCCCATGCAAATTTATTCTTAACAGCTATTTTCTCTTTTTTAATTAACATACCAGCACCTTCTCCTTCTACTTTATAAACCTCAATCAACAAACCATCTTCTTCATTACTAAATTTCAAAGTATACTCATCAGAGAATTCACTTTCCCCCAAATCACAACCACAATCTTCCTTATTACTCTCCACACATTTCTTTATACTCTCAACAACTTTATTAAAAACCTGTTTAACCCTTAGATCTTTCTCAATTTCCTCTTCAGTAGGTTTTAAATTCAAAACCTCTTGAGCAATCTTCTTTACATCATCATACAAAGGACTTATTTGCGGATAGAATATAATAGCAACCACAAAAACAACTGCTAAAACAATTACCAATCCAACAACAATTTCCATACTTTTTTCCATTTAACCACCAAATAAATTAAACAACTTATCAATTAACTTTAACATATATTCTTTTATCTGCCCACTATAGATTATCAATAATACCAATAACAATCCTAACAAAATAATCACAGCAATATATTCCCAAGCTAAATCTCCTTTTTTCATATTAAACTCCTACACCAATGGTTTTGTATTATCCCACTTGTAAAATCAGCTCTATCTGAAATCATTATCTGATCTTGGTTACCCCCAAACAACTGATTTACATCATCCCTAAATTTAATATAATAAACTTTTTTACCTTCAAATCTTTCTAATTTGTCATCAATACAAATCCCAAAAATACTATCGCCTTTTTGTATATAATTAAAAGTGGTTTCTCCTTCTTTACCTTTTTCAATACCATCACTATCTTTCAAAAAATTAATAAAATCTGGATCAATTTCAATACTTTTTTCAATCTCCAATGGATCAATAATATAACAAGTATAAATGTCATCACCACCCAAATTACTCTTAATATCATTTATTTTACTTTCTCCAAACATCCACCAACATTTACGCATCAATGAAGCTATTTTACTCTGCACCTCAAAACTACTTCCTTTAACACCAACCTTCTGTGGCATACAAGCTAAAGGGAAAAAATTAAAACCAAGATGAGTTTTGCTAGCAACCCTAACACTAAAAGCACATAACATATCACTCCAACCAACTTTCCCCCTTTCAACAAACATCAAAACCACACTAACAATTATCAAAAAGCTAATTAAAACCAAAATCAATTTAACCAAAACTTCAACTGTTAATTTTCCTCTTTTTATCATTTTATATTCTAAAAACTCTTTAATATTTAAATTAGTTTTCTTTTTCAATCTTCCTATAATTCTCAACAAAAGTCCTAATATCTCTAATATATTGATTAACATCACATTCCGAAGCAGGGCAATACTTAGGAATAATTTTCTCAACACTATCCAAACCAGAACCAACATAAGCAGGTCCAGAAATTAACCCATACCACGCAACAATACCATCATCCCAAGATCTATAAACACACCATCTATTATTGTATTTAGAAACACATTTCTCAGCAACATATTCTAAATTACCAATACTTCTTGTATGCTTAGCAACACCAAACTTCCCATAAGTAGATTCCTTAGCAAAAAAAGCCAAAGCAAAAGCAGGATCAATTCCATACCTAACACCATCATTAAAAAAAACATTTCCTTTACCAACAGCAGGAGACCCAGCATTTTTTAAGACTTTATCAATAGTTTCAATAGAAATACTTGGTTTTCCAACAACTTTCAAATTCCCTAAAGGAACATCAACTATCTCCCTTGGTTTTGAATCATTCAACCTCTCACCAACACCCCATCTAAAAAAACCTTTCTCATAACCTTCACTACTAATATTACTAACAGCCTTCCACACACCCAACATTCCTAATAACAATACCAAACCCAACAAAATAAAAATCAAACTATTAAACTGTCCTTTCATTATCCACCTCTCAATATCATACTGGCAAATCCCTTAAATACTAAAACACCTATTAAACTAACTAAGCAATACAACATAGTACTCCTAAATAAATTTTTACCTAAACCATATTCAACACTTAACCTATCATCACCACTTTCAATTTTTTCACTCAAAACAGTCAATATGATTATAACTTGAACAACATATAAACCAACAACTAATTGGAAAAAATAAGGAGGAATAACATTCTGTACATCAAAAGGTAAGCCTTCCAAACTAGTTCCAATAACAGGAATCTCACCTTCAAACCCCTCTGTACCCAACTCACTTAACCTACCAATAACAGAACTTATCAAAGAAGCAATAGCCACAACAATTCCAGCTATAACTGGTGTCAAAAAACCAATCTGACCTTTCATAGATGTTACAACATCCGACAACAAATCCTTCAATCTTTCTTCAACCTGCCTAATACTCTTAGCATACTCAGAAATACTAATCAAAGCTCTACTAACAACACCATAACCTTTCCTCGCAGTTTCTATCATAACTCTCATAGAACTACTTATTAAAGGACTTGGAAAACCAAGAATAGCTCCTCTTTCTTTATCAAATATTGCTCTTTCAATTCCCATACCAAATCTCAAATTAGTATCAACATTTTTAAAAAATTTTCCAGTTTCTGTCCCTTCTTTATCACCTGCAACTTTACCAACAGCTAATTCTACAGGCAAACCATCTTCTATCCTATTACCTAATTGAAATAAAGAACTAGCAAACTCCCTCTCCAATCTCTTTGTATTTTCTCTTATTTTAATTATGTCTTTGGTTTTTAATTTATAATAACTACCTAAACCAAAAGCTAAACTCAAAGGCAAAAATAAACTTAATATTAAAGGAACCAAACCTAATGGTCCAGTACAAACATCTCCCCTACATTTATAATCTAACAAACCATTCAAAAATAAATTATCAGGATATAAATAATGTAATATAATAGGGCTTAACCCAATCAACAATATTAAAACCCCTAAAAAACCACCAATCAAAAGCGCATTTCCAACATCAATTTTGAATCCCCCTTCCAACTCTCTTTCACCATAACCAGTTGGCCTTTTACTTAAAATAGAATTACCTAACCACAAAACAAAAATTGGTAAAAAAATATTATACAAAACAGCCAAATGATACCATCTTATTAAACCACCCATAAAACTTCCTATTAATGGAAATATAACCAAACCCAAGATAGGTAAAACAACACCCAACATATGTAACATTGTAATAGGATTTTTTAAATCATGTGCAAAATGCAACATCTTTTCATAAGTTCCATTAACCATAACATCCAAAGCCCTGTCTAACATCTTTAATCTTCCTTCTTCTTCCACTTCATACAAACTCCCTTCTATTAAATGAAAACTCTCTACAAAATTCTCCTCATCTTTCCATACTCTCAAATAATTATCCAAAGATTCAGCAACATTACTATACCTCCCAGTTTCCACATCCCACAAAACTTTCATCAAATCTAAATTCAAAGGTTCACCAACATGTTCAGCTGCAAACCTTACAGCATGTTCTAAATTACTAGTATGCCTCATATACATCATAATATACAAAATACACAAAACCATTTGATTCCCTGCTTTTAATCTCCATTTATTAGCTGAATAATTAGGATAATTACTAACATACACATAACTAACAACTCCAACTATTAACCACAAAGCAACAATCAGAAAATTTACTTTCTGAATAAAACTTCCCGTAGATGCATTAAATATAGCAGTTAAAAAACCACTGAACAAACCTAAAAAAATAAAAAACAATAAAACTAAAACACCTAAACTAACAACACCAACCGGTTTAACATCTAAATGCGTAACCCTAATACTTTCTTTTAATTTTTCTAAACTCTTTTTATCAGGACCGATATTTAAAAATTCAGCAAATTTACATGCTTTCTCATAAAAATTCCTATTTCTCCATATATTTTTCCTAAATTCTGTATATTCTATAGAAGGAACATACTCATTTATATCATATCTTTCAAATATTTCATCTATCTTATCCATTTTACCTTTTTTTCACTTCTTCTCCCAACCACCTTTCCCATTTACTAAAAATCATCTTATTATCCAACCCACCAACCTCTTCTAAAACTACATCACTTATCTTATGAAACATATCGTTACTCAAAATAACAAATCCTGCTTCTAATAATTCTAAATTTTTACTTTTATCAGCATATCTAACTAAAGTTTCTTTAATCTTAGCTCTCAATAGTATATTTTCCCAAACAGCATTCCAATCACCAACCCATTCCTTAACACTTCCTGCTATATTCTTCAAAACATCACTATCCCCATTTACTAAATCATCACTAATCTCTAATTCATCTTTCTTAGGATTATATTTCATCAAATCAACAAAACCTTGCTCTCTTAAAGGATCCTCTTCCCAACCCTTCCTAACTTCAGTTACTTGCTGTAATCTTTTCCAAGTATGCAAACCATCAGGACTCTTTATAGGATTACAAACAAGTATCACATCAGTTGCTTTAAAACTTGTCTTAGGAACTTTCAAATCATTAACAACTCTATCAAAAACACCATAAGGACTATCACCATGTATTGTTCCAGCAACAACATTTGCTAAAGCACCAATCCGCATAGCCTCATACAATGCTAATGCTTCTTTACTTCTTATTTCACCGACAATTAAACTACTATCACCCATTCTCAAACTTGTTCTAATCCCTTCATCAGCAGCCATTTCAGAAGTAGCTTTTGTTATAGCAGCTCTAACTTTCATTGGTTGAATATTATATCCTAATCCCCTTAATTTTTCTGTAGGCAATTCCATTGTGTCTTCTATTGTAATTATCCTGTACTTCCTCATAATTTCAACTAAACAAGCACCTAACAAACTTGTTTTCCCTGAACTCCTAGTCCCTGCTATTAAAAGACTCCTTGAACCATCAATCAAAAAACTAATCAAACCAGCACTTAAGGGGTTCAACATTTTATTTCTAATATACAAAGGCAAAGTCCATGGCATATCTCTATGTCTCCTTAAAGAATAACCCAAACCCCATGGATTCAAAGGACTTCCAACAACAGCAACTCTTACTCTAGCATCAGGTAGTATTAACTCAGTATCTAAAACAGGATTTGCTTCATCTAAAGGTCTTCCACTTAACATCCTCAATCTAGATGCCCAACCAACACCATCCTCCCTAGAAGGTATTATATTAGTAACACATTCTCCATAATCTTCATGAACAACAAACACTGGTGTTTCTCCTATTGGCCCATTAATAACAATGTCTTGTATTTTCTTATCTTTTAACAAAACCTCAATAAATCCAAAACCAACAGTATACCTAACTAACATCTCAGCTAATTCATCAATCTCACTTAAATCCATTTCAATTTTCTCTCTTTCACTTAATTCAATCAACAAATCTTTACTGATATTAAAAAAAGTTTGTCTCATCCTTTCAGGGTCTATAAATTCTTCTGCTCTTGGTTCATGTCTAGATAGAATCACCTTTGCCATATCTAATAAATCATATTTATCTTCAGAAATCAGAAACTCCCTAGGCATTATATGATACAAATATTTAACATCATTAGGAACTTCAAAAATACTAACCCTAATATTTTCAATTTCATAACTATCTAACTCTACTCCGTCTAATGGTTGTCTAGCCATTAATCTAGTAAATACAAAATTTGGCATTACACTTGGTCTAAGTAATTTCTTATACAACTCCCTATTTCCTAAAACATAACCGTCTAATCTACCCTTCACTTTATTGATTAATTTAGTTTTATCCAATATAAACAAAATCTTCATCAAAACCTTCTTATATTCCTCATCAAGACTCTCTCTCAACAATCTCCTTAATTCAACATATGCACCAATAGGATCACTTAACAACAAACCCAAAACAAATCTTAAATCTCCATACATAGCAGCCATGACAGAAATATCTCTTTGTTTAACAATCTGATTGTACAAACCACTAATTTCCACCAACATCTGTGTCTGCTCATAATCATAAGAATAATTTCTTCTATGTATTAAAACAACCCTATTAACAGGTCTTCTTATCAAATTAGAGATAACATTTGCCATGCATCTGCTATCTTCCTCAAGAGAAGCACTAAAATTAGCTCCAAAACAATTTATTTTCATAACTGTTTCATTACCCTCTTTTACAATTTCGTAACTTCCTGCCTTTTTTTCCATTACCACTTTTTTATACTCACATAAATTTATTATAAAATACCTTAGATATATTAATTAATAAGCATATTAAAATAACTTTCGTTAAAATGCCACAACAAGAATTATCACAAATAATCCAAGATATAGACTCAAGAATAAGATCGCTAGAAGCAAAGAACACCTTATTAAGAGAAAGAGTAGAAAATATAAACCAAAATTCACTAAATCAAAATAAAAAATATATTTTCGAATTAAAAAAAACAAATATGGAATTTGAGAAAATAAAAACAGAAATTACTTCAATTAAAAAATTCCTAAATCAAATAACAAAAGAGCTAAAACTTTTTGCAAAAAAAGAACAGATTAAAACTCTTGAGAAATACATAGATTTATTAAATCTAAAAGAGTTTATAACAAAAAAAGAATTAGATGAAATCCTTAAAAATAAAAAATGATTGATACACCAATACAAATTGTTTCAAACATGAAAAAACAAGGTTTAAACAATAACCAAATAATCCAATACCTACAAAGAGAAGGTTATCCTCCATCTCAAATTAATGAAGCTCTACAACAATCAGAAATGACATCTGGTTATCAAGAAAGCACTTTATCTAAAAGAACACAAGAACCACTACCAGAAATACCAACACCAGAACCAATTCCAACAGAACTAGTTACTCAACCACAATTTTCACAACCAGTTTTTATTCCAGATTATGAAACATCCAATCGTGATCTTCAAGAACAAATAGAAATCATAACAGAATCAATCATCTCAGAAAAATGGAAAGAATTTCTAAAAAACATCGGAAACATATCAACATGGAAATTAAATATAGAATCCCAAATAACAAACTTACAAAAAGATTCCAAAAAAACACAGATGGAAATAGAAAATCTAAAACAAACAATCTTAAATAAAATTGACCAATATCAAGAATCAATTTCTGAAGTAAATGCTGAGATGAAGGCCTTAGAAAAATTATTCAAAGAATTACTTCCTTCTATTAAAAAACTTAAATAACCTACTTAGAACTAGCTAACAATCTCATAGCCTGACTAGCAACCAACAATAAAAAAGCTGCTCCTAAAATCTTCGGATTAAATAATATCTTACCAGCCGTTACCCCTAGACCACCAGCACCAGGTTCACCAGCAGTTATTCCTTGTATAACATCGCCATAAGCATTAGAAAAAGCAAATATCAAAATTATAATACTAATAACTAATAAAGTAGAAAACATAGCAGATGTATTAAAAAACTTCCCAACATCCTCTGCTGAAACCCCCATAAACAAGAATATCACAACCATAAAAAGAATAAAAAAGAATAAAACCACAAAGGGTCCTACCATAAATTCTATTAACTTTACTAAACCAGGAGTCAATAAAACAATAAAAGCAATAACCAAAGCAATCAAACTATTCAAATTCTGTTTATCTTTCCCTAAAGCTTTGCTTTTCTCCAAAATAGCAAAGATAACAACAAAAATAAAAATAAAACTTATGATAGGTCTAAAATATTTCAAAACCTCAATACTTATTACAGGAATTGCCATTTTTATTTAATTTATTTCCCCGTTAAAAATTTTTCAAAATTCTTTAACCCGTCCATCCAACCTTTTCCTTCTTTTTCTGGTTCTCTAACAACAAACCATATCACTAAAACAAATAGAGCTATTGTTACAATAACAGCCTTATCTGTATCGCTTAACCACAACCACACAGGCCATCCTATCAATAAATTTTCAGGTATCAATGCCCATATCAAAGCGATAATTGAAATAAATACTGCAATTATATGTGTAAAACCTAAAACATCACTGTCTTTTGAAAACAAACCAATTAACATCAAAAACATTAAACCAGCTAAGATAGCCAATGAAACTTTAGGTAAAAATGAATATAAATACAAAACTAAATCAGTTTGTGTTATAAATATTAATGATAATATAAATGCTAAGGTAATATTCAAATTTTTTCTAGGTTCGCCGCCTTTATCAGTACCTAAAATCTTAATCTTCTGCAATAAAGCAAATATCACTGTAAAAATTAACAAAAAAGGTAATACTACTTCATAACCTCCCATCCTTTCAAACCAATTCAAAATTTCACCAAAATAAGTTCCAGATCCAATATTTACAAATTGAAAAATCATTTTTTACCCTCCTTTTTATTACCTCCAACTACATAAAATATAGCACCGATGATTATAACAAAGAATATCAAAGTTGGTATTACAGTCTCATTCCAATTCATCTCTGCATAATCTACAATTTTATCTAACCAACCAATAGCATTAAAAAATATACCTAAAACCACAAAAAAAGCAATTATGAAAACCAAACCTTTTTGCCATCCTACATCTAACTTTAC
>Ga0209541_10018151_pt1 | contig 10218 bp, 13 predicted proteins | sample RifCSPlowO2_01_FD_184027 | JGI IMG/M metagenome (GOLD analysis project Ga0209541, IMG submission 184027) | Groundwater microbial communities from Rifle, Colorado - Rifle CSP2_plank lowO2_0.1 (SPAdes) (version 2) | ecosystem: Environmental > Aquatic > Deep subsurface > Groundwater | place...
CATTCGGAATATTAATTTTTCCGCTTCGTTTGAATAATCAAGAAGTGACGCGAAAGATATATTGTGCGACACACTGATTCTATGAAAAAGCAGGGCCTACTGTCTTCCCTGCTTGTGGTAGCGTGGTTTTTATAAACACTACCACGTTCGTTCCCAAAATTCTGAACAGCCCAGATTTTTACAAGAAAACTTGCCGCATATACTATTGATTCTTACCCGAATAGGATCACCAAGAAGTTTTCCGGAAAGCTCAAGGCAACGCGGACAAAGGAAAATATTCTGATCGAGTATCTGATTTCTACTATCAAGTACCTGAAGTGTACGACGGAAATGACTGAACGCTTCGGTAAATTGCGGAAGAAAGAGCCACACGCAACCATCTCTACCAAAGCAAAGAAAATTGGCGCGACGAAATTCAATAAAACGAATTCTTTTTCCATAAACTTGTTCGAATCCTATGTCGACTCCTTGTAGGTACTTTATCCAATTAGGAATTCGAACACCCTTGGATAGACGCAACCGAATTGTTCGAAACTGTTCCATTTCACGCCTACTCATTCTCCGCTGCCAATATAGCGTTTTGCAGAAGTCCTGTCAATGGGCTAAACTTATTGCTATGAGAACATCGTACTCGGCATTGCAGGTACTGAAGCAATGTCCGCAGAAATTTAAGTTTCAAGTTATAGATCGCATTCGCGCGCCGCAATCTAAAGAAGCGATTTTTGGTACGGCGGTGCACGACGCGCTGGCCTTTATGTTCTCACACGACCCGCTCTTCCCTACTGTGGACGAAGTGTGCAATCTGTTCTCTCAAGTGTGGAACGAAACAGCGACAAAAATCCATCCCGAACTCGACAGCGCGCTCGCAAAAACGTACGAAGAAAGCGGGAGGGCGCTCATTAAAAATTTCTATAAGAAAAACCCGCCATGGCTTTTTCCGGTGGTAGATACCGAATCGCGTTTTGAAATAACTCTTCCGGATTTACAAACCGGTCAAACACACGTCGTTGCTGGCATTATTGACCGTATTGATAAAATCGAGGATGGCGTCTATGAAATTATTGACTATAAAACCGCGCGCAAGCTTCCATCGCAAGACGCGGTAGACCATGATCTGCAACTATCGCTCTATCATATGGCAATTCTGCGTCGTTGGCCGTATCTGAAAACATTAAATATCAAATTGAGCCTATACTTTCTCAAGCACGGCGAGAAAATAACAACAATGCGCACACCGCAGGACTTAGAACATACTAAACACCATGTGTTGAGTAATATTGTTGATATTGAAAAGCGCGGTATTGACAATAACTTCCCCCCTACCCCATCGGCGCTCTGCGACTATTGTTCGTATCGCAACATATGCCCCGCATGGAAGCACTTGTATAAAAAAGAGGCACCCTCGGTGGATGAAGAGCAATTGCAAAAAGCGTTGAAAGAATATTTTGCTATCAAAGATATTGATGATAAAAATGCTAAGCGCTTAAAAGAATTGCAAGACGTGGTAAGCGCCTATATGAATGCTCACGGAGTGGAACGTGTTTTTGATAACGATGGATATTTTATTGCGCGCCGACTGCAACAGCGTTTTATATATGACTTTGATAAAATTCGCGAAATTATGTTTTCTGCGGGACTTCAAAAAGAATGGGGTTCTATTTTGGAAGCAGACGACAAAAAACTAAAAGCGATTTTAAACCAACTCCCCTCTCATATCCGTGATCAGATTGCCGCACAAAAAAAACTCTCAAAAGAATTTATGACGTTGGTTGCTTCTTCAAAACCAGTTAAAAAATAACGAGTAAGAGCGCCGTTTTTTGCGGCGCCCTGTTAGTAATTGGGATGAGGCTGTTCCCAACCTTGCAATAATCTACGTGGCTGGATTCTGGTAGCCTGCTTGACCACGCAAATGCATTAAAAGACTAATTAATGCCCAATATAGCAAATGCATTTAAAAGATCAAGCGCCTTGACTATTTTTATATTTTGGCTACACTAAACATAGTGTCGTAGAACTATAAACTAATAACTATAAACTGATTTATGGCACATACAAAAGCAGGCGGATCAACGCAAAATAACCGCGATTCGCAACCAAAATACTTGGGCATTAAGCTATACGCCGGCGAAGTGGCAAAATCCGGCTCTATTATCGTGCGCCAACGCGGCACGCGCTTTGTCGCTGGCACCGGAGCCAGTATGGGGTGTGATCACACTATCTACGCTGTCCGCGAAGGCACGGTACTGGTTGAGCGCCGACGAAAAATTCGCTTCGACGGTTCGCGCGCTTTCATTCATCGCGTCTCAATTGTATAGTTGTTGTGCCGTCAGCGCGTGGCCGCTATAATGATGCCATGACAAGCATTGCGCTAAAAAACGATCCGGTATTGCGCAAGAAAGCGGCGCCGGTTGCCATTGAAGAATTTGGATCACATAATCTTGTAAAAACCATTGCCGCGATGGCAGAAGCAATGTTTCAAGAACCCGATGGTATCGGCATCGCGGCTCCGCAAATAAAAATCCCGAAACAAGTTTTTTTGGTCGCTGCCGACGTTCTTAACCCCGTGCAACTCAACGAGCGCATACAAACATCAAATAAAACTGGTGCGGGAAAATCGCGCCATTTTACGTCAGATGATTATCTTGTTTTTATTAATCCAAAAATTGAGAAATATTCTCAAAAAAAATCAAAAGATATTGAAGGGTGTCTTTCGGTGCGCGGCATATATGGCGAGGTGACCAGATCAGAAAAAATTGTGGTGCAATACTACAATGTCAATGGTAAACGGCTCAGCCGCGGCGCTTCAGGCCTTTTCGCGCGTATCATACAGCATGAAGTAGACCATCTCAATGGGACGTTGTTTATAGATAAGGCAAACAACATACAAAAAATTTGATTTTATGCGCATAGCATTCTTCGGTACGTCTGAATTTGCTCTCCCCGCTCTACAAGCGCTCGTCAACAACAATACAGCGCCCATAGCAGTAATCACCGCACCCGATAAGCCAAAGGGCCGCGGACAACATGTGAGGCATCCGCAGATAAAACAGTGGCTCGTGACCAGCGATCAGCGCGTGGGAAAAGCCAAGAATATACAAGTTTTTCAGCCAGAAAATTTAGATTCAGATTTCGTGCTTCAAATTTCAAATTTAAAACCCGATGTCGGTATTGTAGCCGCGTATGGAAAAATTTTACCAAAAGCGCTCATAGAACTCTTTCCGAGAAGCGCCTTAAATATTCACCCGTCTCTATTGCCTCAATATCGTGGCCCATCCCCCATTCAAACAACTCTTCTCAATGGCGATAAAGAAATGGGAGTTACTATTATCACAATTGATGAAAAAATGGACCACGGGCCAATCGTTGCGCAACAACAACTGGGGGGAGGTTATAGAATTCCTCCGGACATAACATATCCAGCATTGCACAATACGCTTGCAGAACTCGGGGCACAATTACTCATTGAAACATTGCCAAAATGGATTGCTGGCGACATTACACCAACACCGCAAGACGATACGAAAGCAACATATACAAAATTACTCAAAAAAGAAGACGGAAAAATTAACTGGAGCAAATCTGCCGAAGAAATTGAACGAATGGTGCGCGCGTATAATCCTTGGCCGGGAAGCTTCTCTGAAATCAAAAATCAAAAATCCCCGGCCTCGCCAAGCGAAGCGGGGCGGACAAAAATCAAAAATATTTTGAAGATCAAAAAGGCGGAGGTGTTAAAAGAAATGGCAGCTTCTCCCCTACCTCCTATCCCCGGGACGTTTTTCAAGACCACCAATGGATTCCCCGCGGTCATATGCGGCAAAAGCGCTTTAAAACTTTTGGTGGTACAGCCGGAAGGAAAAAACGAAATGCCCGGTGATGCCTTCGCGCGCGGGTATATGAAATAAACTCGGAGCTTGTCACTAGCATCAATCGTAGTCAGTAAAGATACCCCCACGATTGTAATTTGTCGCTATCAGAATTCCATCGAAGGCCGATATCTGTTCTGTAGTAACTATTTTGAAGAAGGATATTATCAAGGCGGTTATATGCTGTGTGGCGAGCTTCCATAACAGTGATACCAGAACCAGTAACAACAAGAGCATATCCGGAGTTGCCCGCTAAATGCCAATCTCCATCAACCAACTTTACATCACCGAAGTGAATACCATCAAGATTCTGCTTCTTGAAAATAATAGATGAATCGCGGTAAATATTAAACTCATCCTTATCATCAAAAGGAAACGGCGGCAATGCAACGACAACACCAACCTGAAAACCCTTCTTAGTTTTAAGTTCATACGGCTGTCGAGCTGCAAGAGCATACATAAATTCATCCCAAGCGCTCAAAATACCTTCCGCCTGAACTGATATTGTCGGATAACCAAAGCGGCACGTAAATTCAAGCGGATAAACGCCGCGCGCGTTAGCAATACAGTTGATATCAATATAACCTCGATATCCGCACTTAATCAGCTCGTCTTTAATCTTAATCAGGGTAAGATTAAAAATAGTATTTGGCGGAGACCAATACATCAAGGTACCCATTTCCCCAGTAAATGGGCCGATGTCGCCGGGAAAAAGTTTTTTATGCTCAAAATTAATATTAACGGGATATATAAAATCCTCGCCGTTGAAAAAAGCGCCAACAGCGACCTCTACTCCAGGTGCGAACTTTTGAAGCTGAAAGTTTTTTATTTTTTTAGACCAAGAGGTTTTATTGTGTTCGAGAACCTCAATAATATCTTTGCCGTCTTCGTCGTGACCCAAAAAAAGAATTCCCTTCATATCTGATGACATATTGCCTGATGGTTTCCAGACATAACGGCCGGGATTATTTTTTAAAAAAGCAATCGCATCATCATAATTATCAAAATCCCAGTGCGGCAGTGTGAGCATGCCAAGACGATCCATTTCCGCCTGGCCGAATTCTCGATCTTCCTCAAGCCGATCTGTGTAGGCACTGCCGCCGATAACCAATTTGCCAGCTTTGCGTAACGCATCCGCTTGAGTACCAAAACCCACATCATCAAAAATGATGACATTGGCCCACTCAATATATTTTTTCCAATCATCTATTTTTTCCAAAAAGCCGTCGTATACATCGGCATCCTCTGGCCGCTTAATAAATATTTTCACCAGATTTCCCTCGTTTTGAATTTGCCACGCCAAAGCGCCGCTTAAACTTTCCCACGAAACAAAAAGAAACTTTTTTGGTTTCTTATTGCCGTTGCCATTATGATTGTTTTTTGCTATTCCATTCGTTGCGTTCGGCATACTAACTTATAATACAATAATAAAAATCAAAATACAAAAAACTGTGTAAATTTTAGTTGTTTTCTTTTTTGAGTGTCTCTGCAAGCAAAGCTACTGCATGATTTGGAGCGCACCGTGTTTTAATCCACCTGCTCGCTTTTTTCTCTGTCATTTGCGGATCTCGATATAAAGCCAGTATTTCTTCGGCCGCTTTTTGAAATATGCGGTAGTATGTATCCACATCACGAATTTCGAGGCGACCTTTTGTGCTACGCACCGCCCCCATCGCAATACATTCATTCAAACAATATGCCGACGCATAATAATACGGATCCTCCGGCGGCTGATCCTTCAAAACTTGCAATAAGCTTCCCAACATGCCGACCGCCCATTCGTCTTTGGTGCCATCAAGACCCATTCGTTCAATAATGGTTGGTACCATAGCTCGATGAGTAATTTCCGCCTTTACTTCATCAATAATAGTAAGTGGGCGTCGGCCCAAGCGCTGTGACTCGGGATCACCGTCTGGATAAATACCGTGCGCAAGTTCATGCAAAATAGTATCAAATCTTGAAATGTATTCCATTCGTTTTCTTGCCTCTTCAGAGTTTCGCGGAAATATATTTTCGGTAACAACATGACTTTGCAAAAATGATGGAAATTCGGCGTCATATGCTCGTATTTGCTCATTCAAATAAAGGATAATAGACGGCTTTTCTTGCGCAACTGCATTGAACGTAAGATTACACCCATAACCGCCAACAACCATCGCAACGCGGATAGGATTTTCTTGTACATTTTTTATAAATTGAGATGCGTTAAGTGTCTCCAAACTTTCTGCAGTAGCTCTTCGTGTGTTGTGCGTTTTTTGTTCTTCTGCTCGCGCATCTGGAGTTGCCAAAGAAATTTTTAATTCTGGATCGAAATACGGCTCTTTCCGATATCCTTCCATCGCCGGAGTCATAATAATAGGGAAAGGAGACCTCAAAAGATTTTGGTATTTTTCTTCTACTTCGCGTTGGAGTTTTTCGCTTAATGTAGGATCGCCCTCTCTATAAAATGCCGCGAGGATCTTACAAAAACTTTCAAATGCATCCGCCCCCGGTTCATTTTTCCACAAAGAGTTATTGTGAGCGATTTTTTCAAAATGATTTGCAAGAAATTGCGCTTCGTGCGGAAAAAGCGCCGCAATAGTCATTGGCGCACTGTCTCGCACAAAAAATTTTACCCCGGAGGCTTCTTTCGGTGGAGATAATTCATTTTGTATGTAAGCTAAAAAACGAATAAAAATCGTATCTGTTTTGACTGCTGCCTCCATAACATCTATCAGTAAATCGCGCGTCCCCACAGTCAGACCGAGATGTGCTAAATCACTATCGCTTGCATTTTGAAGTACATCGCGATACGTGCGCGTCTCAATGCGTTTTACTACATGAGCCATTACTGTCAGAAGAATTTCTTTGCGCTGGCCAGACACTTCCTCCCCAAGCGCCTCAAACCAGTTGTGTACAATCGCATCAACCAAGGCGCGTTCTGGTAAGTCCCGGATCGAATGTACCTGTTCTTGAAGATGGGGAATTTTTTGGACAATAAAATTATATACTGCGTCGCGAACATTAGTGGTACATTCAAGACCTGTATGATACGGACGAACATCCTTATAAAGCTTGCGCCATGATTGTTCATTGCCTAGAGGATCCTTCGTTGTGCCCAGAAGTTCAAGAGCATTATAAATATATCGTAATTTTTCTCTTGGCTGCTCGCGTGTCTCGTTTATCAACTTTTCCATACGCAACTAATCGTATAACCAATAAAGAATATAATCAACAATGCGCCAGCTGTTAATTATGCGCGTTTTCTGGATCGCGAGGTAAAAAATCTTGGTATATTGCCATTTGCGTCAATAATAAGCAGCGTTCGCAAAATCGCTTCCTTAACCAGCGCTAATTTCTGGTGTTTGGACCCAAGATATTTATCAACAAAACGTTGGTAATGTGGAGACATATGCGATGCATCGTGCGAGCGAGACCCACGAGATCGTAAAAGCTCTTCGGCTGGGAACCCGCGCACGGTTAAACCCTGCAGTTCAAAAAGTTTTTGCGCACGGGCAAGATGAAATGCGTTTGTCAAAAGCGCGAAACTACCAATTCCGTGTTGTTGTAACATTTCTTTTACTTTTTCTGCGTTCTCGGGCGTATCAAACGATTCTTCCTCAAGAAGAACTGCGTCTTCGGGAACTTCTGGGAATTTCTTTTTCAAATACGCGCGCATGAGGTTTGCCTCCGACCCAAATTCTTTTCCTGCCGTTGCGCCGCCGGAGAAAATAATTTTCTTTACGAGGCCGGACTGAAACATTTCTCCGGCAGCAAGCGCTCGCATTTTACTCTCAAGCGTCAAGCGCGCATGATGTGATTTCCTTACATCCAACGGTCGATGTAGTCCGCCGCCCAATACAACAAGTGCATCAAATGTTTCTGGAAATTTTTCTGCATCATGTGCTCCATCGAAGTTTTCGAAACGCTCATGTAGCATAAAAATTCCTTTTGATACTACTCGGTTGTTATGCCGTCAAAATGCTCCTCGTTGCTCGCCGCATCAGTTTTTGTGCGGTGAATAACGCCATCTCGGTGCTCGGGCGGCGAATAGAGTGTATAAAGTTTCATCTCATGGTCATCGGAAGTGTTGACAATATTGTGTTTGGTGCCGGCGGGGATTACTATAGCAGATCCATCTGAAATATGATGTTGAACGCCGTCGAGCACTGCGATGCCTTCACCGTCCTCAACTCTGATGAATTGATCGAGATGGTGCGTCTCCTCCCCTATTTCTTCGTTTGGTCTCAAATTCATCAAAACAAGCTGGCTGTTTTTTGCGGTATATAACACCGTGCGAAAATTTTTATTTTCTCGCGCATCCTTTTCTATATTTGTTATATATCCTTTCATAACAAAAATTGTAGCAGAATGATACTCACGTTACAAAGTATTAAAACTCAATTTGAATATTTTTTTGTCTGAAAACTAAATAAATCTTTTTCCACCCCTGACAAAGATTCTGATTATTATTTGCCCACTCAGAGGCTCGATTTCTTAACATGTCCCAATCTAAACCACCGGTACTCATAACATCAATCAACAAAATGGTTTCTTTATCTGAACGTAAGGATTTTTTTGTCAGAGCCCCATTTAAAAGTAGTGAGATAATATTAGAAACATCTCTAATGTTTGAGTAAGCAGAACCTTTTTTTGAAGTGACTTTTCTACGTTCCTCTACCGCTTCCTTATCACCAATAGTGATTTGGTAATTAGTGCCATCATAGCGAATATCCGTTGGTTCCCCTCTACCGTGTTCAATAAGCTTATCGCTAAATTGAACATTTGCGTTATGCAAAAATGTCTTTAGAGTTTCTAGCTCAACATCTTCTTTTGTTACAATTTTTGAATAATCCATAAGCCCTTCGGACCCCGAACTTATCTCAAGGTGGCTGGGGAGCCTGGACTCGAACCAGGATACCATCCTCCAAAGGGATGTGTCCTACCATTAGACGACTCCCCAAAAATATACTTTTATCCAACGATCCCACATTGTTGTGTGTCTTTACAGTTTGGCTCGAAATCATTTTATCCGAAATTCCTAAAAACCGACAGGAAGCCGCGCTACGCGCGGCACAAACGATTCTGTGCGCTCGGGCGGGCAAAAAGAAAGGGGGTTGGGGGAAATGAATTTTTGCCCGCCCTCGTTTTCCGCCGCCGCCAAATTTTGTATTTTGCTCTGCAAAATGCGCCGCAAAATTCAAAAATGGAGTTGCACTTGACCCGCCCTCCCATTCGCGCGCAACATCTTTTTTACTCCCTAAAATTTTGACCATAATCTTGTTTTGTAGTACCATTGAAGTAGTATTAAGTTAGTGTAAACTACACTCCATAATAATGGTACTACCATAAACAATTTATGTCAAAACAAGATTATCCACTGGGTCAAAATCTGAAAAAATTGCGAGAAAAGAAAGGGCTTTCGCAAGATCGGCTCGCCAAGCTCGCAAATGTCGCTAATAACACGATTATCAAGATTGAGCAGGGAGATAATGAAAATCCTACACTGGACACCTTGAAAAAAATTGCGAAAGCCCTTGATATTACGGTTGATGAGCTGATACAATAAAGGAGCTGAAGTTGCCCTTGCTTTATTTACGAGGGGGGGGGGTAAAATCCAGTAAAGACATTAGAATAAAATTTATTAACATTTAACCTTAATTCCTCGAAGTTGGTTTAATCAAACCATATAAGGGAAAGGAGAAAAAATATGCCAGAGAAATTTGAAGGTGGTACGCCGCCACAAGAACAAAAAGAAAAAGAATCAATCTTGGAGAAAAGATTAGCAGAAGTAGCAGAGTCCTCTAGGGCGAAAATCAATGAGATTAGAGAAGACGCCGAAGAGCGCTTTCCAGAGGTCTTTAAGAAGAAGACTGGATGGGAATCGGTAATGCCCGGGGTTCGCGAGGCTGCATTAAAAGGCGAGACTCATTATGACTTTGTTCTGGAACATCCGCATGATTATATTTATGACAACCCGAAGTCATTAGAGAGGGATCAATTATTGGCCACCCGAGACAGGCAACAGCGGGTCGAGGATTGGAAAAAATATATCGATTCTGCTGTGAGAGTAACCGATGATCGAGGAAACAAATTATTACTTTTTGTTGATGCAGCGAATTTTTATAAAGAGGTCGAGCGACTTGGACTGAAAATCTCTGCTGTTGACTTAGGATCATCGGACACAAGATTCGGGATGCACTCGTCCACTGCTTTGCGTGTTCAGTGGGGCGAAAAAAAATCGGAATAATCATTTCCTCTTGGGCGTTTAATGACTAGCAAGAATTCTCCGCCTTTGGGGCGAGGAATTCGTTAATTTCAGCGGCGGCGGAAAACGAGGGCGGGCAAAAATTCATTTCCCCCAACCCCCTTTCTT
>Ga0209541_10018155_pt1 | contig 10216 bp, 15 predicted proteins | sample RifCSPlowO2_01_FD_184027 | JGI IMG/M metagenome (GOLD analysis project Ga0209541, IMG submission 184027) | Groundwater microbial communities from Rifle, Colorado - Rifle CSP2_plank lowO2_0.1 (SPAdes) (version 2) | ecosystem: Environmental > Aquatic > Deep subsurface > Groundwater | place...
CTACGAGAAACCGTTGTGCGGGAGGTGGGATTTGAACCCACGAAGGAACTAATCCACAGGGCATTTCACAAAATCATGTCCTGAACCCTGCGCGTTTAACCGAGCTTCGCTACCCCCGCGATACCACCAATTCTAGTTCTATTTGCTTTATTAGCAACTACTGCATATAACTATTTTGCAAAGTGATTTTATGCCTGAAATATTTTCAAGGGAGTATTTCCAACAATATGGAGCTAAAGGAGGCAGAAAAAGATGGAGAAATATCCCTAAAGATCAAAGAATTTCTATAATGTCTAAAATGGGTAAAGAAAGTGTTAGAAAAATGAGGATGAGATATGGTAAAGATATTTTTAGAAAAATTGGTCAATTAAGCATAGCAAAACTTTCGAAGGAACAACGAATAAATTTGGGTCACTTAGGTGAGAGAAGCAGGTCCTTGACTGCTCAAGAAAGGCGTATTAAATGGAGACTTAATCAATATAGGTTACCTTGTGAAATGAAATGCAGAGTAGATACTAATAAAAAAAGTATGAACATAGATTTTGTTATACCAAATTCAAAAGATCCTAAAGTTTTTATTGAAGCTACTTCTCTTGTTCACCAAGATAAATTTTATTTAAATATTATGAATCTTTCTGAAAGGTCATTTGAACTTAAAAAACTGTTTCCAAAGTGTTTGTCTGTTGTAGTCATATCTGAAAAACTACCTACTGAAGGAATTATTAAATTGAATGAATCGTTCGATTCTGTTTATTTTGACTCCGAAATTAAGCAACTTGTATCAGATATTCGAAAGTATCTTAAAACTAACAGAAAAATAGAACATAAAGTAAGTGTTAAAACCAATTATGCTTTTACAAAACGAAAACCAACAAATCAAGAATTTAAAATAAAAGATTTCTTAGATAGGAACCAAGTTAATTACGAATTTCAGAAATGGTTAGAATCAAAAGTAAAAAGAAGATGTGTAGATTTTTTTATCAAAGGAAAAATCAATTGTGTAGTCGAAGCAACATCTGCAAGAAGTAACAATGAGAAAAGTATTAAAAAATCTTTAATTAGATTGGTTAACAAGTTACTTATGATAAAAACATTTTATCTTAAAGGTGTTATGTGCATAGGTATTTTAGAATGTCAACATGGCAAAGTAAATATTACGTCAAGAATCAAAAATTTTCTACAAAATGAATACAATATTAAAATTTTTATGGATTTTAAAGATTTTGAAAATTTCCTTTTGAATGAAATCATTTAAGATGGTTATTTGACTTTCCAATTAATCTTCAAAAGATCTTCGCGTCAATACAAACTTTCCATTTCCTTGGGCTGAATGGTAAAACTTTCTTCAATTTAACTATTCTGTATCTCCTTAACCCCTTCATATTTTTTTTCAGTAACTCTTTAGAGTCTTTGAAATATTTGTCCTCTTCCCCCCACGTATAAAAGTGAATCATCCCACCTCTTCTCTTCAGACATTTAACTGCAATATCCAAAAACTTCTGTCCGCCTTCTGGCAGAGGCATAACTATTCTGTCACATCTACCAAAATACTTTTCACTTTTTTTCTTCACATCTCCCGTTAAGTGGACTACTTTTCCATAGAGCCTGTTCAGTCTTATATTTTCTCTGGCATATTTCGCAGCTTTTGGATTCATCTCAATACATATCACCTGATTTACAAGCGGCTGTTTTTTTGCAATAGCCAGGCCATACGGTCCAACACCAGAAAACATAACCATTACTGTCTCTTTCGGTTTCACCTGTGCTGCAATTCTTTGCCTTTCTGTCAGCTCTCTAGGCGAGAAGTAGACTTCAGTAGGATTAACTTTGAACTGCAACCCATATTCTCTATGAACGGTCGTGTATTTTTTCTCTCCAGCCAGAAATCGATATTCCCTTTTTCTGAAGATCCCTTTCCTTTCAGATGATTTTTCCAAAACAGTTTTTATATTTTTATTAACTTCTAGGAGAGCTTTGGCAATCAATTTCTTTTTCGATTTAAGTTCTTTCGGGATTTCAAGAATGGCAATATGACCAATCAAATCATAACTGTTTGGAATCATCTTTATCTTTTCTATATCCAGATAGGGCTCCAACAAATTCTTCAAACTGTTTCTTGCCATAATCTCACTTGTCTTACAATAAATTAATAAAAACCAACTCATTTGTATGGGGAAACTTTCTTTAGTCGGACTCGGCCTCTACGATGAAAAAGATCTTACTATTAGAGGAATCGAAGAAGCTAAGAATGCAGATGAAGTTTTCATTGACACTTATACAGGAATTTGGAATGGTGATTTAAAAAAATTAGAAAAAATAATTGGTAAAAAAATTCAGCCACTTGCCAGGAAAGATTTGGAAGAAAATTCATCAAAACTTTTACAGAATGTAAAGAAAAAAAAGATTGCAATATTAGTGCAAGGAGACCCTCTTGTTGCTACTACTCATTCCGCTTTAATTCTTGAAGCTAGAAAAATGAAAATTAAAACTCATGTAATTCACAACTCTTCTATTTATTCTGCAGTTGCAGAAAGTGGTTTACATCTTTCCAGATTCGGCGCTACTGTCACAATTCCATTTATCGAAAGAACTGGAGGTAAACTTCCATATTCTGTTTATGAAACTATCAAAATGAATAAAGAGAACGGTTTCCATACACTTTGTCTTTTGGATATTTTAATTGAGGAGAAAAAATTTATGACAGTCCAAGAAGCGGCAAAGATTCTTGTCGATTTAGAGAATCAACAAAATATGGATGTCATAAAACTTAATGATGAGATTCTCGCCGCAGCTAATATTGGGAGTTCGAAATCTTTTTTTGTTAAGAAAAAAGTTTCTGAATTTCTAAAATTTAAATCTAGCGAACTGCCTGCTGTTTTAATAATTCCTGGTAAGTTACATTTCTCCGAGAAAGAATTACTTTTTCCCTAATTTTATCCCATGTCCTTTGTATGTAATTTCTAATCTGAAACCAGATTTTTCTACGGCAGCCCCAGCCTCAAAGTAAGAGCTCCCATGATCAAGAATCCAAGCAGCTTCTGTATCTGGCATGTCACTTCTCGGAGAATACTTCACATCTACTCCCTGTTGCCCGACATATTCTAACATCGATTTAACTTCGACTGGCTCTTTAAGTCTGAATATAAAAACTGGTTTTTGTGTACTAGGCATATATTTCCCTCCTTTCCCTTGGAATTTTTACTCTAAAAATCAAATCAACATCTTTTGGCTCTTCTACGGGTCTTGCAATAAGAATTGGACTGCCTCTTTCATCTGGTCCCCATTCTGGGTGAATTCTCACCCTTACCTCTTGTGGTTCTGTTCCAACAACTTCAAACGGATAAACTCCTGCAATTAATGGTGTTGGTCTCGCTGGTCCTATTGGTGCGTGCGGAGCTGGTGGATGACCAGGACCTGGCTGTACAACTACTGGAGGAACTTCTGGTTCTTGATGAGGTGGTTGTCCGGGTTGTAGTGGATTTCCATAAAGTAGTTGATTGAATCTGTTCTCAAAACCGATTCCGCCCCAATTTAATGGAGTGAAGTTTCTAGTTCTTCTGAAAAATATTCCTTTGTGGATAGGATGAAATGGAGATATTTGGTCAGGTCCATTCATGTAATTATCAGGAAACCAGTTAACTCTATAGCCAAGGATTCCATCTGATATTCTTCCAAGCCAAGTGTTTTTTTCCTCTACAGCAAATAGCCCATTTCCAAATGCGGATCCATCATTAGGTATTTCATGTCTTACGGTTTGCCCATGAACAGTTGTTTCAATTGTTAAAGTGGGCTGGAAATGTTGAATTCTTTTTACATGATAACTATTGTGCAAACCACTAAATTCTGAATCAAATCTTAAAAGTCCCTCATCATCTAAAAAATCGTAACGAGGTGGGTAGGAAAAATTACTTGCTAAATATCCAAAACCACCCAATGGTTGGACCAGAGGAACCACATAGTAAAACGGCAAGACAAAAGGCTGGAACTGCATAACTGGGGTAAATGGCATGTTGAGTCCATATTGAACATTTGGAGCGTTTTGAATCCTAAAGGTATATGCACACTCAGGACAAGATACTCTACCAGACGGATCTATAGGTGCGAAAGGACTAGGTCCCTGTGGATGTTGTGTATGGACATCGTCGTGATTCATACTGATTAAAGAACATATTAATTTTAAATGCTTTTGCCATAGAAGAGACATTTCTACTAAAGTACCGAAATCTTTAAATACCACCTCCTAGTAATAACTACCTATGTCAGAATTAAGTGAACAACTTTCAGATTTGTTTACAATCTCCCCATTACTCCAGGAATCACAAGGAAGACAAGAGATAACACAAGAAAAAGCAAAGATAGCCAAAAATGATGTTACTTCATTATCACAGCTGGAGGACGGATTAAAGAAAAGTTTAGTCCAGCACTTCAAAGCCATATACCTTCCTCAAGGCGATAATCCTCCAATCGCAATACAGACTTTGATGACTTATAATGATGCCAAAGAGCAAAAGGCTCAACTAGTACAAAATAAACAAAATTATTCTCAAAAAGTATTCTCCTTGCTTTATAGCAGGCTGAGGAACACCGTGAGCAAATCTAAAGCACAATTCGAAGAATACATGGCTTTCCTAAAGACTTACGTCGAAAAAGTGGCGTTACCAAATCTAGTTACAAATTATGAAAAAGCCAAGCGTGCACCTGCAGAAATAAAGCAAGAAATTGGCGGCATCAAGGAATTGCTAAGGACATACATGAAAGCTGCCAGAAGTATGCAAGTCCCAGCAATGTATGCTACGAAATAATCAATCTTCAGAACTTCTTCCCATGAACCAAATCGCAGCTACTGTGATAACGACCATACCAATAATCAACAAGTCTTCTGCTGAGAGTCCTATTCCTCCGCCAAAACCAGCCGCTCCTAGAAGATTCAACCCTCCGCTGGAAATGAACAATGCCACTGCCACAACGAATCCCAACATCACAATTCCACCGAAAGCCCTATGCCAAACCTTATCCCAGCCTTCCTTGCTGAATCCCATCCCTGTCAGTAATGCCACTACCATCATTCCTACAAGAAGCGTTACAATAACCAAACTGGTCTCAGCGAAGAACGTTGCGAAAAACGTACTGATCTGGCCAGCAAAAGGACTGAAAATCAGGATGTAGAAAGCCGCAATAAGAGAAATGATGACATGCAGTTTTTTCTGGTTAGGTCCGAACGGGTTTACTCTATCCATCAATCCGAAAAACAAAGTGAAAGTCAATAGAAATGGGAGATAAAACTCGAAAACCACAGTTCCTCCAGTTCCAGACAACAAACTTTCAAGGACCATTTACTCTTTCTTCCCTCCAGATGGTGGTGCTGGATGTTCAGATCCCTTTCCTCCACCAACTCCGACAATCACGATTATTGACACTAATAGAATAATTAGAATGCCAACAGTTAAGAGCGTATCCTGATCTAAAGCTCCGGCTCCTAGATTTTGAGTCGGGAAAAATATTCCAAACAGTCCGCTGCTAACTAGAACTATAGCGCCAAGAATGAAACCCAAGACCAATACGCCCATCCAGAAACCTCCACCTTTGAACTTCTCGCTGAGAGTTTGAGGAAGATTTGGAGGGAACACGAATCCTGCAATCAACAGCCCAACCATTATAACAAGACTGACAACAAGACCTTCCATGAAGAAGTTTGCCAGTTGCAGTGTCACATCAATCCCAGCAATTATAGGATACGACCAGACCATGAATCCTGCGACCAGTGCAACTATAGCATTCACTGCGACGTTCTTGTCAGGATCTCCGAATATCTGCGACTTTCTCAGCAGTCCGTAAAACACCGCAGCTGTGAGCATGAATGGGAATAGGAATTTAAACAATCCAAGTTCCGCCATCTTCTGAATTGCAGTCTCGAACGGACTTGCCATTATACCGTACCTCTAACCACTGATGCAGCGATGATTATCATTATCATAAAAATAATTATGCCAGCCACGATTATAATCACATCAACTGGCGTCTTTCCACCCTGCTGATTTTCACCTGTTCCTGTAGTCGGAGCGCTCAAACCAACGAATAAAACATTTATCAATCCGCTTGTGAAAAGGAGACCGAAAGCAATTGCAATCAATACTGTGAGCATAGTCCTATGCTTGAAAGCGTCTAGCACCCACTTCGTCATGTCTGGATAGAAGAAACTTGCTCCTATGAAAGCCATCACAAAAATTAAAAGAACTACTGTCGCTTGAGAGAAGAAAGTTGCCAATGGAAGAGCGAAGAACGACGGCTGGCCGAAAATCACAGGGAATCCCATTATCAGGAATGCCAAACTAAGAGAAACCACTCCATTTATCACAACCGAATCTCCGAAAATCTTGGATTTCTTCAGAAGCCCGAAGAACAATGCAGCAGCAACTAAGAACGGGAAGAAGAAATTATAGAAACCTAAATCAATCAGTTTTTGAATTATCGGTTGAAACAAGTCTGCCATTTTTTTGTCTCTTTTACTAATTTGACTTGGTAGAAATTTAAGCCTGTCCTCCCATCATCTGTTTTCTTCTCAGCGCCTCGATTTGGGATTTCATGAGCTCGATGTGCTGGTTGATTGATATTGCCTTGCTATCTTGTCCTCTCTCATACGCTTGGTTCAGTCTTTTGTATTCCTTCTGCAGTCTCTCTTCCAATTTTCTCAATTTATTCGTGTCAGTCATAGTCTCAAACCAGATGTCTCTGCCTCTCGAGAAGGCGTATCTGACTGCGAACACTCCGAAAAAGACTATGAACAAGACTATGGCAGCGTAACTTCCCAGAGGGATTAAAATTGCTGAAAACCAAGGATAGGTAGGAAACGCAATCAACGCAAACAATGTAGCAAGTATTGTGTTAGTCCTCTTCCTGAAAGCCCTGATTAACTCTAAACCACCGAAGAAGAGGACCATGATGAAAAGAAACGGGATGAAATAAGCGAAGAGTATGCTGTTCTGTGGATCTGAAAACATCTGCGAAATCAAATCTTCTAAGGCCATAACTAAAATTTGTTTTTCCCAATATTAAGTATAACTTTAAGTTTATTCAAGTGAAATTCTGTTTAGATAGAGATGAAAAAGTTTCTGTTATTTGTTTCTATAGTGTTTTTGATTTCTGTTAATTCTGTTTTTGCTCAGAACTGGGACATCTCGACCGTAACCGAAGTAGCAACTAACGTCTTCGGGATTCCTCAGGAATGGCTCACTGCACAAAAATTAATCTTCAATGTAATAATTCCATTCCTCGCTTTAATGGCAGTTTGCCTTGGTATGTTGAAGCAATTGAGAATTTTTCCAAGGGCTCAGTATGTTGAAGTTTTGCTAGCTTTTTTGATGGCATTTTCAACATTGCCTCTTAAATGGTTTGTGATATTTGTAACATGGTCTTTGGGGGCTATGGGGGTTTGGGCGTATATTATATTTTTTGTTTTATTCGTGTTTGGAAGTCTTCTTTTCGGAATTATGAGAGGTCGTGGATATGTAGGCGAGTTTAATGCAAGTATGGCATTCTACAAAGATGTAAACAAGGAACTCGATCAGATACGACAGAAAAGGATAGATTTGGAAAGACGTGGACCAGGTACAAATCCTGATGCGTATGTTAAGGAAATGCAAAGACTTGAGATTGCTGAGCAAAAGTGGCATGAAAGGTTAAAGGCTTGGAGAGATACTCATTAATTCATATTCTAATTAATAGAAATCTTTAAATATAAGTTATAACCACTAAAAAGTGGTTACAATGGTCGGAAGAAGAACAGCACAAGTTCCTGATGGATATGTTCCAATCACTAATATTACTGGTTATGACCCTGAAATAGGTGTGTGTGCTTATCTGAGATCTATTTTTAATTCTAGAAGTTATAAAGAAAGAAGGGCGAAAGGTCTTGAACTCGTATTACAACGTCAACTGCACGTAGCTAGGTTTCTGCAACTTGCACCTAGTTCTGAAGAAAGTTGGAAAGAAGAAGACGCTATTCGTGGGATAGATATTGACTTGAAATATCTTGGTTGGAGACAAACAATACCCCCTTCCGGAATACCAATGCCCTTTGCAGTTCCTATGTTCCCTGCACCTTATTCAACAACTCCAACTCAACTACAAACTGTGCAAACGCCATCAACTACACAGCAAACTAATCACATCTGATTTTTCATCCTCCTGGCAAAAATTTACCAGATAACAAATCTAGAGTCGACGGTATGAACTGAGAGAAGTTGGCATACAAATAAAAGAAAACCGCAGTGATAATTATCGCAGCTATTATTCCTGCAACAGGACTTCTAAATCTCCCTTCCGCAGCCGAATAAACAATAGATACGACAAACGACCACACTGCGATTATTAACAAACTCAGAGAGAAATATATTGACGCAACTATAAGGACGAACGTGAGTCTCCAGCGCATAGAATGAATTCTAAAAACGAAAATATACCCGACAGAAATCCACAACATGATATAAGAAAATCTTATTGACATGATTGTGATAAGAATTGCTAGAAAAATGTTAATTGCTGCATTTCCTTGAAGAGGTCCTTTATTATTAAGAAATGAATAAAATGTATATCCCATCAAAACTCCAGGGATCAACAACATAGTGAGAAAGTCTGGCCACAGAAAATACGAATAAGGAATTCCCATATAAGAAATAATCGAATTAAGGTCGCCAAAACTGGTTAAGTCAGCCACAGAGGACTAACCCTCTCTTTTCATTCTTTGAACCAAATCACTCAACGCTCTGACAGATTCTATCAGTGCAGGAAGAGTTTCCTTGAAAGCCTTCTCCAAACTCCCCATTCTTATCGTGACATCATTCATAACATCCTTGAAAGAATCCAGCTTGGAAAGTATCATCTGCTCTTCACTTGTTCTAGTCTGGACGAGAGCAGTCATCTGGTTATTAACTTCAGCTAGTCTTTTCTCGAGCTCTGCATGTTTGACCATGAATTCATTGATTTTATGGTCTACTTCACCGACCCTTTCCCTGACAAGAAAATCAACATATTCTTCAGACGAATACTGCTGCTGTTGCTGCTGAGGATAATAATACTGCTCTGGGATGGAAGTCTCAGGCATTTGCGGCATCTGCTGAGCCATAGGCTCCAACGGTTCAAGCTGCGGCAGTTCGCTTGGCCCTTGCGACATGTTTTGACCTCCACCAGTAACTCCCAATTTCAAAACTTGTGTCATTGCCCTGTCGATTTCTTCAGGTCCATATCCCTCTTTTCTTAAAACATCTATAATTTCTCCTTCAGGAAATCCCTTCGCAGACAATTCACCGACTCTTTCAGAAGGGAAACCTTTTCCAGCACTCATAGACGGTGGAGTAGCTCTATTTTTCATGAAGGGCAAAGCCATTTAATCACAGTTAATTAGAATTTCACGCGTATTAAAATAAAGCTACGCCTTTCGTCCCAATTTGTCTTCGAAAGCCCTCTCCAACTCGCCCTTTGTGACGAACTTCGCAGTTATAGGATTTACCAAATCTATGAATGTCTCGAGCTGCTTCACTTCAGCCTTCGTCGCCGTCCTTCCGAGCTCCTTGTTTATCCTTGCCATGTCAGTCTCGATGCTTGTCAGCTTGTCCCCAAGTGCGGTTATTTTAGTAGCAATCCTCTCAAGTCCTATTTTCATGTCATTCATCTGGTTGAGTGTGTTGTCTTCTAGAAGGTCCATGGAAGATTCCAGCTTGTCAATCTTCTGTTCCATGATTCGCAGTCTTCGGCTGTTCTCATTCAGCCTTCTCACTAGTTCACTACTTATCGCGTTAATCTCTGTATTAGGTTTTTCGAACGCCATTAATAAAGAATTTGTTTAGACACAGATAAATTTAATACAGGTTATCCATTGACAGTAGATTACGAAGTCGTAGACAATGTAATCAGAATCAACGCTCTCAACTGGGCCATTGAACCGAGCATCGAAGATTCTGAGGCAGCGATGGGAATAGCCATCGACACACTCCTCGAAGTAAAAAACGCAGAGAGGATAGTATTCGCAGAGAGCAGAGAGACCGAATATGATTACGAGCAGGTGAAAATCCTTCTCGAAATTGCTAATGCATACAACAAAATTCTCAACGAGGACAAACTGATTTCAATCCAGAACCTTGGACCTCCTCAGTGCGAGAAATTTTTTCCAAGACGTCTGGCAGACCTGCAGTTTTTGATTTTAGAAGTCCTTAGAAAAGAT
>Ga0209541_10018159_pt1 | contig 10214 bp, 11 predicted proteins | sample RifCSPlowO2_01_FD_184027 | JGI IMG/M metagenome (GOLD analysis project Ga0209541, IMG submission 184027) | Groundwater microbial communities from Rifle, Colorado - Rifle CSP2_plank lowO2_0.1 (SPAdes) (version 2) | ecosystem: Environmental > Aquatic > Deep subsurface > Groundwater | place...
TGTGTAGGTAAAAAATTGTTATAAAAATAACCTTTTATATATAACTTAAACAATTCAACAACTTTAACTTGCACTTTGGAAGTAGATAAAATTGCTTGCCATCTTAAACTTGAAACAAAAGTTCCAGATAAAAGCAAAATCAAAGCGAAAATAATAAATAGCGGATTGTATGATAAAACTCCGGTCTTAATTTTCTCGAAATCTTGAGTATAAAGTAGATACGAAATTAAGATAATACTTATGCCTATGCGAATAAGAGTTTTAAAAACTTTTCCCATATTAGGATTTATTTTTTCTTGAAATCTGTCTAACCATGTAAGGTTTTCTTCCAGATGATTCAAAATAAATTCTCATTAAAAGTTCGCCAAGCATTCCAAACATAACCATTATTAGTCCAAGCATTATCATTAATATCCCTGTTGTGAAAAGTGGCCTATCAGAAAGAGTTGAACCAAAAACCAATTTTCCTAAAATTAAAATAAACGAAATTAATCCACCTAAAACAGCCATTACGGCACCTGTAAAACCAAAAAGCCTGCCTGGCATCATGGTATGTGGCTTTTTTGCAAAATACAGCATAAACATTAAAGTAGTTAAATCAAGAAGAACTTTAACAGTTCTTTTGTGGCCTTTGTATGCAGAAACTCCAAATTCTCTATCTTGAAATTTTGTACTGAATTCAACAATTCTTGCACCGTAAACACTAACATAATCAGGAATAAATCGGTGCATATCACCATAAAATTTTAGATTTTGAGCTAAGGGAGCAATCATGCCTTTCATTCCGCTTCCCCTATCTTGAATATCCATGCCTGAAATTTTCTTTATAATTCTATTTGCATAACCGCTTTTAACGGCGCGATCTCCGCCCCATCTACCAACACGATTTGTATTAACAAAATCATAACCAGAATCTAAATAATCAATAATCTTATTTATGTTTTCAAGTGGAGTTTCAAGATCGGCCGAACAAATCAAAACATAAGCTCCAGTTGCTATATCAAAACCGGCTTGATACGCTTGGGACTGGCCGAAGTTTCCTAACTGTTGAATACCAATAACTTGTGGGTATTTTTTTGAATACTCTTCAATAATTTTCCACGTATCATCTTTGCTTCCATCATCAACAGGAATAATCTCAAATTTGTACTCAGACTTTTTTTCTTCATCAAGCAAAGCCTCAATAGTCTTTGAAATATTTCCTGACTCGTTATAACATGGAATAACAATAGAAACCTTTCCATTTTCGGACTTCCTTTTAATTAAGCGTGACAAATCTTTTACGTTGGAGGTGACTATTTCTACAGGAATTTCGTTTTCTTGTTTGTTTTTTGTGTCCATTTTTTTCTAAATAAATTACGCAATCAGTTTTGCCCTTGTAGTATAGGTCAATTTGTTCTGGCCTTCAAAGTATGTTCTTATTATTATTTCACCTAATATTCCAAATACCAAAAACATTGCACCCAAAATTAAAAGTAAAATTGAAAGCATTAAAAGTGGCCTTGTACCTATATCTTGTCCAAAGGCGATTTTTTGATATGTAAGAAATGCACCACCGACTAAACCAAGAAAGGCAGCGATACTTCCGATTCCCCCGAATAATCTAATTGGAGCCAAATTAAACGGCGGCGTTGTTGCAGAAACAAAAAATTTCAAAAAGATAATATCAAAAATAAATTTAAAAAAGCTTGCCCTTGGGGCAACATATGATGAATCTTTTGGTTTTGTATGTTTTATTTTGATCTCTTCAAATTTAGCCCCATACAAAGTTGCTAAAACTGGAAGATACATATAGCCATCTCCAAAAAGTTTTATATTATCAATAACTTCTCTTTCAAACGCACGAACTGGAGAAGTTACATCTGCAAAACTATTTTTCGAAACAAACTTTAGTACAGAATGGGCTAAAGACGATCTAATTCTCGAAAAAAGCCTTCCATCATATCTTTTTGACCTTACGCCAATTACCATATCATTATCTTTTTTTGTTAAGGTTTCATACATTTCTACAAGGTCAGAAGGATCGTTTTCCAACGAAGCCCCAATTGTAAGAACTACTAAACCTTTTGAAATATCAAAACCTGCTTGAAGTGAGGCTGACATACCATAATTTCTTCTAAAATCGATTGCCTTAATATGTGGATCTTTCTTTTGCAACCCAGCAATTATTTTCCAAGATGAATCTGTTGACCCATCATTAATAAAAATTAATTCATACGATTTACCTAGTTTTTCAAACGTTTCAGTTAATTCCGAGTACAATTCCTCTATTGTTAATTCGTTATTATAAATTGGAATAATTGTTGAAATGTCCATAAAACTCCCAGTTAAATAATACTACACATCTGGCATTGTTTGATACCACTCGGGCATTAATTTAAAAACTTCGACTTGACGCTTTACAGCTTCGCTTAATGTCATTTTGGGCTTATACCCAAGCTTTCTCTTCGCTTTTGAAATATCTGCACTAGAAACAACATCCGCAACATCTTTATCAACGATTTCAATTGAAACCTCTTTTCCATAACTTTCTTTAACAGCATCAAGCCATTGCTGTATTGATTGAGGGTCGGAAGTTCCAATATTATAAACCTCAAAATTAAAGTCGGAATCGAGTGCCAAAATAATTCCACTAACCTCATCATCTATATAAGTACTATCTTTTGCAGTAACTAAACCCGATTTTCCCCAAATACTAACGGTTTTATTATTATGAACATAATTTAATGCCCTTTGCATAAACATCCCTTTTGGCCTTTGAAGTGGACCATAGATTGGCCCAAATATTCTAATAACAACACAATTTAAACCAAAAATTGCATTTGTTGAATGGCATAAAACTTCACCAGCAACCTTTGTTGCACCATAGATTGAAACGGCTTTTGTAACATCGTCCGTTTCTTCAACTTTTTTATCATTTCTATCGCCATATACAGATGAAGAAGATCCAAATAGAAATTTTTGAATACCGTTATCTTTAGATAAATTCAAAAGATTTACTGTTCCATCAACATTTACGCTTGTATATAATCTTGGATTTTTAGTTGAAACAGGAACACCTGCCCAAGCAGCAAGATGAACAACTGCATCAAACTTTTCTTTTGCAAACAAATCCTGCAATGCATCAAAATTAGTAATATCAATCTCGTAGAAGGCGAAATGGCCGGCTGCGTCGGCCATTTCGCAATCAAAATAACTTTCTATTTTTTTATATACAGGAGAAACCGTTTTAAATGGGAAAAATTGAGTCTTTCGACCAGAAGCTAAATTAACAAGATCAACATTAAATTCTTTGCAGTTACGAGGATAATAAGAACTAAAATTATCAATGCCGCAAACATCATCACCGCGCCACAATAGCGCACGTGAAACATAACTTCCTATAAAACCTGCGGCACCTGTTACTAGGACCTTCATATGCAAAGAGTTTAACACAGCAGTTTAATATCGGACATTAAGTTTTATTGCATCAATAGTCCGATTAAGACCATCAACAAAATCTACAACTGGATTATAGTTTAATAAGCTCTTCGCTTTTGAGATATCGGCAAGAGAATGATTAACATCACCTTTTCTAGACTCTTTGTAAATTGGCTTGATGTTAGAACCTAAGATCTTATTTATTTTTGCAACCAATTCATTAAGCGAAATCGACTCACCACAGGCAATATTAATTACCTCTCCAGCACATTCGCTTGAAGCCTCACAGGCCAATAAATTTGCGTTTACATTATTATCAACAAATGTAAAATCTCTTGAGGTATTTCCATCACCATAGATAATTGGTGAATCTCCTTTTAACATAGTATTTATGAACACGGGTATAACAGCAGAATAAGCAGAATCAAAGCTTTGTCGTGGGCCAAAAACATTAAAATATCGTAAACACACCGTTTCTAATCCATATATCGAATAGAAATTTTGACAATATAGTTCACTTGCTAGTTTTTGAATTGCATAGGGTGATTTCGGATTAGTAGGCATAGATTCGACCTTAGGAGTGACAGGTGAATCACCATAGACAGAAGATGATCCAGCAAAAACGAATCTTTTTACACCAGCATCTCTAGAGGCGATAAGCAAATTAAGTGTGCCAGAAATATTCGACGAATTACTATAAATCGGGTCCTTAATTGATCTTGGGACTGAAGGAACGGCTCCTTGATGCAAAACATAATCAATACCGTTCACAGATGCCTTAGCAACTTCTAATTGAGTAAAGTCTCCCTCAATAAACTCTACACTGTTCAAGATATCTTCAATATTGCGCAAATGCCCAGTGGAAAGATTATCAACAATGCGAACCTTCTCACCAAGACTAACAAGCCTATGCGCAATATTCGAACCTATAAAACCAGCCCCACCTGTTATTAAATATTTGGACATATTAATTTATTAAGACCTTCTTCAAGTCCAACTTTCGCAGAAAATCCTAAAATTTTCTTTGCTCTATGCGTACTTCCACGAGTGATCCCTATTTCTATATTTGTTGCAGGCGCATAATTAACCTCAAATTCCACATTCATTAACTTCTTTAATACATTAATTATTTCTTCTGTCGAAAACGATCTGCCACTAGCGATATTTACTATTTGAAATGAAAGACGTTTTTTTAAACTTAAACAAATAGCATCTAAAATATCGTCAATATAAATGTAGTCCCTAGAAACCCCTTTATAAACCTTATCGATACTTCCGGTTTCCTTTATTTGGCTGATGAATTTAGCAATTCCTGCGGTAGGACGAATCCCTGGACCATATGCTGAAAAAATTCTAAAAACTATAGTTGAAAATCCATACATTTCAGAATAAATTTGACAATAAGTTTCAGCCGCAACCTTACTTGCTCCATATGGATTAATTGGTTTTAAAAAAGAATGCTTCTCTAAAAACGGAACTTTTTTAGTATTACCATAAACACTACTTGAACTTGCCTGAATAAATTTCTTCAACTTATGAAGATCCTTTGCACACTCTAAAAGGTTCAAAGTTCCTGTAGCATTTATATTGTGATATGGGTATGGATCGTCAAAGCTGGCCCTTAAAGTAGCAGGCGAAGTCATATTTATAACTACTTCAATATCATTATCTTTATCAAAAAACGACTTAAGTGATGTAAAATCTAAAATATCGATTTTCTCAAACTTAAAATTTTTATATTCTGATAATAACCTTTTAGTAATAGATTTTTTGTACGGCACGCTGTAATCGTCTGTATAACAATCAATTCCGATTACAGCGTGCCCATCTCCACAAAGCCTTTCACAAAGTTTATGACCAATAAAACCAGCAGACCCTGCTACTAAAATTTTCATGTCTTATACAGGCAAAAATTGTCGAACAAATCTGTTATCAGAATGCCCAAGTTGTAATGCTTCATCTATTTGCTTCTGTCTAGCCATAGCCAAAGCCACGAGCCCTTCAATACTAATTGAAGCTCCAATGTCTTCAAAACTGTAAAACCCGACTCTTTGGAGTTCCTTTTTTCCTATCTTTTCATTATACAAGATCATTTGGCCGTTGGCTGTATGAACACCTTGTTCATTTAATGGTGCAAATGAAAATGACCGATGTTTAGCCCTTTTTCCTTCAACCATTGTGTAAACAGCTTCGATCGGAGATCCAGTGCCAAGAAACGGTAAACCTGCTTCAATAATTGATCTAGCAATCGCAGCTTGCTTTGCAGCATATTCCCAAGTAATCGGGACAACCCCAGATTCCTCACCTGATTCACGTAAGCTACCATTTGCAATAGCACTATTAAATGGATAATTAGCAACATGGCCGTTTGGCCCAGCAGAATCTGCTATATCTGTAATACCGGCAGGAATAGTAAATTCACCTTGAAAAACGGCTTTTACAGCACCTGCACCATCTGGAACGTCTGTGTATGATCCCTTCAAACCCATTACCACTTTTCCACTTTGGACATCAGAAACTACCATCGCAGAACCCATTAAAACTGGACAATACCCACCTAGTCCAAGCCCAAACCATAACGGATGACCATCTCCAACTAAAACAGCTTCGGAAACATTGTGCCCTAATATATTTTTGGCTTTCGTTAACGCAGCTCGAACACCATAAATAATTCCATACGTAGATCTACCTAGACCGATTGGGAAGACCCCTTGCTTAGTACCAGGTAAGGCATCTAATTTGAGTTCTTGTTTCAAAACATTCCATAAAGTTGAATCTGTACCAATTATTTTATCTACAAAAACCCGAGGTTCTGATAATGGAACCGGCATTCTAAATGGAGAATAAACATCACGTAGCTTTCCACATGCAACAAGTTCTTCACTAGTAACGCCTATTGATTCCAACAATGATTTTGGAACACCAGAAATTCTAGAGAACCCGTCTAAACCTTCAAAAGGTGGCTGATGCTCTCTGTGATATTTTAGTGAATCAAGAATTTCTCCAACGCTATCTGAAGATAACTGTTCAGATATACCGGGATTTAATGGATATCGAAAAACCGGATCACCATCTCCACGAATAATATCGTCCTCAGTTCTTGTTATTGGTTCTTCTACGTAGCCAGGGAACCTACTCATGTTTTTTCTGCAGGATAAACAAATTTACTATATCGAATTTGCAAGTATGCGGAGATTTTAAACTTATAATTACAGAAAAGCAAGCGAGTAAAAAAGGCAAAAAAAAGGCGGTCGCCGAAGGCGACCGCCAATTCTTCAACCGAATTCCAAAACATAAAGTCCTGAAATCCTAGTTTTTCCTAAAGCTTAGTACCTGTTATTGGTAGCTGGGGCTTTTGGTCTTGCTTCGTTTACGACTAATGATCTTCCGTCTTGCTCTTTTCCATTAAACATTTCAATGGCTTTTTTGGCTTCGTCGTCAGTGCTCATTTCAACAAACCCAAATCCTTTTGATCGGTTGGTTTGTCGGTCGAATATAACATCAGCATTTACAACTGTACCAGCTGCAGCAAAAAGTTGAGCTAATACGTCTCCGGTTACTGAATAGGCTAAATTGCCTACGTACAATCTATTCAATTAAATTCACCCCCTGAAAGTTCTATATCTAAAGAATTCACTTCGAAGTTCCATACGAGGCTCTTAAAGGAATCTCAACTAAACTGGGCAAATTATATATCACATTGAATAAAAATACAATGCAAACTTGACCACTAGCCCTAGTCATGGCTTTAAGACAAATATTGAAAATGTGTTCGTAATAGTTTCTTCATCATTCAAGCCTTGCTGATTAGATAAATCACTAGGCCAAGAATTATAAACAAAATTAAATTCGCACTTATTTGATTTCATTTTATCCACTTCCCCATTAAATTGAATCACAAACATAAAATCATTCACTTCAGAAGACGAAAGCTTTGACTGAAAGCCTAAACCTTCAAAATTTCCAATATAAACTTGCTCCCAATTTTTAAAAAGCCGAAGAGTTAAAGATTTACACAAATCATTTTCCGAATCACTTTCTGCCTTGACTGCATAAACTAAATCAGTTATTCCTGTGTTTTTCAATTTCATTGCCCTAACCTCATATCCCATAGAACTGACTCCATGCACATCAAACAAACTAGACATAGAGTCATTAGAAAGAGGGTTATATTCTTCAATATCAAGAGTCCCAGCCGAAAACCTATTGTCAAAAATGACACCTCTATCATTTAAATCAGCATCAGTGCTTTGAGTAAAACTTAAAACCACAAAAAAACACAAAAACAAAATTTTAAACATAAAAATAATAGCTCTTTTAACCATGATTTCCCTTTCTAAAAAAGATTCCAAATACTTCATCAAATACAATAAGAATAGATGGGATTATTAATAAAACAACAATTCCAATTGGCTTTTTTGCAAACACTATCAAATAACCAAGGCTAGGGATAGTATAAACAACCTTTCCTAGTATATCTGATACTACAACTATTGCATTATCTTCAGTTCTATTTGCATCGCCTTTTGTAATAAATTCATTTTTAGAATTCTCTGACAGAGAAAAAATTCGATGCGTAACAATGCGAGACTGAACATCTTCAAAGGTAATAATATCCGAAACAAGATACTCGGAAGACTTTTTAATCAAAATAACGTCACCCGTCATAATAGTTGGCTCCATAGAGCCAGACTGAACCATTAAAAGTTTATATCCAGTAAGATAGCCGTTGTTTGTAAAAAAGATAAATCCGACAATAAAACCAATGAAAATAAGAGCAATGCCGAGAAGAAAATTCAGTATCGGTCGAAGGTTCACAAGCTTAATTAATTTACTAATTGAACAAGATCAAAAACAATGTCAAACGAAACACTATCACTTTGAATTTCATTCCCATATTTTTCTGGGTCTGCCTCCCAAGCCATTTTTACATTTATACTTTTTCCTGGCATTATTGAGATTGCTGAAAGATTTTCCCACGCAGACTTAATTTCAATATCTTTGCCACTTGCTAGTGTCGAAGTCAATTTTTCCAAATCATCGACATAAAATTTCACATTCAAAACCTTACCAAGTTCGCCAGAAAATTCATCAGTACAAGTCGTGTCAACTTTAGCTTCTGGCTCATTACAACCATTTTCTAAATTCTTTAAATTTGCAATTTTTAAATAAAGCTTTCCAGGAATAGACCCTTTATTATTTACCGTCCACGACCTTTCACCAGATAAATCTCCAGTTGCGCCAATGTTTGTAATTGAAATTGATGCTTCGTCGGAACCATTTGTTCCTACAACATCAAGCTCTAAAGTTCCAATTGTAAACGCACTACCAGATTTTGTTTGAGAATCCGAAAAAAGTGCTCTAGTAGACATAAGCCCAATAGATGAAACAACACCGATCAAGATTAAGCTTAGCAAAATTTTTACTTTCACAGACTTTCAGTATGTATAAAAACTACTAACTTGTCAAAGGCATTTACATAATTAAGTTTTTCTGGAAAACTTACTTAAATAAATGCCATATAAAAGCAAAAGCTGGAAATCAATACTATCATACGATACCAATGACGTTATAAAGATTCTAACGATCTCTGACCTTTTTGTTCTGTCTGGATTTGGATTAATTGCACCAATATTCGCAGTTTTTTTAACGGATAACATTCAAGGTGGAAATATCGAAGTTGCAGGAATAGCTACAACTATTTTTTTATTAACAAGATCAATCGGACAAATTCCTGCCGCATATATAGTAGATAAAATCAAAGGCGAATCTGACGATTATTGGTCGCTTATGATCGGATCTGCCGCCACATGTCTTGTTCCGCTTTTATACCTAACAGCGTATCTGCCATGGCACATTTACATAATTCAACTTGTATATGGATTTGCCCAAGCACTAACTTATCCATCTTGGCTCGCAATTTTTACAAGACATATCGACAAACAAAAAGAAGGCTTTGAATGGGGAATTTACTCTACGCTAACAGACCTTGGCGGAGCAGGAGTTGCAATGATCGGTGGAATAATCGCACAATCTTATGGCTTTAAACCACTATTTATTTTGGTATCAATTATGTCTTTTATCGGAACAGCTTGGTTAATGTATATAAAAAAATATCTTACTGCACCACGCCAGAAATAATAATAATCAAATCATATCCATCACCAAACACTCCGTAGGTGTATGACGAAGATTTTTCTTCATCAAAGTAATTTACAAATTCCACTTCATCAACATTAAATATTTCCTGAAGTAGAGCTTTTATTTCATCCTTAATTTCGGTAGGAAAATTTTTAAGCAAAAGAACCTGTGTGGAAGAAAGAACATCTGTCGAATTTCCCACTTCTATATTTGAATAACCTAATTCTGTTAGCGCATCTTTAGCCTTCAAAGCAAGTCCAGAAATCTTTGTGGAATTTAAAATAAAAAGTCTTAAATCTGACTTATCTACTTTAACTTCCTCAATAGTAACCTCCGGGATAGCTGGTGCCTCTACCGGAGTTTCTGCAGGAGCTTCTGACACAACTTCCATCTCAAGCTTGGGTTGCTCTGTTACTTTAGAATTTTTACCGTCTAAATAATATTTCTTAATCAAAAAACCTGAAATCCCAAATAAAATGATAGTTAAAATCACAAGAAAAACAGATTTTTTACTAATTGAAGATTTGGCAGGACTTTCAGATAAACTCGAGATGGAAGAAACAACAGGTGTAGCATGACGGTTTTTATTCATAATTGAAATTGGATTTGGCACAATTTTACCGTGCGGGCCTTTTCTCATAAAATCTGTTTCT
>Ga0209541_10018160_pt1 | contig 10213 bp, 9 predicted proteins | sample RifCSPlowO2_01_FD_184027 | JGI IMG/M metagenome (GOLD analysis project Ga0209541, IMG submission 184027) | Groundwater microbial communities from Rifle, Colorado - Rifle CSP2_plank lowO2_0.1 (SPAdes) (version 2) | ecosystem: Environmental > Aquatic > Deep subsurface > Groundwater | place: Rifle...
AACGTGGGCTCCCCCCGATGGTTTTATTTGTCTTCTCTTGGTCCATCCACACGCGAATATCATAAAAAAATCGCTTCCCATTTAAAAGCACATCCAGAAATTAAATTCGCCTTTCAGCCCGGTACTTTTCAGATAAATTTAGGGGTCGTTGAGCTGAAAGATATTTACGCGCGCGCGGAAATTATTTTCGTCAATAACGAGGAGGCGGAAAAAATACTCGGTAAACCGTCAGGAACTGATGTAAAAGAACTTCTGCTCGGCCTTCACAATCTCGGGCCTCAATCTGCGGTTATAACTTACGGGCCAAAAGGCGCGTACGGTGCAGATAAAACTGGTATTTACTTCGCTCCCCCATTTAATCCTGAAGAACCGGCCTTTGAACGAACGGGTGCGGGCGACGCGTTTGCGTCTGCCACAACTTCCGCTTTGATACTGGGAAAAACCCTTCCCGAAGCCCTTTCGTGGGGTGCGGTGAACGGTATGAGCGTATGCCGCTACATAGGCGCCCAAGAAGGTCTTTTAACTCAACAGCAAATACAATCTGAGCTTTCAAAGAAGCCAGACTACAAAGTTTCTAGTATCTAGCAACTAGCAATTATTATTGTCCGCCCTGATTGAGAAATTCCTGAAAAGCTTTTAACAAAGTTTCAAATCCAAAATCTTATTTCCTTCCAATCGCCCTATGAACAGCCTCTTCTATGCCTTTTGCGCCTAGGCCATAGTGCTCAATTAGCTCCGCGGGTGTGCCTGATTGGCCAAATTGGTCTTTTACGCCCACAAATTCAATGGGAACGAGAAGGTTTTGAGATAAAAATTCAGAAACTGCCGAGCCCATGCCACCCGCTATTTGATGTTCTTCTACTGTGACCACCGCGCCCGCTCTCTCGGCAACTCCCAAAATCGTTTTCTCATCCAGCGGTTTAACCGCTGGAAGGTTTATCACTATCGCACCGATGTTTTGTTTTTCAAGATTTTGGGCAACTTGTAAAGCTTTGTGCACTAATGCACCCGTTGCAATAATTACAACTTCCGGTCGTTCATGTTCGTAAAAAATTGTTGCCTTGCCAATTTCAAAAGGAGTTTCGTCTGTTGTAATAATGGGAGTCTTTTCTCGGGCAAGACGAATATAAACCGGTGTGTCTGTTTTAGCTGCTTCTATTGTCGCTTTGCGCGCCTCAATGGCATCACAAGGCGACAAGACAACCATTCTCGGTTGAACACGCATAATGGCAATGTCTTCAATCATTTGATGTGTACCACCATCGGGTCCCACGGAAATTCCAGCGTGAGAGCCAGCAATTTTCACAGGACGATTGTTGTATGTGATTGTGGTGCGAATTTGTTCCCAGTTTCGACCCGGAGAAAACATTGCGTAAGAGGTGATGAAAGGGATTTTGCCCATGGCGGCCATGCCCGATGCGACGCCTGCCAAGTTTTGTTCAGCAACACCAATTTCAACAAATCTCTCGGGAAATTTTTCTTTGAACATATATGCTTGGGCAGATTCGGTGAGGTCGGCGCAAAGTGTAACCACGCGCTCGTCTCTCTCCCCCGCAATCAAAAGCCCTTCGCCAAAGCCGTGCCTTATCGGCACTTGCTCGCAATCCGTGTCAAATATTTTTTTGTTCAGAGTTTTATTAATCATGTTTTCTTAATTCGGCCAACGCTATCTCCCCCTCTTCTTTTGTTGGTGGTTTTCCGTGCCACTCGTATTTATTTTCAAACTCTTTGACGCCTTTACCTGGTGTGGTGTGGGCAATAATCATGGTTGGCCTGTTGTGAATTGATTTGGCTTCCTCTAATGCGTTATTTATTTCTTCAAAATTGTGTCCGTCTACTTCCAGCACATGCCAGTTCCAAGCACGCCACTTGTCTGCCAACGGTTCCAAAGGCATGACGTCTTCCGTGAAGCCGTCTATTTGAATATTGTTGCGGTCAATGATTGCGACCAGATTATTTAATTTTTCTTTGCCCGCCAACATGCCCGCCTCCCACGTCATGCCCGCCTCTTGCTCGCCGTCAGACATTAGAGCAAAAATTCTCGCTGGATTTTTATCCATGCGCGCGGCAAGGGCCATCCCCACCGCCTGTGAAAGGCCAGAGCCGAGTGGGCCACTTGAAGTTTCTAAAATGTCCAAAAAGTCTCGGTGGGGATGGCCTTGCAGACGAGAACCAAATTTGCGAAGTGTCATCAGTTCCTCCTTCGGGATAAATCCTCTATGAGCGAGGGTTGCATAGTAGACAGGGCAAATATGGCCGTTTGAAAGCACCAACCTGTCGCGATTGGAGTCATGGGAATTTTCGGGGGTGTGATTCAGAGCGTGAAAATAAAGGAGGGCGAAAATGTCAGCCATACCCAAAGCCCCCGCGGTGTGGCCCGACTTTGCTTCCACAAGCATTTCAATAATAGACTGGCGAATCTCACTCGCCTTCTTTTCAAGATTTTTTATTTCTTTATCGGAGAGCGCACTCATTTACCATCAATTTTATCACAAAGCCCTTCATACTCTTCCGCGGGATTATTAGACCCCCAAATGGCCGAGCCCGCGATAATTCTATTTACTCCTGCTTCAACAAGCCCCGCCAAGTGTTCTTTCTTTACTCCCCCATCAACAGAAATAGTTAAATCGGGCGCAAGTTTTCGGAGTTCTGCAACTCGCTCGTAGGTTTTTTCATTAAATTTCTCTCCCTGACCGCCTATATGATCAATTCCCATCAACTGCACAAAATCTAATAGTACGATATATCGTACTATTAGATTTACTGGTTTATCTATATTGATTGCTAGACCAAGTTTAACCGAAAGAGGTTCGGGTAGATTGTACTTTTTCTTAAAATCCTTCAAAAACACTTCCCTTTCGTGGTCAGACTCAAACGCACCATAGTGAACGGCGATGCGCGAAGCCCCCGCTGTCACAAAGGTGTCAGCAACCGCGCGAGGATTTGAAACCATCAAATCAAACTCATAAGAAACCGACTCCCATTCAGGCAGAGATTTTTGTTCGTGAATCAGAGCTTCCAAATCTGGGTCGTTCGTTTTTATAAACGGCCAAGTTTTGTTTGGCGCAAAAATACCATCCGCCACATCCACTTGCACCCACGGAGACGCTTCGGAAATTATTTGAACTTTTTTTACAATGTCTTCGTAATTTTTCTCAAGTATTGCGGGAATTATCTCAACCATTTTATTCGTGTAGTCTGTCTATTTTTGCGATGCGGCGAACGTGACGGGGTTCCTCGGTAAATGGTGTGTCAAGAAAACGGTTTACGGCGTCAAGGGCTTCCTCAACCGTTATAAATCTCGCGCCAATTGCTAAAACATTCGCGTTATTGTGTTCTCTGGCAAGTTTTATGACATCATCTTCTTCGTTTATGGTTTTCTTTGCTCCGTAATAAACTGCGGCGCGCACTTTTCTAAAACGATTGCAAACCATTGCCTCGCCTTGCCCGCCGCCGCCCAAAACAACTCCTCGCAAATGCTCGGGGTTTTGAGAAACCTCGCGCGCGACCTTACTCATAAAGTCCGGGTAATCGTCATCTTCTTTATATTCATACGCGCCGCAATCCACCACTTCATGGCCTGATTCTTTCAAACGGCGAACAATTTCCGCTTTATGGGTAAGTCCAACATGATCAGATGCAATATATATACGCATATATTAGTTAGTTTTCCCCGCTTCTAAAACATGTAAAAGGAGTGTTTGGCTGTACCCCATTTCGTTGTCGTACCAAGCCAAAACTTTCACCAAATTGCCGCCGATAACACGGGTGAGCGAGAGGTCCGCGATTGAACCGTATTTGCTTCCCACTATATCGCTTGAAACAAGGGGCTCCTCCGTTACGGAGAAAACTTGCAACCATCTTTTATCTTGGGCGGCTTTTTTTAAGATTTCATTGACTTCTTCCCTACTGGTACTTCGTTTAGCAATAAAAGTAACATCAACAATGGAACCTATGATGACCGGCACTCTCATTGAAATACCGTCAAAGAGTCCTTCAAGCTTTGGAAAAGCTTTGGTAACGGCGATGGCCGCGCCGGTTGACGAGGGCACGATGTTGTACGCTCCTGCTCTGCCTTCGCGGAAATCTTTTTTACTCGGCGCGTCTACGATGGGCTGGCTTGCGGTGTTTGCATGAACGGTATTTAAAACCGCCTTTTCAATCCCTATGCTTTCGTCAAGAATGGCAATCAAGGGCGAGGCGGCGTTTGTGGTGCATGAAGCGTCAGAAGTGATAACACAGCCGGGGAATTTTTCTTCATTTACGCCCATAAGAACCGTGGCGCCGGCAACCCCCGCCGGGTCGTCTCTCATGGGCGCTGTAACCACCACTCTTTTGGCACCCGCGTCTAAATGAGCTTTTGACTTTTCGTAAGTGGTAAAACCGCCCGTGGACTCCACCACCACATCTATATCTAAATCTTTCCATGGCAAGGCGCTCGGATCTTTCTCGGAAAGAAACTGGATTTCTTTGCCGTCTAAAATAAGTTTTTTCTTGTCGGCGGATACCTTCACGGAAAAAAGCGCTTCGCCGTAAACAGAATCGTGCTTGATGAGATAGGCAATATTATCTGCATCGCCCAAATCATTCATTGCCACCAAATCAACGCCCTCATTTTTAATGGCAAGTTTTATAAAAGAACGGCCAATTCTACCCGCGCCGTTTACGGCAACTCTTATAGACATAAGAGTATTATAGCGCGGACAATTATATTGCTGCGGGCTCGCTGGGGGTTTCTTTTCTAGTAACTCCTCCGGCGTGAGCGTCCACTTCGTAGCTCGTGTTCTGCTGTTCAAAAAAGTTCACTAGTTCAAATACGTCCGTTGCTGAGGCCATCCATTTGGCGGGATTATTGACATTGTAGTGCTTGGGTAAACCCAACTCCTCCAGCCGCCTGTCGGCTACATATTGCACATACTGGTTCACATAATCGGCGTTGAGGCCCAAAATGCCGTTTGGAAAGAGGTCGCGGTTGTATTCCACCTCCAAATCAACACCCTCTATGACAATATCGCGAATTTCGCGGGCAAATTCTGCCGTAAGAAGCTCCGGATTTTCCTCCAAAACATTCAAAATAAGATTGATGCCGAATTTGAGATGCAAAGACTCATCGCGCAATACCCAATTAATCATAGAAGCAAAGTTGCGAAGCATATTTCTCTGGCGGAACGAAAGGGCCACCATAAATCCCGAGTAAAACCAGACGCCTTCCATGACAATGTTGGTGGCCACCAGATTCCTCAAAAAATCTTTTTTGCCTTCCAAAGTTTCTATATCCAACGTCTCTTCCGTCATGCGCTTCATGTACTTGTTTATGTAAGTTTCTTTTTTTTGCATTGATGGCACAGAAAGATGCAAATCAAAAATATGTTCCCGATTAAAAGGAAAAGTTTCAAGAACATATTCAAAGGCAACGCAGTGATTGGCCTCTTCCCACATCACCTTGGCCAAATACAAATGGCATTCGGGTGCTTTTAGATAAGGATAAATGCCGAGAGCAATTGAACGGTTAACGATCAATTCCGCCGGATTGAAAAAGGCCATTAAAAATTTCACGGCGTGTTTCTCGTCTTCCGTCATCTTGGCCCAATCGTCCAAATCTTCCTTGAGAGTTATCTCGTGCGGAAACCAAGTGTTTCTGACTGCCTGCTGATAAAGGTCGTAAGCCCAGCTGTATCGCAGTGGATGAAGCGTCATGTCGTCCGGCGAGGCTTTTCCGATTAACCTATTCATTTTTTACTTACATTACTGATATTTTATTTATTGGCAAGAATCGCAGATAAGTGTTTCATCGTCGGCGGGGTTTAAAAAAATGTCTATATTTTTATCCGACAGGTTTAAACTTCCGAAACCGGGACGAGCGGACGCAACGGCGACAGGAATTTTTTCGGAAACCATCGGCACGGCCACTGGAGCAGGCTCGAGCTTTTTGGGGGGGATATCTTCAAGCATGCCGTGTTTTACTTCTTGCGAAATCGTTGCAAAACCTTTTGGCTTTTCCGCCACCGTCTCAACAACTACGGCGGGCGTTGGAGCAAAGGAAGGAATGGGCGCAGTGGTCATCTCCGCCTCGGCAGGTTTTGCGACATCATCTGCAAGCGCGCCAAAGCCCTTCTTGCCTATTTTTTGGGCCTTATTCACTTTTACGGTGGACTGTTCGGCCGTGTGTCTGGGCTTCATATGAAGATAATAGGTTGATTTCAAGCCCTTTTCCCAAGCAGTTGAATACAATTGCATCATTTCGTCCAAATCACGAGACTCCAGATATATATTTCTGGAAAGCGCCTGGTCAACCCATTTTTGGGCGCGAGCAGCCACTTCCAAATACGCGTAAGGCGAGGTGCTAAAAGAGGTTTTGTAAACATCTTTTATGTGCTGGGGAATATTATCAATCGCTGAAATATCTCCTTGGTTGGCAACAATTTGCTCTCTTACTTCTTCCCAAATCCCTAAATTCTTCAGGTCTTTTACTAAATTATGGTTGATGTCCAAATATTTCCCTGAAATTTTATTTCTTGAAAAGACTTGTGCAAAGCGCGCATCAATGCCGGGCACGGTGCCGGCCACAAGTCCGATGTTTGCGTTTGGCGCAACTGCCATAAGAGTGGCGTTTCTCATGCCGTGTTTAACTTTTTCTCTCAAAATATTCCAATCAAGACCTTTGTGCTTTGATTCTTTTGAAACAGCGACGGGGATATCCCTTTCTTCCTCAAGACGAGAAAGAGTGTCAACGGGAACCAGTCCCTTGGACCACCCGGAACCCGCAAAGTGTTTGTATGCGCCTCGTGTGCGCGAGAGATTTGTTGATTCGTCTATCGCCATATAAGAAATAAATTCAAAGACTCTGTCTGCAAAATCCCAAGCGTGGGGAGAATCGTAGCTCATTCCAAGCTGTTCCAACACGTCTGCAAAGCCCATCACTCCAAGACCTATGGCGCGATTTTCTTTGTCCGATTTTTCCGCTTCGGGAATCGGCAAAACATTTACATCAATCAAGTTATCAAGCTGTCGTACGGCAAGTCTTACTGATTCTTCCAGTCTCGCCCAGTTCACTTCTCTGTTGTGAATGTGTGCCGCAAGATTTATTGAGGTCAAATTGCACACCGCTACGTTTTCTCTGTCTTGAGGCAAACAAATCTCCGTGCACAGATTGGACATGTGAATGGTGCCGGTGTTGTTGTTGAGCGCGCGCAGATTTATGGTGTCTTTCCACGTTTGCCACGGGTGAGAAGTTGTCTGCAAAGAAACAAGCATCTTGCGGAAAAGTTCTTTGGCGGGCATTTTTTTTACAATTCGAAGCTCTCCCCTTTCCGCCATTTCCGTATACTCCCGATATCTCTTAGAAAAAGCTTTGCCATAGAGCTCGTTTAGGTCTGTAACCTCTGCCGGGTCAAATAAGTACCACAAAGCGTCGTTTCTGACTCTTTTCATAAACTCATCAGAGATGTAGGCCGCCGTATTTGCCGTCCTCATGCGTAAATAATCGTCGCCGGCATTGTGTTTCCAATCAAGAAAATCCGGAAAATCTACATGCCAATTTTCCATATAGAAACAGAGGGCTCCCTTCTTCTTGCCACCGCGCATAATGGCTCTGATGGCGGTATCAATGATCTTCGCAAACGGCGTGGGCCCTGAGGAGACGCCGCTGGTTGTTTTCAAGGGAGAGCTGGATGCGCGCAATCTGGTAATGGAGGCGCCGATGCCGCCCGAACTTTTTGAAAGAAGCATGACATCCGCCACAGACTTGGCAATGTGTCCCATGTCGTCGTGAATCTCCAAAAGAAAACAATTGGAAAGAGATGACCTCGTCGTACCGGCGCCAAGGTGGGTTGAACCGCCGGCAAGATATTCCAGACGAGACATTTTACCGTAAAAACGAATGGCCCATTCCGTTGGATTATCTTCGTTGTATGAAAGTCCCATGGCCACTCTCATAAAAAATATTTGCGGAGTTTCTATCGGGTGCTGGTCCGGACTTTTCAAAATATATCTGTTGGCAAGAGTTGAAAGTCCGGCATATTGAAAAAGTTCATCGCGCTCCAAAACAAGCGCGCTTGAAAGTTTTTCCAAATCAAATTTTTCTTTCATCCGCTTGTCCAGACGATTATCCGCCACCCCCTTTTCAATAAAACTTATAAGGGCCCGCGCTTGAAGTTTTTTTAGGGTGTCTTTATCGTGGTCGTAGCCGCCGACAACTCGACGATAAATGACTTTCAAAAAAAGACGGGTGGCAATTTTGTCAAAATCAATGTCATTAACAATGTTTTGAACCGCCGCGTTAATGGTGGCGATGTCCATTTCCTCCGTTGTAATGCCGTCGTAAACGGTAAGCTTGGTATCTGTGGCCACTTGAACCACTTTGGCCACCGGGTCCGTAAGACCATAAGTTACTCTTTCAATGGAGCGATTGATTTTGTCCGCATTGAACGGCGCTTTTTCTCCATTGCTCTGAGTGACATAAGTGGTCATTTTTTGTGGGTTTCCCTATTAAGGTTTTACAATGTTCGGAAGTCAGAAAATTTTGTTATTAAGAGTGTATTGTAGTGATTTTGCCGAGGAAAAAAGTTGTGGATTGTTTCTCCAAAATAAAAAAGGCGGAGTGTCAACGTCGCCGTTTTTAAAGGGCTTGGCACAAGAGCCTGCGGGCGGGAAAAATCAGTAGAGGAGCAGATCTCCAATCTTCAAATTGCTGTTTTTGACGGCTCCTGCCGATAATTCAAGAACATAGCGAGCGGAGGCGGGTGGAGCAAAAACTTCCGGGAAGGTTTGGGGTGAAATATTTTCCTTTATGTAAAAAATCGTGCCGTCCGTGGTGAACCAGACGATGTCAATCGGAAAATTCATGTCTTTCATCCATATCCCCCACTTGTCTTCCGCATTAAAAACCATAAGAAGTCCTTGAGCGGGCGTCAAAGATTTTATTCCGGAAAGTCCCCGCGCCCTTTGCGTCACCGTCGTTGCGAAAAATACGGAGAAAAATGAATTGCCAACACGAATGGGCGTATCAAATCGTAAATCTTCTGCGGTTTGATAATTCTCTCGCGAAGAATTGTTTGTGCGCAAAGCGACACTAATAATGAAGGCGGCAATGATGAGCAAGAGCGTAAGTGTAAGCAGACTTGGTCTTTTCATAAAAGAATTATAAACGAAAAACCCCAAGCGTTTCCGCGAGGGGCTTTTCGTTACAAAAGGGAATTACGAACGCTTTGGATTAGTATCCGCCGCGGCCGCGACTGAAGCCGTTGCCTCCTTCGCGAGGAGCTTTCGGCTGGGCTTCTTTGACAGAAATTTTTCTGCCTTCAAAGTCCGTTTCGTTCAAGGTGTCAATTGCCTTTTGTGCTTCCTCATCGGAAGACATTTCAACGAAACCGAAACCTTTAGAACGACCGGTCATGCGGTCAGTGATTATTGCAACTGACTCAACGTTTCCCGCTTTTGCGAAGAGCGCGCGAATCGCGTCTTCGGTGGAAGTGTAAGGGATTCCGCCCACAAACAATTTCTTAGCCATTTATTTACGCTACTGATAACTTACAGACACTCTCACGCACACGGGGTTAACCAGTAACGCAAGCAAAATCTGTACATTGTTATTATACACCCTTGGGTCAAAAAGTCAACGTCGCCTTTGGCTCCGTCGCTCCCATTGCTCGTTCGGAAATACTAAAGCAAGCTTTGTATTTCACTCACTCCGCTCGATAGTCAACGTCGCCTTTGGCTCCGTCGCTCCCATCGCTCGTTCGGAAATACTAAAGCAAGCTTTGTATTTCACTCACTCCGCTCGATAGTCAACGTTGCCTTGAATAGAGTCCGATGAGTTCCGTTTGTTCAATGATATGCCCGTTCATGGCGCTTTCCAGAGCGCTTTTGCCCGATGAATCGGGCAAATCAAGAACTGCGTCTAGGGCGTATAACTTAAAATGGTAGTGGTGAGTGCCCGAGGGCGGGCATGGGCCAATGTAGCCGGCTCTTTTCATGCTGTTTGCGCCCGGCATGGCGCCGGCCGGCGAACTCTTTTCAAGAATTTTCTTGGTGTCGGGGGGAATATTCCATAAAATCCAGTGCACGAAAGTGCCCATGGGGGCATCCGGGTCATCCATGACGAGTGCCAGACTTTTGGCCGCCGCGGGAACGTCCTCAAAACTGAGTTCCGGATTTGCGTTTTCCCCGTCGCAAGTAAAGCGTGAAGGAATATTGCCGCCGTCCTCAAACGCTC
>Ga0209541_10018161_pt1 | contig 10213 bp, 10 predicted proteins | sample RifCSPlowO2_01_FD_184027 | JGI IMG/M metagenome (GOLD analysis project Ga0209541, IMG submission 184027) | Groundwater microbial communities from Rifle, Colorado - Rifle CSP2_plank lowO2_0.1 (SPAdes) (version 2) | ecosystem: Environmental > Aquatic > Deep subsurface > Groundwater | place...
TCCATTGAACGGTAAAATTAACCAGTTTTTCGTTATCAATAACTGGTCTCTGTTTTAGGAATGTTGATTGATACCTTTTTTTCGTTTCTTGGTCTCTTTCTAGTTCCGCTAGAGTTGTCATTTCATCATACCATTCTACTACAACCTGCGGAAATATCCGTGGTGCGAGCACAGGATCTAATCTTATTTCTGGTTCAATTAATATGGGGTGGATAGGAACATGGAAACAAGTATTGTACTTGATTGGAATCTCATTTTTTTCAATAAGAATATTCTCAAGTGGCTTTAGTTTTTGGTCTAAAGTCATTTTTGTTCTCTTTCCCTCTGAAATGCTTGTCCGAGATCAACGATATATTTTCCTTCTTCTAATTTAATAATCAATGGATCTTTCTTAAATAGATGCACCAAATCTATTTCATATTTTCCTGGTTTCATAATTCTTATAGCTTCAATATCTAAAACCACCGGTCGGTCTAAATCCTCATTCTTAATTTCAAGAATCTCGGTAACATCTTTTTCTATATTTTGTTTTTCTTCTACGCTTAAGTTACTTATGAGTTTTTTACCTTCTTCGATATCTTTTTTCTTAATATAAAAGAATAATCTAGCACCACAGCTACAACCTTTTAAAATTTCTTGAGCACCGTCTGGATAGAGGGTATTGCAACGAACACATTGATGAGGCATTTAGGCTACCTTTTTTTTCTTGGAACTGCTATTTTTTTGCGGCTCACATCTTTAGTGAAGAGTTCAATCTTGTTAGGATTTTGTTCTATTTTTTTTACTAGTGATGCAGGACCGATGATAGTCAATCCTTGTCTATCACCTAATAGAATATTGGCAAATGCACCCTTCATTCTTCGTACTGGATCTTGTTTTCTTTGATCTGGATAAATTACACTTAACTCTATCCCTTTGAATTTTGAACTAATCTCTTCCATGGTTATTTCTATCAATTCCGTTTCTTCTTCTTTCTTTAGACGACCTTCCATGATTACGATTCTATCGTCCTTTACAATATTTAGAAGTTTATTTATCCTCTTAGCTGATGTTAATTGTTCAACATCATTATATGGGACAAATTGAAACGTAACCATCCTCTTTTACCTCTTATTTTAATAAAATTTCTTTGTATTTAAATGTTTACTTTGCAAGCTGAAATAATTGTTCGTAAAACAGATCTAAATTTTTTCCATATTTAGCCGATATACCAACGACTTCATATTGGGGGAATGCAGCTTTGATTACATCCATTTTAGATTTTTTAAGATCAGTTTTATTTGCTGCGATTAAAACCGGGATATTCCTTGCTTGAAGATTTCCAACAATAGTAATATTGACTTGTGAATAGGGATCTTTTGTTGCATCTAGCACAACTACAACTGAATCCATTTGATCTAGCCATTTAATAGCATCAATAACTCCTTTGGTAGCTTCTTTAGCTCTTTTCTTTGCTTCAATTTTATTCATTCCTTTTCGTAGGAATTCTTCATAATCAATTTTAGTAGCAATTCCGGGAGTATCTACGAGAGAAAAAGTTAATTGTTTTCCTTTTTTATTTTTTATATTTACTTGTTCCTTGATAATAATTTCTCTGGTTTCGTGTGCTACATGAGAAACGGCAGAATTCATCTCTTCACCAAGCCAATCAAGACAAATCTTATTAGCGAGTGTCGATTTCCCACCATTTGGGGGACCATATAAACCTAACTTAATATGGCTTTTCTTACTGAATGGACTGATATTAAGTCGTTTTAAGAGATTTCGAAAAAATGTTGAAACCATTAACACACCCCTCTTCGTAAGTTATGTGGAGCAGGTGACCTTCTTAAAGTTTTTGGTTCTCAAGGGAATATGATTGCGGAATTGATTATAATCGTAACAATTAAATACACTAATCTTTCACTATTATCATATGGGAGAAAGTTATCTTGTTGTTGACAATTTAAAATTTGCTTATGAAGGGTTATTTAATCCGGAAGAGATTTACAACATAGTTACTAATCTTTTCTATGAACGAGATTGGATATGGTATGAAAAGATGAATCAGGAAGAAGTTACCCCGTCTGGCAGGCAAATTAGAATGATTCTAAAACCGTTTATTTTTGCAACAAGATATTATCAGTTAGGAGTTCAAATTAGAATTCATATGATTAATCTCAAGGAAGTAGAAGTTGAACATGGCGGTAAAACATTCAGATTACATCATGGTGTTTTAAGAATAACTTACTCTGGAGAGGTTATCAGTGATAGAAAAAAAGAATGGACAAAGAAACCGTTATTCTGGTTTTTAAGTATCATTTTTGAAAAATATTTCTTCAGTGACAGAAAAGAAAAATATTCTACTAAAGTGAAAGAAACCATAGATGATCTTTCGACATTAATTAAAAATTATCTGAATACATATAAGTATACTTACAGTCATTAAAAGGATAAAAAATAAAATGGTAGAAACAGATCTGGCAGTGGATGCAAAGGAATTGCGATATAAAGGGATTTTCAAGATTGATGAACTATTTAAAATAATCAATAAATCAGCAGAAGCTAGAGGCTATTCTAAGAACGAGAAACGATCTGAAGAAGTAGTGACTGAAGCTGGAAGGCGGGTTTTTTTGGAATTACGGCTAAAGAAAGAAGTCGGTTCTGGAGCATTTCTTTCAATAAAAATGAGGATTACTTTAGATTCATTAACTGAAAAAATAGAATTGATTTCTGGACAGAAAAGAAATGTTAATCGGGGAGATGTTTTAATTATTTTCGATGGCTGGCTGGAAACAAAATATGAAGATAGGTATCATCTAGCCCCCATTAGATTTTTTTTGAAAGGTTTAATCAATAAATATGTTTATCCAATTCTTCCTGAAGGAAAATATAAGAGCGAAGTTACAACTGACATTCGTTTTATCGAATCTGAAATTTTGAAATCATTGAAAGTTTACCGGCATGGTGATGAAGAATCAAAAAGAATTTCTGAAAAAATTGTCCAGAAAGAAATTGAAGATGATATTAGTAAATCTATGCGGCATGACGTATAAGTGGATTGCTGTCTTCTTTTTGACCCAAAGGGTCTTTTCTTTTGTCTCGTTGTTTTGACTCGTCGATTAGTCTTTCCTGGTATTTTTGATATTGTATACGTTCTTCCTCTTCTTTCATTGCAGATTGGAAAGATTTAAAATCAATTTTATTTCCATTGCCTAGTTTGATATATCCTATTTTGTTTTTCTCGTCTATTTCGTAATTGTTTTGATCACTTAAACGTTTTCTATCAATAACATAATTCCCGCTTTGATCTTCAATGAATAATTCCGATAAATCTACTGGTTTATATTCAATCATTTTTTGAACTGCAGGATTGCTGATAAAAGCATTTTTTCCGTCGCCAAGATCCATAAATTGCTGTCCGCTTGGCAGAGCATAAACCGGTTTGCCTCTAGTTAAATATTCCTTGACTTGTTTTACTTCTTCATCTCGAGCTTCTTGGGTTTTAAGTCTTCTTTCACTGATCATATCTCTCGGATTAGGATTATCAATTTTTTCAATACCAAAATTTTTGGTTAATTCTTCTAGAGTTCTTGCTTTTCCATCTCTTGGCCCTAATTTATAATTTTCATTATCGATAAGATCATGGGTTGAAAAGAATCCTTGCTGATATGTGTGAGCCCATAAATTAATACCTTCTCTCCTGCTGATTATGTTGGTAGTTCTGGTGGAATGTTTTGGCATATATAATTCTGCCATTTGCTGGAAATCTTTCCCGTCTAGATTTTGGAGAGCTAATTTCTGTTTTCTTTGACTTATTTTACCTTCTATCTCCTTGCTTAACTTATTCATGTAATGATACGGAACTTCTCCAACCGTTATAAGTGGTGACGCGAGAATTTTTCTTACTTGGTGACGATCATGTCCTAATACTAATTTTGCAACAACATCTTTAACTTCTTCTACATCTTCATTAGTTTTAACTATTAGCTGTTTTTTCATGCCATTTATTAATCCATCAAAGTCTAGTTTTTCCAATTCTAAGGCATATTTAAATAATCCTTCAAATACCAGGTCAGCTAATTCTATTGAATCTTCCGCTGTGAATAAGTCATTATTGTTTTTTTTCTTGAAGAATCTTCTACGTTCACCATTAGCAATCATTCTTATATTTTCACCGATTCTTTCGGATTCATCTTTTCCGATAGCTAAATTTATACGAAGTCGTTTATCTTTTTCCTCTGGAGATAAACTATCATATAACGGGTTAAATTTTTCTTTAGATGACGGATCCAGGTAAAGATGATTTTTTACCGTAGTTATCTGTTGTCCGTCGTAAATTGTTTTTCCAATAATCTTTTTATTGATTTTTTCATTTTGATAATCAATATAATGTATTGCATAGAGTTCTACTTCTTGGGTATGATCTCCAAAATTGTAAACTCGGTATTCTTCTACATCTCTTACTTCTTTAGTTCTTTCGTCAACATCAATAATTACATAGCTGGCATGTTGTTCATCATTGTGGTTAAGAGCAGAAGCCCCAGGCTGAATCCATAACGTTCCTAGTTCTTTATTAAATTCAACTAACGTTGGTCCGTGACGATGCCCAGAGACGATAGCTTTTGGCAAATCAATTGACCGGTTAGCTCTTTCTAACAGAAGATTTTTAAGATTCTCTACCGCATTTTCCATGAATTCTCCAAGACCATCGGTAGGTGGCACGTGAGATAATAATATATCCAGATCTTCTTCTCTTGATACCCCGCCCCAATGCTTAGCGGCTCTTTCTTCTCTGAACTGGTCATCGGCCATAAGACCTTTCTGAATATTTTTAGTAGGATATTGACTTCCTCCACCAGATAGACCCATAATGTTAATCCCATCAATGTTCTTCTTTGTACCGTTTAAGAATCTGTTTTTGAAAACCTTCTTAATAGGATTCCAACGGTCATGATTACCACCTAATATTGCTTCTAAAGATACTCCTTGTTTTCTAAAATTCCGGTCTATGTATTCCATATCTTCGGTAAGAGCACGATCTGAGATTGCTATACCTGTTTCATGGGACTTTTTTAATTTAAGAAGTTGGTCATCTGAGAATAACCCATCTAATACGTCATCACGAAGAGCTCTTTTTTGTTTCTGGGTGCTTTCTTGAGCAACCCTTATTTGCAGCTGGGCAGCAAGGTTAGCTTCATGGATGGTGCTAGAAGTTGCTGTTTCGTAAGCCATGTCTCCTAGATGAAAAGCTTTTGAAACCCTACTTTCCCGCATAGCTTTAGCTATTACGCCAATGTTATCCAAACCGTGCGAATCCGTAAGTATTCCAAATCTAGCCATGATCTTAAGGGATTCCTCTTATTTATAAAGTCTTTGCTCTACTGTTTATACGCTAAAATGGGTAGGACAGGTATATAAAACTTTCTATTATTGTCACCAGTAAGTGATAAAATTGTTACTGGTTAATCCTAATTTTTACGGTTTACTCATTAAGAACAGGCATTAGGGGGGACATTTTCTATTTAATTAATGAAAGACATAAGTAATGCATATTGATATCATGTCTTTCAAACTTTAGTTGAGGAAAATTAGACAAGAATATTTTTTTTGACGATAAAATATCAGAAATCACTCAGAAAGTGATATGCGCATAATTACATAAAGCTTTATAAATAACCTCTCTTTTCAGGTATAAATTTATAATAGGGGGATGCAAAAATGACACTACAATTATCAGGACTAAGTGAAAGATTACCAGAACCGCGATTATCAGAACCGCATAAAGAATTTTATGGTCAACCAATAGTACAGATGCCTCTTTTAGTGAGTGGCAGAAATAAGGAAGGTGAACAGATAGATGTTCCTCGTGATCCTGTTTCATTTGCGTATGTTATTGAGCGAAGAATGGAAGCACCACAGGATGTAAGGGAAGCATGGCGGAAGAATTATATCTTTACTGGAGATGGCTCTACTGCTGGAACAAAAGGAGACCACTTGATTGTTTTTGATGCTCAGGCATTGCGTGAAATAACTCCAGAAAGTGATTTATATAATGGAGCATTAGTTCTTCCTACAGGCGCATGGCAGGAATTAAAAAAGCAGAAAGACAAAGTTGTCTATTTAACTGCTAAAGAGGTTGGAGAAGCACATGGCGAAGGATATATAAAACAGAATGGGGTATGGACTCCTGTAAACAGATCTGTCGGAAAAGTATGGGATGCTCTTGGCAGAGGACGAGACCTCGCTTCTTACATTCAGCTTGTGAGTGAATATTCTCCTCATAGCTACAGTTTGTTAATTGTTTATTTAAATCAAACTACAACAAATGGCAAGAAGCCGACAATGCGGTCTTGGGTTGCCAATATGACTGACGACCTTTCCCTTGCTGGAGGCGACTGCTATCTCTACTACGATAGCGGGCGTCTGGTCGGGGTAGCGCCGGAGGCGCACGTCGCGTGCGAAAAAGCATTGGAAGCGCGAGTACAGTCTGCTCTTAAAACAGGGATAGCATTTTAATTTAATGGCAGAGTGTACGCCCCCACTGCTGGTGTTTCGCTCAAATAATTCTCAAAAAGGAACTGACCACCACTGATCACAGACTGGTGGGATGCTCGCTTCGCTCGGGTCAGTTCCTTTGGAGTCCCGGAATTTTCACCGCAACAGGTGGCAGATATTCGCCACCGGTCGTAGACCAGGTGGAAAATTCCGTGGATTTTACCGTTACTTTTTTATACCTCTTGTTCTTTTCTCTTCATGTCCCGGCTTCACTCAACTATAACAGTTGAGGAAATAAAAGAAGTTGGACTACATGCTCTCTTGTCATGGCAGTAATACTGTTATTAAATTGGTAGTGTTCTTAACTGACTGATAGAGCAAAATTCCCGCTCTTTTGACAGCATCAATTTTAGGATTAAAAATGTAAAATAGTGAGAAATTACTTTGGTGTGCTTCAGTCAAATGATTACACTATCAAAAATTTAAACTTAATAAATCGTCTATGCATCCGTCCGTATCCTTTATCATTTGTTCATATTTACTGAGAGAGAATAACATTTAAATATAAATCTTGCTTTCTTTACTATAAGAATATTGTTTCGAGGGTTAAAATGAATATTAAAGCTTTATTTCTCGATTTGGATGATACATTGCATAGTTTTTCCATAAGTGCAGGAACAGCTATGAATGAAGTTTATAACCATATGGTAAAAAAGTATGCTCTCCCAATGGATAGATTAAAACAGACATATGCTCAAATAATGGCACAGACCGAAAAAGATGCATTTTTTAATGGCAGAACAAGCAGAGAATATCGCACTGAGAGATTTACTAAACTACTCACTACATTTAATGTTCAGGATGAAGACCTCGTCAGAGAGTTATTAGATATATATTCTGTAACATTAGAGGGGGCTATGGTGCTTTCCGAAGGTGTAGGGCATTTATTAGGTCGATTAAGTCAGAAAAAACCGTTGTATATAGTAAGTGAGGGACCAAGCGATGCCCAAAGAAGAGCTATAGATAAATTGGGATTAGCAACTTATTTTCAAGGTGTTTTTATTTCTGGCGAAGCCAAAAAGATAAAAGAAACTGGTGAATTATTTCAACACGCTCTTGAAAAAACAGGCTATAAACCAGAAGAAGTTGTTTTAATTGGGGATTCATATGCAAGAGATGTAGTTGGAGGTTTAGCTGCTGGTTTGTATGTTGTCTGGTTCAACAGAAAAAATGAACAGTTAAATCTTAAAGACAAACAGCCCCATGCTCAAATTTCAAATATGCAAGAATTAGACGGAATTTTAGAAGAACATTTTAGAATATAATCTTAAAATGTCATTGGAACAAGAAATTAATAAAGTTAGCCAAAAAAAAATAGATTTTAAACTAACAAAAGCTTTCCTAAAAACAGCTAAATTTAATGATTTTTCATGGAAAATAATGATTTTTGCCGAAAATAGGGCAAGATTGCAGAAAAATCATGCTATCTATGTAGTGAAAAGTGCTAAAATATCAGAAATCACTCAGAAAGTGATATGCGCATAACTATTATCCTCAACTAAAAAACCGAAAGTATTTAAAAAGGCAGGTGGTATTTAAGCAGATATAGCAAATGTGTCAGATATTTGAACATTGTCCTATACATTAGCTTATTAGTAATTGTGAACAAATGTTCGAAAATAATTCACAATTACTACAGATTTATGAGGTTATAAACAATGGCAAAAAAAACTAAGTCTCCTTCAAAAATTACTCCGGTTGCAAAAGATGGCATTCAACCTTCACTTCCTAAACTTCCTCCTGAGCTTGAGAAAAAATTGAAAGCTCTTCAGGGAAAACTTGACGATTTTAAAAAGAAAGTTCTAGATAAATTTGGTGATTATATAGTTGGTATTTCTCTCTTACCTCCCGATAAATCAGTGAATAAAGAACTAACTGGAGAAGGGGCTGAAAATCCTGCCAAAGGTGAGAATGCAAAAAGTGAAGAGAAAAAAGATATTCCTAAAAAAGATTTGATCAATCTACTGGTTGTTGTTGATGATACTGATTCAAAGAAAATGACCAAGGATGAACTTCATCAGAAGTTCTCCACGATAATTTCTAAGATAGCTGAAGATGTTGATAAAAGTCTAGTTCCGCAAAGCGTACTTTTAACAGATTTCTGGCAGAATTGTTATGATGGAAAATATGAGCTTAACCAATTAATTTCTCTTGGCGCTCCGGTCTATGATACGGGTATGTTGGCGGCAATAAAAATTGCTGAAGTTCACAAAAGTATGGTTATAAAGAAGTTTGAGAAATATATCCTTAGTTATGTTCTAGCTGGTTCAATTACCCAAGGAAAAGCAACTCCTTCCTCAGACATTGATGTTTGGCTGGTTATCGATGATACGGATGTTAAGAAAATGACGCGGGTAGAGTTGAAAGACAAATTAAGAAATATTATTCTGGGAATGGGTGCCGAAGCTGGAGAAATTACTGGTATTAAAAATAAGATTAATATCCAGGTTTACATCCTTACTGATTTCTGGGAATCATTAAAAGAAGCTAATCCAATTATCTTTACTTTATTGAGAGATGGTGTTCCATTCTATGATCGAGGGATTTTCATGCCTTGGAAACAATTGTTAAGAATGGGCCGGATTAAGCCATCTCGTGAAGCAATTGATTTATTCATGAGCACTGGTGATCAAAGTATTAAACGAGTTAAGCATCGGCTTAAAGAGATGGGTATGGAAGATTGTTTCTATGCTATCCTTACTCCAAGCCAGGCCGCAATTATGTTGTATGGTTTACCTCCTCCAACTCCTCGGGAAACCCCCGAAGTTCTTGAACAAATTTTTGTCAAGAAAGAGAAAATGCTTGAGCCGGAATATGTAAAAATTCTGAAAGACAATGTGGCTTTAAGAAAAGATATTGAGCATGGTACAAGAAAAGAATTAAGCGGAGCTGAACTTGATAAATTTATTGACAATGCTGAAAAATTCTTGAAACGTATTGGAGAATTATTCAAAGAAATTGAACAGAAACATAACGAAAAAAGTGTTGTTTTCATGCACGATGAAATTATGACTCTGATCAGGGATGTTCTTTCATTAGAGGGGGTTGTTAAAGTTAAAGAAGCGGAAGCAGTTAATTCTTTTGAAAATGAATTAATATCTTCTGGAAAAATTCCAGCCAAATATCTTCGCGATGTGAAGGAAGTAATTTCTGCTAAAGAGAAATTTGAGAACGGAAAATTAGATAAAACTGATATTGAAGAGGTCCATAAAGTTAGCACTGGTCTGTTGAAAGTCCTGGTTGAATATATGCAACGAAAACGTGGACGGGAAATGGACCGAGCAAGAATTAGGGTTAAACATGGCGAGAAATATGGTGAAGTAATATTGTTAGATGATTTGGCTTTTGTAATATATGACATTGATGCTAAACCAAGAGTGTTGCAAAAAGCACGGATAAATTCTGATGGTAGCTTAGGACCTTTAGAAAATTCAACCTTGGAAGAATTTGAAACAAGTTTAACGAGTGCTAAATTTCCTCACCGCGTTTTCATTAAAGAACCGATCTTTGAAGATTTAAAAAATATATTTGGGAGAGATGTTGAGGTTCTACTCTACTCTTAAGCATGAAAAAATTAACTCTATTAGCCCTACTAATTGGGGTGTTTATCTTAATTAGCGGAATAGCATATTTTGGATACAATTCTATCACCGGCGGGGTGGTAGGAATTGATCAA
>Ga0209541_10018162_pt1 | contig 10213 bp, 6 predicted proteins | sample RifCSPlowO2_01_FD_184027 | JGI IMG/M metagenome (GOLD analysis project Ga0209541, IMG submission 184027) | Groundwater microbial communities from Rifle, Colorado - Rifle CSP2_plank lowO2_0.1 (SPAdes) (version 2) | ecosystem: Environmental > Aquatic > Deep subsurface > Groundwater | place: Rifle...
TTTTTATGATAATAGAAATGAAGGAAAATCTGTTTCTTTAACTCCTGCTGAAAAAGAGATTGTGCCGGGGGTTGTGAGGATTGCTAAGAATAGGAGAGGCGTTGGAGAGGTATTTAAAAAAGCAGATCAAAAGATTAAAGAGGGAAAGATTGCAGATGCTGTTTATGAGTATTATGAGTTGCTAAAGGATCATTATGATGAGCTGGATGAAAATGAAAGACTGACAGTAATATACAAGATTGCTGAACTTGATTATAGGAGTTTAGGAATGATAGATAAAGTCATAAGATTAGATAATGATGTTAAGTTTTCTGAAGATGTAATCAGTCATTTAATGTTTTTAAAAGGCGTTAGTTTTTTGAATAAAGATGTTAAGAAAATAACTGTGGATGACTGCAAGAACTCACTTGGTTTTTTTGAGAACATTAAAAACTTTGATGGGAAGATTCCTAATGGGATACATTTAGGAAGAATTAATCCTGGAGATAGGATAGATTTACTAGCTTTGACAGCAATCGAGGAATGTGCAGCTACTATCTTAGTAAAAGATCCTAATTGGAAAGATTCCAATGGGAGAAGCGCTATTGACATTGGTGAACAGGTGTTTAACCAACACTTAAATAATAACTTAGGAGAGGGGCAGAGAAATTGGATAAAAATACAATTTGCTAATTTTTTAACCATACGAGTAAGAAATGAGTTTCAGGCCGGAATTTTTAAAAGCGATAATTTTGAAAGAGCCAAAAAACTGTATCAGGAGGTTGTGGACTTTTATGGAAAACAAGGGGTTATTTCTGATAAGAATATTAGATGGGATAAACCTGATTTGCTGAAAGGCAAGCAATATATTTTGAACACAGCTCAGATGGGCATTAATTATTTAGAGATGGGCGTTGAGATTTATACTAAGCCAATGTTAGGTTTATTATTTAAACAGACAGAGGAAAGTGCAAAAAGATTGAAGGCCGAAAAGGCGCCTAAAACATTATTTAGTATTGAGCTTTTTGATCCTAGCTCTGAGTATTATATTTTCTCTTTGGATAAAGGCATTTTGGAATTTTCTATTGATTTTAGCAATGTGTTGTTAACGACAATTAATCCGGGGACAGGATTTAGGGAATTAGTCAGAGGCAATATAATTAGATTGAGTACTGACACTATGAAAGAATTAGATACAGCTGAAAATCTAGGCAAAATAGGGATCTGCTCAGCATCGATAATAAGAAATGAAATTTTGTGCAAACATGCTTCGAGTATTACAGAAGCATTATCTAATATTAAGAATGAGAGGGATTTGTTTGTTAAGAAGTATAAAGGTGCGGCCAATATAGAAAAAAATTTAAGGGACTACTATCCTGATGTCGAGGAGAGATGGCTTTATTCTGGCAAGAATATTTGCAGCGAGCAGAAATGTGAATATTTGAAAACTGAAGATGGAAGAGAGTTTTTTACTGATCCTACAGATGTTTGGTCTTTCTTGAAACCAGAGCCGACTGTAAATATTGGAGGTATTGGGGAAAAGATCGGATGGATATTTGGCAATGCAAATCCAATTATGAAAGCTGCTGTTGAGAGAGAGGCATTGGCCAGGGAAAAAGGGATTTATTTGGATAAGTCGAGAGTGGATGAGCTTACTTTAAAAATGGCTTGCGATTATAGAAAGCTTGGCTTGTTTAAAACCGCTCTTGGTTTGTTAGAATCAATAAAGGATTCAGATGCAAGCGTTGAATGCAGTTTTTATACCGGTACAAAAAAGTATAATGCTAGAGAGTTGGCTTATGAAATTGAAGGAGAAGGAATCTTTAATTTGGCTGATGATACTGTTAATGGATTAATTTCTTATGATACTGCTTCTTCTATAATTGTTGCCAGTCCTGTCTGGGTGTATGGCGCTAATAAGGTAAGTGAAGGTGTGCAACTATTAGTAAGATCGCATGCCGGTGAAAAATTTACATTAGCTGTTTCCAAAGGGTTCTTGAATAATTTACAAAAAATATCAAGCAGCTATAATCTTGTAAGGGCTTCTATCTTGAGTTCTTTGAAAGGGAATAAGATTCTGTTCAAGAGCGGGAGATTTGTTATTGAAACATCTGAAAAGAGCGTTGAATTATCAGGGAAAATTGCTGAAGAGGTGTTTGAAGAGGTTGTTGGGGAGAGTTTAGGAGGGATACATCCTCTTCTTGGTGCTGTGGGCGAGATGGCTACTGGCTCTGGAAAAGGGATTTCTGCTGCGGCTGCTAGAACTCATACAATGACGAATTTAAATTATCAATTTGGCAGAGCACAAAAAGGAGGTGTTGGATATAATTTAGAGGGGCGAAAAATTGTGTGGAATCCTACTGGCGAAAAAGTAAAGATTGAAAAAATAACTGAAAATGGATTTGAATTCAGCAACGGCGAAAAGATTGACAATCTGCTTGATTTACAAAATAAAATTAATTTTGACGGATTAAGGATTTCTGATGTAAGGAAGGATATAAAGCAGGGTTCGGAGTTTGATGCTGACTTGAATACTGAGCTGAGCGTTTGGATAAGATATGTTGATCAGGATTTATTTTCTGATATAGATGCTGAGATAGACGATTCTAAAGGGATGGAGATAAGTCCAGATGCGAAGAGAGATGTTGGAAAGATTTTTAGCGCTACTATTGGACATTATACAGGGCAACCATTTCAGGTTATTAGCTTGAAATCCCAATTATTACATCTTAGAATTATGAATGGGGGATTAACTCAGGCAGCCATTAATGATTTTAAACGCAGTTTTGAGGAGCAGTCTAAGATTGTTTTTGGTGTGATTAGGAAGATTAAGGAAGGTAAAAAATTTGAGCTGGATTACTATGTCGAGCCGAAACCTGGCGAGGTACCAGAGTTTAATATTATTTTTGAAGGAAAGGGCGTTAAGGTTTTAGATAATCCTGCTGAAGTAGATGCTTTAAAGAATCTTATAGCAGAGGGCAAATTAGAAGATGTTTTTAATGAGGTGTTTAGCGCATCCAGAGCTCTTGTCGATAACCTGAATATTTTTGATCCTGAATTGGATTTGAAATTACAACAAATTGCTGAGCTTCAGCTATCTATCGGCGGGGAGTTGAAGAGACTTGATGTTGTAGATACTTATGATGAAAGGCTTACAGCTTTAAGAGAGATTTCAACATCTATTAAAGAGAAGACTGCTGATATTCTTGATGGCAGAGTTGAGAGCGAGATATATGGCGGCGAGATTGATGTTGAAGATAAAATACTTTTAGATGCTGCTGTTGCTGAGACTGCTTTATCTGAATATGGCGCTGGAGGAGATGGGGCTGTCACCGTCGATGAATATGCGGGGCATGTTTATGAAGCAGGGACTAGATACTTTGGCGAAACAGAGGTTAATATTTTAGAACCCTTGAAGCTAGAGAAGGGTGTTAAATTAGATCCTGGAAAAGGGAGCATTTTTGATAGAGATAAAGGAATTAGTTGCAGCAGATGCGTCTTTACAGCTAGAGGTCTTAGAAATGGGAATGCTGAATCAGGAACTGCTTCTTTTAAAGAGCTGGAAAATGTTAAGGCATTAGATCCTATTAAACAAGGAGTCATCGAGAATATGAGGAAGAATATTGAACGAACTGGGAAGAATGTTAAGAGCCTTTTTGATGATTATAAGATTTATGTTGGATTTCATGAAGGGATCTATTATGTTTTGGAAGTTAATGCTATACGGAAGAAAAGTTTTTTTTATATTAAAGTAGATGACGAGTGGTATCAAGTTATTTATAAAAGGTCAGAATTTTCCAAGTATGAAGTTAATTCCATTATAGAAAGATATAAAGAAGAATATGAAGCTCTAAAGTCTAAAAAAGCTGCTAGCGAAGAGCCGACTGCTGTTGATATCTTCAACGAAAACGTTGAATTAGCTATTAATGACATTAAGGCTGGGAAATATGAAGATGCTGCTAAAATTCTTAGGGGATTGGGGAGGATTTTACTTCTTAACAAAAAATTGTTGCCCTCTATTCCAAGACCAGATTTATTTAGATATTCTTCTGCTTATGGTGTAGCTGCTGAAAATCTTGGGGATACTCGTATGGCTATGATGTATTATCGTTATGCCATGGAAATTGGAAATAAATTAAATCGGAATGTCCAGGATTTTAATGCTGTGAGAGAGGGTTATATTAACCTAATTATGAAAGAATACGACGATAAACTTATGGAATTTGGCGAGATTAGTAAGAGAAGAAATGCTGCAGTAATTGGAGTTGATCGAGGTTTTAATTTTGTTGATAATGATTTTGAAGCACTTAAAACTTGTTTAGCAGATGTTAATAAATGTTAAACAGTTTTACTTTCGATGTTATATGCTCTAAATAGAAGCAGAGGATTTTTTCTCGTATCCTTTTTCATCTCTTCTATTATTTCTTCAAGGCTGCCATTTGAATTATTTACTATAACAAAAGTTAGTGAGGGGTAAGGATATTCTCCAGTGTCATAAAAAAGCCCGGTTACGATTGAATTTTTAAATATTAAATCCTGCAAGGATTCTCTTTTAAGCAGGAATCCTTCCATTTTAAGAGACAAAAGGCACATATATGGATCTAGAATCTCTACAACTTCTTCTATGATTAATGTATCATCATCAGAGTGGAAGTTGTTTGTTATAAATCTGTATAAAGGGTCTTTTTGGCAAGATATGGATTCCAAGGGGCCTGTGCTTGGCTGATATGCTTTGCCAATAATTATAATTTTGGGATTGTTTGTGTTTTCTGCTACTTTTATTGCTCCCATTTCTAAGAGTTCCCTTTCGATTTTTTCGTATACTCCATCCATATCTTTATACCCTTCTTTCATATCTTACTTTAGAAAAACACATGGTTTATAAGTTTATCAATTATTTTTATTTGAATCAAATAAATCCTTAAACAGATTTTTCAAATAAATTAGCTGTTAAATATTTTGTGTTTGTTTCTTCGTTTCAAAAGTTATTTATATCTGTTAATATTGAATTTAAATATGGTTGATATTAAACATGCTTACCGAGATGTTAAAAGATTAAAACAAATTGTTACTGCCTTATTAAAATCTGGTTTGGGATATTATATCTACGAATTAAAACTTGGGCAGCACTTATTCTGGCACCAGAAAATTGTGAATCAGGAAAAACCGACTGAGCTTCCGAAAAAAATTAGGATGGCAATGGATGAGCTAGGTGGGACATTTATTAAGCTCGGTCAGCTGCTAAGCTTGAGACCAGATTTAATTCCGAAAGAATATTGTGAAGAGTTCAGCAAACTGCAGGATAATGTAACTGGATTTTCTTACGATAAAGTCAAGGATATAGTTGAAAGAGAATTGAAGCAGAGTATACTTGATGTTTTTTCTAGTTTTGAAAAAGAGCCGATTGCCACTGCCAGCATTGGACAGGTGCATAAAGCAAGATTGATGAACGGAACAAGGGTTGTTGTGAAGGTGCAGAGGCCTAATATCAAAGAGCTGATGGATACAGATATTGATCTGCTGTATCATCTTGCTGAGCTGATGCAGAACCATATCAAGGAATTGCAGGATTATAATTTAAAAAGTGTCATCGACGAATTTAGAAGATATACATTGAATGAATTAGACTATTTGAAAGAAGGTAGGAATATTGATAGGTTTTATAAGAATTTTTTAGGCAGCAAAACAGTTAAGGTTCCTAAGGTATGTTGGGATTTTACTACGAAAAAAGTACTTGTTATGGGATATATCGACGGCATACCTATTGATGACAAAGATGGATTGAAGGATTGGAATTCCGATGAGAAAATTATTTCCAAGAACTTGGCAGACTGTTTTTTGAAACAAGTTTTTGAAGATGGATTTTTTCATGCTGATCCGCATCCAGCGAATATTTTTGTTCTGCCTGAGAATAAAATAGCGCTGCTCGATTATGGGATTTGCGGAAGCCTCAGCGAAGACCTGAAGGATAAGCTTGATGATATCCTAATCTCATTAGTGCATAGAAGAATCAATAACGTTGTGAATGGGTTCTTGAGCGTCGGTGTTGCCGAGGAGAAAGACCAAAATTTGGTTAATGAGCTTGAGGCTATTGTTGAGGAATATGCAAATTCTAACATGAGCCAGATTAATTTCCCTCACTTATTTTATGATTTAGTTTTTGTTGCGAGGAAATATAACTTTTCCATGCCTATTGATTTTATCTTATTGACTAAGGCAATTGTAACTCTTGAAGGAGTTGGCCAGCAATTGAATCCAGATTTTAATCTGGGCTCGACTTTGCATGAATATGTAAACTCACTGACTGCTAGGAGGCTGAGCCCTATCCACATTATAAAAACATTTGCTGATGATGTTTCTAATTTTCGAGACAATGTAAAGCTAGTTCCGAAACAAATTAATGAAATCCTGCTGAAGCTAAAAAAAGGAGAACTTGGAGTTCATTTTGAAAAAAAAGATTTGGTGCAGCTTGAGATGGAAATAGACAGGAGCAGCAACAGAGTGAGCTTAGGGGTAATTATAGCTGCTTTGATTGTTGCAAGCGCTCTAGTATTAGAGGTGAGAAATGGAAAGTGGCTGGCAGTTGCAGGATTCTTGATAGCAATCTTTTTAACTATAAACTTATTTATATCTGCAATAAAAGAAAGGAGGATTGTTGTTTAAAATGGCTAAAAAATCTACGAAAAAATATGGAAGCATTTCCGGCGTGAGAAAAGCATTGAATACTGGTTTTCTACTGAGCGTAGGGATTGCATCAATTGCGAAAGAAAATGCCGAGAAGATATCAAGAGAGCTTGTCAAAAAAGGAAGGCTGAATGAGAAACAAGGAAGGAAATTAGTGAATGATTTGATCAAGAGAAGCAGGCAAGAAAGAGAAAGAGTGAAAAAACTGCTAATGCGCTAGAATAAATTTGTATAATCTGCTGAAAGTTTCATCTTGGTTATTTATCTTGCTGTGAGTTGAGTTTGCTAGTGATATTAGTATTTTATCCTCTGAATTTACATTGCTGTAGATATAATCTGCCGATTCTGGAAGTATAATTTTATCATTGTCTGCCTGAAAAATAAGTATTGGCTCTGTTATTTTCTGCAATTGAACAGTATTAATTAATTCCTGCAGCTCTGTAATACTTTCTAATGGCGTGGAGTCATAAACTACTCTTTTTTCGTCGATAAATTTGATTATATCCTCTGATTTTTTTGCTGTGTAAGTTTCTACTAATTTCAATAAGGGTATGAATGCGACATAACGATTTGCGAGGAAGATAGCTGAATTTATTGAGATTACTCCATCGAGATCATTTTCGGCTGCTAATGTTAATGCTAATGTTCCCCCCATTGAATAACCAAGAACGAATTTCTTTTTTGTATTTAACAAATTTAATGCTTGTTGCGCAGAATTTATCCAATCTTGGTGATTTATCGATTTTAGATCTCTTGGATGAGTTCCATGCCCTGGAAGAAGCGGAGCATAGACTGTTATGTTCTTTTCTGCAAGAAAATTTGCCAGCTTACTGAAATCTCCTGGCGACGATGTAAATCCATGGATTAGCAATATCCCAACTTCATTGCCTCTCTGTAAAAATAAAGGCTCTGCACCAATCATGATACCATCTTTCCTTTCCTGTTGATTTGCTAGGTAATTAACTCCGAGCTCATTTACTGTTTTGCTCAATATTGCTATGAAGATAATAACTATTATTAATGTAAAAATCTTTCTTTTGTGTATTATTGCAGTTAGCAGTTTATTCATTGTAATTTTTTGATAAGATCGAATACTTCTTTTGGATTGATTTTTCCTGAATATTTTTTCATGACGATCCCCATAATCGCATTTGGCGTCAGAGATGGGCTGCTTTGAATTATTCTTTTTATTTCCTGCTCTATTTCTTTGAATGATGCTTGCTTGTAATTATTTGGGTTTATTTTTTGCTTCTTTGCGATTCTTGTTAAGAGATCTGATACAGCTTCTTTCTGCAGGCTGTGCTGATTTGCCAATTCAAGCGCCTTTTCAAATTCATCCAATGTGAAATTATATTTTATATTGAATCTTGCTTTGAGCTCCTTCGGCATTTCAATAATTATTTGAGCTATGAATTTTGGAGAGACTCTTGGATATCTTTTTGTTAATGACTCGAAATTAATTTTCTTTTCAATTAATTCTTTAGCTAATTCTGGCTGCAGATTAAACTGCCTTTCTAGCTTCAATGATTTTTCTGTGATTAATTCTGGCAGCTTGATTTTTTTTATTAGGGGTTTTGTTTCTATTTCTTTGAGGTCAGTTTCTGGATACATTCTTGCTTCTCCTGGCAGCGGCCTTAAGAAAGAAGTTGTTAAATTGAGCTCGGCTTTCCTTACTTCTGGGAGTTTTGGCTTTTCTTGTAATAAGCGAGAGACTTCATATTTTATTATTTTTGGTATTGATTTTAAATCTTGAAAACCTTTTATTTCCATTCTTGGGGAATCCTTAATCGAGAGATTTACATCCTGTCTTATAGTACCTAAACCGCGCTTAACTTTTGTTGCTCTTAAAACAGTTCCAATAATTTCAGCTGTTTCTTTTGCATGCTCTGGATCTTGAATCTCTGGAGCTGTTCCAATTTCTACTAATGGAACTCCCAATCTGTCCAACCTGTATGTTACTTCTTTTCCAGAAACTTTTATTTTTTTAGCTGCTTCTTCCTCGAGAAATATTGTAGGTATTCTAATTTTGCCTTTTGATGTTTTTATTTCTCCATTTTTTGCTATTAATATCGTTCTTTGAAAACCAGATACATTGCTGCCATCGATAACTATCTTCCTCATGACTTTTATCTTTGGGACTATTTTTGCGTTAAACAAGAGTGCGATTTGTAAAGCTGTTTCTAATGCTTCTTCATTCAGGTTATACGGAGGCTCATCGTCGATATCTAAAAGACAATTGCAATCGTTATAGAATTCGTAAATGAAAGTTTGATATTTTTCTTGTTCGAATAATGCTGCTACATCTTTTTTTCCTGCTAACCCTGCCACTGCCCTTAACTTTCTTTTTATTATCAAATCTGGAGAATCTTCTTTGTTTGTTATTGACGGGCATTTGCAGAATAATTTGTGGGATTCTAGCTGTTGATGGAGCTCAAGACCTGCTTTGAAATTTAATTTTTTGTAATCTTGCATTTTAACCTTTATTGTGGTTATAATAACCCTCATTTAGATTATTTTCTTCTATTTTAAATATTCCTTCTGGAGCATAATTAGCTTTTTTTTAATTGAAATCATCTTCCAAAAATTCTGCTGATGATCTGTCTGAAATTTCTCCTCTCAGATTTTCAGAAATTAAATTTTTAACTTCTGGCTTTTTGTAGTTAGATAATAACCAAGCTAATTTTATGAATGCTGTTTCTGTTGTCATGTCATGCATGTTTCCGAGAATGCCTATTTCTTGTAATTTTCTTCCTGTGGTGTAAACATTCATATTAATTCTGCCAAATGTGCACTGTGATGCCATAACTATAGGCATTTTTCTTGCTAGGTTTTTTAGCTCACTCAGTATTTTTTGATTTTCTGATGTGAACTTGTCAATCTTTTCTATTGGAGCATGGCCTAAACCCGTACCCTCTAAAATTAAGCCATCAAAATCTTGTAGAACTTTATTTCCTCTGCTGACATGTTAGGATGTGTTTTTAAAATCCCGACTTTTATCTTTGGATTGAATAATTTTAATTCGAGCTTTGACTTTTTATTCACTTTCCTGAAATCTTTTCTTAATAAGTCCAAACCTTTATCGTGATAAACAAATGCATAAGGTTTTGTATTTATTGGCTTGAAAGCGTCTCTTCTTGAAGTGTGAAGTTTTTTTGTTTTTAAAGCTGAGAGAATTGAGCAATGAGTATCTTCCATTGAAGTATGCATGCAAATAGCAACTTCTGCGAAATCAGTTTTGTTTATGAAATCAATAGCAGATACCAAATTTAAAGCTGCATCACTGCTGCCGCGATCTGATGATTTTTGTGCACCTACAAGGATAACTGGAATTGAAAGATTTTCAAAGATAAATGAAAGCGCTGCTGAAGTGTAATGTAAAGTGTCTGTTCCATGGGTAACTATAATGCCATCAACGCCTTTACTTATTTCTTTTTTTATTTCTTTTGCTAATAAATTATAATGAGAGAAGTTCATGTTTTCTGAGAATATGTTTGCCACTAAACGAGATTTTATACTTGCTAATTGTTTTATTTCTGGATATAAATCCAGT
>Ga0209541_10018163_pt1 | contig 10213 bp, 9 predicted proteins | sample RifCSPlowO2_01_FD_184027 | JGI IMG/M metagenome (GOLD analysis project Ga0209541, IMG submission 184027) | Groundwater microbial communities from Rifle, Colorado - Rifle CSP2_plank lowO2_0.1 (SPAdes) (version 2) | ecosystem: Environmental > Aquatic > Deep subsurface > Groundwater | place: Rifle...
CTATATTCCTTAATTGCTTTTTCAGCAAGAGCTTTTACATCATTTAATTTAACTTTAGAAATATTTTTTTCGTATTCATAAAAATCTTTTGCCTCTCCCTGAATTTCTGAAACCAAAAGATTTACCATTTGCGATTGGGAATCTTCCATGGAAATCTGATAATTTCCAATAAGCTGTTCTTTTGTTTGGTTTAATTCTTTTTCTGTTAATTCCTTAGATACTTTTTCAAATTCTTTTAAAATTAATTCTTTAACTTTTTTAACATTTTCAGGCATTGCGCCAACATAAATAAAATTATATGCAAAATCCCGGTTAATATTTGAATCGCCCGAAATAGCATAAGCTAAATTTCTTTTTTCTCTTATCTCTTCAAACAATCTTGAGGACATTCCGCCAGCCATTAAACTGCTTAAAACTTTCGCAGCATAACATTTATCTTCGCTTGCTGTAGGAACATGATACGCAAAAACCAAATTTGCCTGATCTACCCCTTCCCTTTCTTCTGTTTTAGATTCATTTTTTAATTCAAACTTTTGCTTTGGAATTTGAGATCTTTCATTTCCAAAATTTTTTTCAGCAAATTTTATTATTTTCTCAAAATCAGCATCTCCAACAACGCATAAAATAAAATTATTTGGCTCATAAATCTGTTTGAATTTTTCTATAATCTTTTCTCTGTTAATTTTATTCATACTCTCAAATGTTCCGGCAAGGTTAATTCCAAGAGTTCCGGTATAAAGCAATTTCTGAATTTCTGAAATACTATGCATTTGCGGATTGTCTTTATACATTTTAATTTCTTCAAAAATAACTTTTCTTTCTTTTTCAAGTTCTTTTTTATCGAACACTGAATTTTTAATTATGTCTGTCAAAACATTCAGAGCAACATCAAGATGTTTAGAAGGCATTTTGCAATAATAAGCTGTAATTTCTTCTGAAGTAAACCCATTTAATTCCCCGCCATTTTTTTCTATTTCTTCTGCAATCTGTTTTGATGTTCTTGTTTTAGTTCCTTTATACAGCATATGCTCAATAAAATGGGAAACTCCTTTTTCTGAAATTTCTTCATTAATTCCTCCTGCTCTAACAGCAAAGACAACGCTGATTACGGGAACATTTCTCTTTTCAAAAAGAATAGTCATCCCATTTTTCAAAACTTTCTTTTGGAAATTTTTTCCTAAATCCATAATAAAAACAAAATATAGAAATATATAAAATTATGCCTGTTCAAAAATTTTTTCATTAATGAACTTTTTTTCAAAAAGATAATTTTCAATTAATCTCAAATGGGTAAACCTAAATCTAGGAAAAAAATTAAAATCTTCGCAGATTATCTTGCGAAGATCTCCATTAACATTGAAAACTACCTCATATTCTTCCTTGTATTTTGCAACTCTTAAATAAATCTTAAAAAAATCTCTATTTGTAGGGATCTTTCCAAAATACCTTTCAAAACAATAAAACAATTTGCTGGCTCTTGTTGGAGAAGAAAACTTTTTCAAAAAATCTAAATCAATGTCTGATTTTTCAAGAATTTCTTGTTCTAGCGCCATAAAATTAAGTTTAAACAATGATTTATGAATTTTATGGTGATCTAAAACAAATATATCTTTCCCCGCCAATTTCAAAATCATCTAAAATCTTAAAATTTTTTTTAATAAAATCCAAAATCCAATTTCTATTTACTAAAAATTGTTTTCTTTTAATCATGCTTCTTGTAGCAAAACTAATAACTAATTTATCAGCTAAAGAGGCAATTTCAGAAATTAATTTTTTTGAATAATCCCTTTCTAGCATTTCCAAAGAATCTAAAACCTTAAATAAAAAAATAATTCTTGGCTTTTTAGTTTCTAAAATTATTTTTTTTATTTTTTCTAAATTAAACAAGCTTTCATGAATTGCCTTAGCATTTAATTTTTCAGGCTCACCAGAAGGCACAGCAGTGTCACCTGCTCGCAGGTTCTCGTGCCCTCCTTGGGTATCCTTTGAGGAGTCATCCCTTGGGGAATTTTCAAAATAATTATTCATTAACTCAACAAGTTGTCCGACAGCTTCAACACCAATATAATTAACTTTTATAAACGAAATTGGGCGGAAAGCGGGGGAACGAAGTGCGGGGGGTTGGAGGAAGGGGGAGCGAAGCGCTGGTGGGCGGGGCAAGGACATTGCATCAACAAAAAATTTATAACTAAATCCATTAACTCCTGCGCCTAAATCAATGATACTTATTTTTTTATTTTCAAATTCTTTTAAAATTCTTTCATAAACTTCTTTATAATAAGGCAATCTCTCTCTTGTAGATAAATGTTTTCTTAAAATCCATTCTTCAGATTTATTTTTTGGAGAAAGTAATTTTTGGCTTGTAAAAGCTCCGTAAACTTTATGAAGCAATTCTCTTGTTAATTTTATTTTTTCCTCATCGCTAACTTCTCTTTTTTCAAAATGCGAAAAAGCAATTTCAACATCTTTTTTTGGAAGCTGAGAAAATTCTTTCTTTTGAGTTATTTTTTGGAGCAATTCTTGTTTGTTCATTTTATATAAAACCTCAACTTCTCTTTTAAATCATTCTTCACGCCAACCCTAAAATCTCTAAAAATTTCTAATTTTTCTTTTTTGTCGCTTTCTTCAATCCAAATTTTTTTATTTTTAATTATTTCTTCTCCATTAAACTCTTTGTTAATCTGCAAACACTCTGTGATTAATCCTGGTCCAGGACATTTTGCCTCAAAATTCAATGGCTCTAATGCTCTAATCAAAACAGCGCTTGCCTCATCTTTTTTTCCAGTTATAAAATTCAGCATTTTATATTTATGAACATTTTTAATTAAAATTTTTCCAGGAGAGTCCCACATTAAAATATTACTTTTCTTTTTTCCGTATCTTGCCCAGCTTGCAGGATCTTTTTCTCCAAAATAAGCTTCTGTTTCAATAATTTTTGCTCTAAAAATTTCCTTATTAATCTTTCTGCATAAAATTTTTCCAAGCAAATCTTTTGCAACTTTATCTGCAGGTTTTGAAAAAAAATTTCGATCAATTTTATTTGTTTTATCATTCATTAACTTTTTAAGTTCCTTAAGTTTAAAAGATATATGCCAGTAAACGCTTCGCCAGAATACGGACATGCAGAAAAAGAATATCACCTAGCCAAGACTACAGAAGAAAAAATTGAAAAATTAAAGAAAATGCTTTCTGTAGCTCCAAAGCATAAAAGCAGCGAGAATTTAATCAAGCAATTAAGAACAAGATTAAAAAAATTTCAAGGAGAAATAGAAAGAACGAAAAAACTTTCAAAAAGCAGAGGAGGAAAAATCGGAATTAAAAAAGAAGATCTGCAGGCAGTAATTGTCGGCTTCGCAAAATCCGGAAAATCTTCTTTATTGAATTTGCTGACAAATGCAAATACAAAAATTTCAGGAGCAAATTTTACAACAACTCATCCGGTTATTGGGATGCTTAATTATCACGGGACGCAAATACAATTAATTGAAATTCCTGCAATAGAATCTGAATTTTACGATAAAAGCATAGTTTATACTGCAGACAGCATTATAATTTTAATAAACTCTTTGAATGAAATAAAAGAAATAGAAAAAAAGCTTCAAACTTTAGGAAAAATAATTCTTGTTTTCAATAAAATAGATTTATTATCAGATGAAGAAAAAAGAAAATTAGAGGCAACTTTAAAATCAAAATATAAAAATTATGAATTTGTTATAATTTCCTGTGAAACCCGCGAAGGCTTAGCAGAATTAAAAGAAAAAATTTTCAAAAGCTTTAATAAAATTCGTATCTATACAAAAGAGCCGGGCAAAGAAAAATCAAATAATCCAATTATTCTTGAACCAGATGCAAATGTAAAAGAAGTTGCTGAAAAAATTTTAAAAGGTTTCAGTGCAAAAGTAAAAGAAACAAAGATTTGGGGTCCATCCTCAAAATTTTCTGGGCAAAAAGTAGGACTTCAGCATAGATTAAAAGATTTGGATATTGTTGAGTTTAAGACGAGGTAGTCTGAAAGAAAAAACAGGAAATTTTTTTATTAATTAGCTTTCAGGAAAAAATCAAATTAAAACGAAAAATTTAATTTTATTGCGACGACTTTCAAACTATCAAACAGAAATAAAAATTTTTAATCCGAACTTTTTTCAAGCACATAATAATTATCGTTAGTCACATCCACGCTAAAATTCTCTCCGTTAATTAATAAATCATGAGGATAGCATATCTTTAAACTTTTTTCTAAATAAAATGTCCCGTCTAAGAAAGATTTGTTCTTTTCTACAATTGCTAAATTAGCTTTTTTAGATTTAGAAGTTTTATACATCCATTCATAAGACTTTTTTATGGGGTCTTCTAAATTAATCCTAAATCTAGAAACTTCTTTTTTAGCTAATTTTTCTAAATTAAGTTTTATTCCTTCGCTGCGAATAATCAATAAACTTGTCATTTTAAATTTTGAAGTTCTAAAGCAAAAGAAAATCTATTTTTAAAGGTTTCGGTTATTATTTTTTCGTATTTTTTCAAGAATTTCTGCCAAATATTCTGCGCAGGCATTTTTTAAATCCATTGGATGGATTTTCTTTTCTGAAAAAGCTTTTTCTAAATCAGAATAATTTTTAAATTCAATTTTTCCTCCAAATTTTTCAGGTCTTTTAATAGCAAATTTTTCATACTGAGGAAAAATAACTAATTTAATTATTGACAAAATCGGGTTTTCTTTTATATCTCCTTCGGGGCAGTATGCCTTTGAAATTTTATCTTTAATCTCCTTGTCAGAATCTGAAATTGAAATCATGCTTTCTTTAATGCTTGAAGACATTTTTCCATGCTCCGGCCCTTTCAAACTTGGAATTAATTCGTGATGAATTAAAAATGGCTGTTTGTAATTTATATCTTTTAAGCTTTCTAAAGCAAGCATATGAATTTTTCTCTGCTCAATCCCTCCAAGCGCGCCGTCAACTTTTAAATATTTAAAATCAGCAATTTGCATTAAAGGATAAATCACCTGAGAAATCTTGGCATTTTCAATGTCCCTCGCAACTGTTTGCATGCTTCTCAAACCTCTGTTTATTGTGTTCTTAAGAGCCAGATTAAAAACATCATCTATATAATTAAAATTTCTCTGTATTTCTGAACCCTTTACAAATTCTACCTTTTCCAAACCAAAAGCCCTAAACCATTTTTCCCATTTTTTCAATTCAGAATTAATAAATTCCCAATCTCCTTTTTGATTTAAGTAAGCATGCCAATCCGCAAAAAGAACTTTTATTTTAAAGCCGGCTTTTTGCAAATCCAAAAGTTTTGTCATGCTGACAAGATGTCCAAGATGAATATCTCCCGACGGCTCATAACCGCAATAAATCACCGGACTTTTTTTCTTTTTTAACAGCTCCAAAATAATTTCTTCATTAATAATCTCAATAATGTTTCTTTTTATCAGCTCAATTTTTTCTTTCATTTGGCAAATTTCCTGTTTGACGAATGAATACAAAAATTTTCTATTTTTGCTTTTAATTTCATTACAAAAAGAACGAATTTTGATTATTAAATCTTGTGATTAAACTCTCCCAGAAATTTTGTTCTTTGCTAAATTTTAGAAATTTAAAAAATTAATGACGAATGTGGCTGCTATTTTTTTAATTTTTTCTCAGCCCACAAACTATAAATTAATGCAATAACAATTAAAATTGGAATTAAATAATAATGGCTTTTGAATAAACTAAAATTAAAAAAATAAACTAAAATAAGCCATAAATCAAAAAGACCATAAACAAGAACTAACGCGGTTAAAACTAATTCTTCTGATTTAATTGAAACCTTATCAACTTTTCTTGCAAGCCAAGCACTGCCTTTAATTCCAAAATAAAAAATTATTAAAATAAGAGGGGTTAAAAAAAGAGGATTATTTATTTTAAGAAAATTTGATATTGGCTTCCATACTAGGCTTTGAAGCCCTGCTCCCCCTGTAAAAATTAAATCAAGAGATGCGTCAAGAATAACTAAAATTGCTAAAATAATCCATCCTGCTTTTTTTGATAATACTGCTGTTGATTTTTTATCTTTCATTTGACACTCCTGTGGCGAATGAATGAAAATCTTTGATTTACTTTCACTTCTTTTTTCATTATAAAAAAACAAATTTTAGTTATTAAACTTTACTATATAAATCTTTATTAATAATTTTCTCCTTTTGAAGGTTATGCGCAGAATTAAAGGTTCTTCTTTACTGAATTTTTTAGGGATATTTTTGATAATTTTAGTAATCCTTCTTTTAATTTCACTATCCAACAAAAAAGAAATTTCAGGAAAGGCTATCCAGGAATCAGAAAAATTAAAAATACTGGAGGATTGCGGAGAAAACACTTCCATTTATTATTCAGGAGAATTGTGCTGGGAAAAATATCAAATGCCGGAACCGGCAGATAACTGGACAGACGCAAAAGATTATTGCAAAAATTTAGCTCTCGCGAACTACTCTGACTGGAGATTGCCGAAGCTTGATGAATTTAAATCCATAAAAAATTACCTGTTTACAAACAGCTCGCTTTATAGAGAAAGATTTTTCTGGACATCAACGCAAATGACAGATTACAAAAATGCCCATGCTTTTATTAAATTTAATAAAGATAATTATTATTGGAGTTATGCAGGAGATTTTCAATCAAGTTATGGAGTCAAATGTGTGAGAGAAAATATTGAAATTTTTGATTGAATAAAAAACCTGCTCGCGAGCTCACTCAAATTTTTCAAATTTACTTTCAGGAGATATATCGTGAACATCGCTCTACTTGCAATCTCACTTAGTAATTGACAAAGATAATTTTGTCCTCCGTGAAATTGCTCGGCCCACTCTGTTCGCAGAAATTAAGAAAAATTGTCATAACAGCAAAATTCCTGAAGATTAATCTATCAATTAATAAAAAAGCTGTCTTGGACAATTATAAATAAATCCGAGCGACTTTGGAACGAGCAATTAGAAAAAATAAAAATTCTTGCTTCGCAAATATTGATTTAAATGTCGCCGTTAACAGCAACTTAAAGATTAAATAATTATTAAAGCCCATTTATGAAAAATAAATATCATTCAATAAAAGAAACTGCCTAAAAACTTTTTCTAAATCATCCAAAAAACCAGTATCTTAAAAACCCGCTATTAGAAATAACTCCGCCTGTAACACTTCCTCCTTCACTTCCTCCAGAACTGCTTGAAGTTCCTGAATCAGTAGTCGTTGTTGCTGGTTCAGAAGAGGTTGTTGGAGCCGGGGCTGTTGAAGTTGTAGTTTGATCAGTTGGTTGTTGGAATTCTTGAGGAGGTTGAAATCCTGTTGGGGGTTGTTGATAATAATCTTGAGGAGGCTGTTGATATGTTCCTGGTTGCGGATATTGTTGCTGATAATCTTGCGGTTGTTGAAATCCTTGAGGAGGCATCATTCCTTGAGGAGGTTGAAATTGTCCGTCTTTAAAATCCCCTCGAAATTGTTGGCTATAATCTTGTCTAAAATCTTGTCTAAAATTATCTACATGTCTTTGCTCAAATTCCTGAAAATTAGGAGCTTTGCAAACACAATTTCCGTTTGAAAAATCCCATGCTGAATTTTTTGCTCCGCAATCTCTTGCGCAATTGTTTTGTTGAGTTTGTGTATCTCTAAATTTTTCTTCAAAATTTCCTTTAAATTCTTGAACATATTGAGTTGCTCCTTCATAACATTCTAATCTTTTCATAGGATCTGAAATACTTCTACAATCTCCTCCTGAAGCTCTCATATTTGGTCCAGTTCCAGGCGCCCATTGACTATTAGGGACACAAGTTGTTCCAGGCGCGCATCCTCCAGGTCCTTCTCTTCCACTAAATTGACTTTCCATAAGTTTTCTGCAAGCTGTTGGATCATTTCTATCACTTCCATCTAATCCAGCATCAATGCATTCTTGAGGAGCATTTGAACTAAACATATATTTTCCGCACTCTCCGGGATTTATAATTCCTGCTTCAACGCATTCTGGAGGAGCACTCTGCTCAAACATTATTTTTTCACAAATTTCTCTTCCTTGCCTTTCATTTTGAACATTAGCAGCGAGAAGAGCAGGTCTGCATTCTTCAGGAGCATTTGTATTTATCATAATTTTAGCGCATTTTGTTCTACCTTCTCTATCTTCTTCAGATATTCCAGCATCAATACACTCTCTAGGCATATGAAGCCCGATTCTATCTTCATTCATTCCACTTTCAAGTTCATCCATAATATCCTGCAAATAATCCGGAAGTTCAGGCATTTCTAAATCATCTAATTGTTCACAAGCATCTTCATTTTTTTCAATTTCGCAGGCAGTTGCTAACGGCGCGGCAATAGAACATGCCTCAGCAAAATCAGGATATGCAATCTCTTCACATTTACAATCTTGTCCTGCGCTTTCAAAACACTTTGACATTATCTCTCCAAACTTTAAAGCCTCTGCTTTTTGCTCTTCTGTTAAATCTTCATCAAGTTTTTTTCTCCAATCAGGAGCATCTCCTTCTATTCTGCAAACTTTTTCATATTGTGATGGGTCTAATTTTGATAATTGTGAGCATAATTCAGAAATTTTTGAAGCAATTTCTGCAGCAGTTGCAATATCTTTTTCTCCAAGAACTATCTCTCTAACAAATTCATCTTTTAATTCAGGAGGAACATTTTGTGCAATTTCTCTAACCATTGTCCCCCTAATTGCTTCTGAACTTCTTAATGCTTCTGCTCTTTCTCCAGGAGAAACATCTCTTTCAAAATCTTCAGCATATCTTTGATATCTTTCAAAAGACTTTCTTGCAGCTTCTATATCTCCTTTTTGCATCATCTCTTGCATTTCAGCAATTTTTCTCTCTCTATTAACTAAATCATCTCTAAATGGCGCAAGAATTTTATCTTCAATAAAATATGCTCCGCTGTCAGGAGTTATTCCTGCATCAACGCTTAATTCTTCATCAAAATTTTTTGCCTCTTCAACTAAAACATTGACTTCCTCGTCTTCAGTTAAATCGCTTTCAAGTTCTGATTCTGGAATTTCATCTGGACTGACATATCCAACTGAAGAAGCTAAAGTATTTTCTGGGACTTCTACAGGCAAATTATTTTCAACAACATTTGGATTAGTTGTATCTTGAGCAAAAACACTTGCAAGAAGAACAAAACTCATGAATAAAATTAAACTAAAAACTATCAAACCCCTTTTTTGCATAATTATTTTAATAAAAAGAGGTTTATAAATTTAATTGAACTGCAAAATTATAAAATAAATTTGATTGCAAAAAAATTTCTATAAAATTAAAAAGCGAAAATTCATAAAATTAAAATGCTGCTTCAAATTCTTTTGGCAATTTTCGCAGGAACTTTTTTTGGAGTTTTCACAGGATTAATTCCGGGCATTCATGTAAATCTCATCGGAGTTTTTTTAATTTCACTCTCTTCAACACTTCTTTTTAATATAAATCCCCTCTATCTTGTAATATTCATCGTCGCAATAGCAATCACGCACATCTTTATTGATTTTATTCCAAGCATTTTTCTCGGATGCCCAGACACGGACACAGAACTTTCCATTCTACCTGGACACGAGCTTTTGAAAAAAGGAGAAGGCTATGAAGCAGTAATGCTGACCGCTTACGGAAGCTTGGCTGCGGTTTTTATTCTTATTTTAATTTTTTATCCTTCTCTCTGGTTTTTTCCAAAAATTTATACGCTGACAAAAAATATAATTCCATACATTTTAATTGCAGTTTCCGGAATTCTTATTTTAATGGAGAAAAATAAATTTTCTGCATTCTTAGTTTTTTTATTAACGGGAATTTTAGGATTTGGAGTCTTAAATCTCTCTGAATTAAAAGAACCGCTTTTGCCGTTGCTAACGGGATTATTTGGAAGTTCAATGTTATTAATGAGCATAAAAAACAAACCGCAGATTCCAGAGCAAAAAACAGAATTTCAATTTGAAAAAAAGAAAATTTTTAAGCCGATATTTGGAGCCCTGATTTCAAGTCCCTTATGCGGTTTTCTTCCGGCTCTTGGAAGCGGACAGGCAGCAATACTCGGGCATACAATTACAAATTCAAACAAAAACGACAATAAAAGTTTTCTTATTCTCCTCGGAGCAACAAATATTCTCGTCATGGGATTTTCATTTATTACTCTTTATTTAATTTCAAAAACAAGAACAGGCGCAGCATATGCAGTTGAACAGCTTCTTG
>Ga0209541_10018164_pt1 | contig 10212 bp, 9 predicted proteins | sample RifCSPlowO2_01_FD_184027 | JGI IMG/M metagenome (GOLD analysis project Ga0209541, IMG submission 184027) | Groundwater microbial communities from Rifle, Colorado - Rifle CSP2_plank lowO2_0.1 (SPAdes) (version 2) | ecosystem: Environmental > Aquatic > Deep subsurface > Groundwater | place: Rifle...
CAGATTCAAGAATCCTCTCGGATTTCCTTGTGGTTGCCCTCGTAACGTTGACCTGGAAAACACACGAATCTCTGGTTCGATTTGAAAATGTAACCCGCGCCAGAAGCCGGGATAGTTTGGGACAACTTAGACTTGTTCTTCAGATTCTCACCGAGCGAGTCCGCGCTCAAGCCCTTCAAGCCAAAGCCGCTTAAACCAAATACTATCAGACACCCCCCGTCCAATTGTCGGCTGCGGCCACCAATTGGGTTCTTGCACAGAAAACACCCGACGCTTTCTGTGTACAAACACCTAAAAATCAGGTGTATTTGAAAGGTTAAAGATGACGGTGTACTCTTTATATACAAATGACGATAACTTTTCAAGTTATGAGTTGAAATTTAGTTATAACTAAATTATACTTCATAACATGACTAAGCCCATATTCAACCCATTACAGATTCGGGAAGTCTTTCACCTGGAGTTTCTCCGTTGGTTTGCGAGAAAACTGGAAGCGGATCGGTATGTCCTAAAAGGCGGCGTCAATCTGAGACTCTTTTTCAAAAGTATCCGCTCTTCGGAAGATATGGATATCGATATCCATGGGGCCCGGGTGGACAAGGTCAAAAAAACCGTCATGGACATTTTGGAAGTTCGTGGATTTATGGACAGCCTGAAATCTTTCGGGATCGAAAAGGTAGTTCCGCCGGACCTCGCCAAAGCCAAGCAGACCGAAACCACGCAGCGGTTTAAAATCCACCTTTTGACCGCGGCAGGGGAAGACCTCTTCACCAAAATAGAATTCTCAAGACGTGGGCTGAAAGGGTCCCCGGTCGTTGAACCGGTATCCAGCGAAATCCTGCGAGCTTATAAAATGGCACCTTTACTGATTCCGCATTACGATGCGGCCTCGGCTGTGGCGCAAAAAATTCAAGCCCTGGCCGGACGGACGGTACTCGAGGCACGCGATATCTTTGATCTGTTTGTTCTAAGTTCTCAATACGAGGAGTCAAAACGAAGCAAGATCGAAATCAGTCAGACCATTCTTAAAACCGCTCATGACCATATTTTTCTGGTTGACTTTGCCCGGTTCCGCGACACCGTGGTTGCCTATCTTGGAGCGGAGGATCAAAAGACTTATTCATCCCCGGCGGTTTGGGATGAAATCAAACTCAAAACCGCGCAGTTTCTTGAGGAATTCAAAACATGAAAACGAATAAACGGCAGGACCTTGTGACCTTTATCAGAAAAATGGGACGGCCTGTTTTTACGACCCATGAGCTAACCGCGCTTTCCGGGAAGTCACCATCGACGGTTGTGCAATCACTGAATCACCTGGTCAAGCAGGGTTTGCTTGTGAAAATATACCGGGGTGTGTGGGCCGAGCCGGGGCCGCGGGAGATTTCTCCCTTTGAAATTATTCCCTATTTATTTCCGCGACAACGTGTCTATGTCTCTTTTATTACCGCGCTTCATCTGCATGGCATCGTGGAGCAAATTCCGCAGGTGATTACGCTGGCTTCAACCGCTCATACGAATGCTCTTCGTACCAAGGCAGGTGTTTTTTCCGTGCATCAGATTGCCCCGGCGTTTTTTGACGGATTCGACTGGTATAAGGGGGAGGGGAGTTTCCTGATTGCGGAACCTGAGAAGGCCTTGATCGACAGTTTGTACCTCTCAAGCCGGAAGAAAAAACAATTCGGATCCTTTCCCGAACTTGATTTCCAGCCCAAATTCAGTTTTAAAAAAGCAGCCCGCTGGGTTGAACGGATCCCCGAGAAAAGAATACGCCTTTATGTTCTGGAGAAGCTCCGAGTGTTGGAAAAACAGAAAAAAGTATCGGATGCCAGAGCTTTTTAGTCAGGGCAAAGGATCCCTCAAAGGGAATGTAAGATCACAGGCACATGGTATTCACCCTCCTAAGCCTTTGATCTTCTTTTCTGAGAAGTTAAAGAGAGAAATAGAGAAGGTTTGGCGATTGGAAGGGGTACCTTTTTGTTACCTTTTTGGTGTTACCGACGGCGTCCGATTTTCTGCGATTTGTTTGGTCCAGTTCAATTCAGTCACTAGTGACTGAATTGGCTGCGACAGGTAAAAACGCCTCATTCGGCGTACGGTTTTTCGTGGTTTTCCACAGAAAACGACCGTCGACGGTCGAATTCATAAAGCAGAAAAATGCCTGGCATTTCTGTTTATTTTCTCTCCTTGAACGGGGTGCTCATTAGCTGTAGAATCGCCCCCTTGTCATGAAAACCAGCATCGAAGAAACACCCAAGCCATCCACCAAACCCAAACTGGAATACCGCGATTTAAGGGAATTCTTGCACCTCCTCCGTGAATCCGGAGAGCTTAAGGAAATCAACGTCCAGGTGGATCCTGAGCTCGAAATGACCGAGGTGTACGACCGAGTCGTTAAAAAGGAAGGCCCGGCGCTGCTGTTTAAAAACGTCAAGGGTTCAAATCTTCCGCTTGCGATCAATCTCTTTGGTTCCACCAAACGAATGAATCTCGCTCTTGGCGTCCGAGACATTCAAGAAGTCGCCGACCGGTTTTCGGTGTTTCTCGATGCCAAACCTCCCGAAGGTGTGGTGGAAAAAATTAAATTCATTCCGAAATTATTGGAACTCAATGCGTTAAATCCAAAACTGGTTTCCCACGGCGCTTGTCAGGAAGTGGTGCGAACCGACGGTCCGATGCTCGATCTCTTGCCGGTTCAAAAGTGCTGGCCGCTTGACGGCGGCAGATTCATTACCTTCCCGCTTGTCATTACGCGCGACCCCCAAACCGGAAAGCGAAACGTTGGTCTCTACCGAATGCACGTGTACGACAACCGCACGACCGGCATGCATTGGCAAATTCATAAGGACGGAGCGGAACACTACCGGCGGCTCAAAAAGGGGGAGCGGCTTGAAGTGGCGGCTGTGCTCGGCGCTCATCCGCTTCACTTGTTTAGCGCGGCGTGTCCGTTGCCGTACGGCATGGATGAATTTTCACTCGCGGGTTTTCTCCAGGGCGAACCGGTCAAGCTCGTGCGCGGCCGAACGATCAGTCTTGAAGTTCCCGCGGATGCCGAGATGGTGCTCGAAGGGTACGTCGAGGAAGGTGACGTGCGGCTTGAGGGTCCCTTTGGCGATCACACCGGTTTTTATTCCCGCGCGAAGGATTTTCCCGTGTTTCACGTGACGGCGATGACTCATCGGAAGAATCCCATTTATCTTTCGACCGCCGTTGGCCGTCCTCCGATGGAAGATTGCTATATGGGAAAAGCGATCGAACGCATTTTTCTTCCCGTGCTCCAAAAACAGTTTCCGGAACTTCACGATCTAAATCTCCCGTGGGAAGGGTGTTTCCACAACTGTTTGATCGTTTCGATCCGAAAGAGTTATCCCTACCAGGCGAAAAAAATGATGAACGCGATTTGGGGTCTTGGGATGATGACGTTTTCCAAGTCGATCCTCGTGTTTGATCACGATTGCAACATTCAGGATTTAAAGGAAGTCGCGTGGCGCGCTTTTAACAACGTGGATCCCAAGCGGGACATGATGTTTAGCGAAGGGCCCATTGATGAACTTGATCACTCGGCAGATCGCGATTTCGTGGGTTCGAAAGTGGGGATTGATTGCACCCGCAAACTTCCGGAAGAGGGAATGACGCGCCCGTGGCCGGAAGATATGGTCATGAGCGAGGAAATTAAGGAACTTGTGACTCGCCGGTGGAAAGAATATGGATTCTGTTAAGGTACCTATAATTCAGGTGATGATTTACAAGATCAAAACGTTCTTCGATTTAATTAAATTTGAGCACTCGGTTTTTGCGCTGCCGTTCGCGTATCTGGGTCTCTTTCTGGCTGAGGGAGGTCTTCCGGGACCGACGCTTTTTGTGTGGGTCACCGTGGCGATGGTTGCGATTCGGACGACGGCGATGGCAGTCAATCGGTTGATTGATTCCCGCGATGACGAAGAAAATCCAAGGACGCACGCGAGAGCGCAATCGATTCGGCTCTTGACCCGTCCCGTGATTTGGGCGGCTGTGTTCGTGTCCGTCGGGATCTTTATGTTTGCGGCGTCACGGCTTCATCCGATTTGTTTTCGGCTGGCTCCCGTTCCGATCGTTCTGGTTTGGGTGTATCCGTATTTAAAGAAGATTACGTGGCTCACGCATTTTTGCCTGGGGCTGATTCTCGGAATAGCTCCGTACGGGGGCTGGCTCGCCAGCCGCGGCGAGTGGTCCTGGACCGCGGGCTTATTAACGATCGCGGTGACCTGTTGGGTGGCGGCGTTCGATATGTTTTACGCGCTTCAAGATGTGGAGTTTGACCGCGCGAAGGGTCTGAACTCTTTTCCGGCTTGTTTTGGCGTGTCGAAGACCATTTTGGCGGCGCGTCTTTTGCACGGAGTGACTTTACTTACGCTCGTGTACCTGGGCGCATCGCTCCGCCTCGGTTTTTGGTATTGGGCGGGGTGGGTCATTGCGTTTGGGCTGATTGCACGGGAACATCAGTTAATTGCCCGTTTTGGATTGGCCAAAATCAACGAGGCCTTCTTTAATATGAATGCGTGGGTGAGCGTGGCGATTTTTGTCGGCACCGCACTCGCCCTATTTTAATTTCAAAACCGGACGCCGTCCGCGGGGAGACGTTAGAAATGAAGACCTAACCTCTCCCTCCGGACGGCGTCCGGAGGGACGGAGGGATACGTGGGTGAGCGTGGCGATTTTTGTTGGCACCGCGCTTGCCCTATCGTTCTAAAGACGTACTGAGGAGAGAACAGGAAATGAACCAAAGACCTTTGGTGGTGGCGATTACCGGAGCCAGCGGATCCGTCTACGGTGTCCGTTTGGTGAAAGCGGTGACCGAACTTGGGCAGCCAATCACACTCACATTGTCTTGCGCGGCCAGTTTAGTGATCCGCGAAGAATTGGGAATTGACTTAGACGTCCGATCGGGAGCTGATCTTAGACGTTTGTTTGACGCCGCGACTCTCTCGCGAGTGACCTATTATCCGGAGCGGGAAATGACGGCGCCGATTGCAAGCGGTTCTTATCCAACGAGGGGAATGGTCATTATCCCGGCTTCAACCACGTGTTTTTCGAAAATCGCAAACGGGATTTCAGATTCCTTGATTGAGCGCGCTGCGGAATGTACGGTGAAAGAAGGCCGCCGATTGGTGATCGTTCCGCGCGAGACGCCCTTAAGCGTCATTCATCTTGAAAATTTGCTGAAACTGGCCCGGCTTGGGGTGAGAGTTGTGCCCGCGATTCCTGCTTTTTATTCCGGAGCTCAGAAAATGGAAGAGCTCATTGATTTTGTCGTGGGAAAAGCGCTCGATCAACTTGAACTTCCGCACGCACTCTACCGGCGATGGGTGGGCTCCGGCTCGGAACCGAAAGAATGGGAATCGTGATGGGCGGAAAACTGGTTTTAAAACCGGCTCGGCTCGGGAAAATCAGCTACATCAATACGCTGCCTTTTTACCACGGCTGGCTTGAGCCCGATGATCCAATTTCCGTATGGGAAGGGACTCCGGCCGAAATCAATCGAGCGATGCGGGCGGGAGCGGTTGATCTTGCTCCGATCTCCTCTCTGGAGTACGCGCTTCGGCAGGAGGAGTATCTTGTGTTTCCGGATTTGTGCATCGGTTCGCGCGATTTTGCGCGCAGCGTGTTGCTTTTGAGCCATGAGAAGATCGAGGGGCTTAACCGCCGGAAAATCGTATTATCGGACAAAAGTCTGAGTTCGCAAGCGCTTCTTCGGATTCTCCTCAAGTTTAAGTACGGTTTTGACAACGAATTCGAGACGTCGAACGGAACTCCCGATCACATGTTGGCTCAAGGGAATGCCGCGCTCGTGATCGGAGACGAAGCGTTGTTCTATCGGCCTGAGAAGTTCGTTTACAAGTACGATCTTAGCGAACTTTGGTGGAGTTGGACCGGACTTCCGTTTTGCTTTGCGGTATGGGCGGTCCGGCGCGGTTTTTGGGAGGAAAACCAAGAAGAAACGGTTCGGCTTTACACGCGCCTTAAAGAAACGACCGAGCGGAACATGGCCGATCTGGAAAAATTGATTTTAGAAGGTTTGGGGATGACGCTTGCCGACAAACGTTTTCCGCAAGTGTTTGGTTATTTGTTTAATTTGATTTTCCACTTCGACAGTGAAATGCGAAGCGGCCTCCTTCGGTTTTATCGTGATGCGTTTCGAGCCGGACTTGCGCCCGAAGTGACGTCTTTGCACATGGCGGAGGTGTAACGTGTCGTACACCACACTGGCGACGGACCCCGTTTTGGACAGAATCCTCGATAAAGCCGTGGAAGGCGAACGCCTGAACCTTGAGGAAGGGATTCTCCTCTTTTCGTGTGACTTGTGGCGGCTTGGAAAAGCGGCCACTCTGGTCCGCAACCGGATTTATCCCGATCGGCAGGTGACCTTCATTATTGATCGCAACGTCAGCTACACGAATGCCTGTTTCATCGATTGTGACTTCTGCGCGTTTTATCGAAGGCCCCAAGATCCGGAGGCCTACACGCTTTCCTTTGAAGAGATTTTTGGGAAAATCCAAGAGCTCTCCGATTTGGGCGGAAGGCAGGTGTTGATTCAAGGGGGTGTGAATCCCCAGCTTGGAATTGATTTTTATCTTCATTTGATTCGGAGCGTCAAAGAACGGTTTCCTCACATCGCGGTTCACTCGTTTTCGGTCGTGGAACTTGATTTTATCGCGAAGAAAGAAAAAATGCCGCTTCGCGACGTGTTGATTCGGTTTAAAGAAGCGGGGCTGAATTCGATCCCCGGCGGCGGCGCCGAGATTTTGGTGGAACGAGTTCGGAACCAGATCAGTCCCAAGAAGATCGATTCCGAGGGCTGGATTGAGTTTATGCGGACGGCGCACGGAGTCGGTCTGAAATCTTCCGCCACTATGGTGTTTGGTCATGTCGAAACCCTTGAGGAGCGTGTCATTCACATGGAGCGCCTGAGGCGGCTGCAGGACGAAACGGGAGGGTTTACGGCGTTCATCTGCTGGACGCTTTCGCCTCACGGAACTCCCCGCATGAGTCACTTTGAGCCCGCCGGCGGGGCAGACTATCTTAAAACGGTGGCGATTTCCCGTTTGTTTCTCGACAACATTAAAAGCGTCAATGCCGGCTGGTTGACGGAAGGATTAAAATTAGGGCAAGTCGCTTTGTCCTTTGGCGCGAACGATATGGGCGGGACTCTGATTGAAGACAAAGTGCTTGAGCCGACCGGGATTACGATTCACACACGCGCCGAGGATCTTATCCGATTGATCCGTGAAGCCGGTTTCATTCCTGCCGAGCGGGATGCCAACTACCAGATCGTCAAGATCTACGTTTAGATGGCTCCTCTAGGTACTCAGGCCGATTCACACCAACCTGATTCCAAAACTATCCGATCGTTTTTCCAGTCCATTTCGTCTCAGTATGACTTTTTAAATTCACTCATGAGTTTTGGGCTCGACCGCTACTGGCGGAAGCAAGCGGTCCAGAAAACCTTGACGGGCCGTGAGGAATCGATTTTGGACCTCGGAGTGGGAACCGGAAAATCACTCTTCGCTTTTTTGGAGGCAAAACCGTTTCAGCGGGCGGTCGGCTGTGACTTTTCGATCGGTATGCTTTCGGTTGCTAAAGAGCGGTTTGCAATTCATAATGGCAATCTGGGATCGGCCAAACCCGCGCCTCGAACCGCAGTCCATTTAGTGGCTTGTGATTTTCATGAGCTACCGTTTGTGCAAGACACGTTTGACGTAGTGACAGGGAGTTTTATGCTGCGAAGCGTACGGCAGCGCGACCATTTTTTTAAGGAAATTCTGCGGGTTTTGAAGCGCGGCGGGAAAGCGGTTTTTCTCGAACTGACGCGGCCGAAAAACCGATTTTTCTGGAACGGGGTGTACCGGCCCTATCTGCGGTTTTATGTTCCGACCGTCGGCGCTTTTTTTTCAAAACAGGCCGAAGCGTATCAGTTCCTCTCTCAATCCATTCAGTCGTTTGCAGAACCGGTAGACCTCAAGCGGCGGATGGAATCCAACGGATTTTCGAAGGTGTTCGACACTCCGCTCACGCTCGGAACCACGACCATTATGGGCGGGTACAAACCATGAGCAAAACACTCAAATTTTTTGCGGTGTTGATCGCAATCGGTGCGGCAAGTGTTCTTCTGACGCCGGTTCTCGGTCCGTTTCTTCCCATGTTTAAGTTTGAACGAATCTTTAACCGCCTCATCATGATCTTTACAGTGGCTGCGGCGGTTTTGTTTGTCCGTTCGCGTCGATGGTCGCTTGCAGAATGTGGATTTGATTTTTCGTGTGCGTGGCGGCGTCTGCTCGCGTTTGGATTTGCCACAGGCGCGGTCATGGTGTTGGCGATAAGCGTGATTGAAGTGATTTGGGGTCCGCGGTACATCAGACATCCGATGCTGGTTTCTGACATCGTCCAGCGGTTTCTCAAAGGGATGATTTCCGGAACCGTGGTTGGAATCGTGGAGGAATTCTTTTTTCGGGGGTTTATCTTTGTCCAATTGGAAAAGAAGATGAAGACGTGGATAGCAGTCTGCGCGGCCAGCATTTTTTATTCGCTGGTCCATTTTTTAGATAACGGACAAATTTTTATTCCGCAAACCCCGGGAGCAAGAGATGCCCTTCGGCTGCTTGTGGGTTACGTGGAGCCCATTTTTTTTCAGACCGCTCACATTTTGCCGGAAGCCGTCGGACTTTTCTTATTTGGGATATTGCTCACCGTCGCCTTTTTGAAAACTCGGTCGCTTTTTCTTCCCATCGGAATTCACGCCGGCACCGTATTCATGATTAAGTGGGAGGCCTCCTTTGTCCGAAAAGGATATGACGTGTCTGTTCCCTGGTTTGGAAACGCTCCGCATTATGATGGTTCTTTGGAGTGGGCACTGATCATCCTCACGAGCGCGTTTATTTATTGGATCTATCGCACGAAGCGCTAGTCATAGAAAAGTGCCAGGCACCTTTCAAAAAGTGCCTGGCACTTTTCTGTTTACGGCTCTGGTTCTTTTCGGGCGTTTGTGCGATAATGTGGAATTCAGGGGAAAAATGTCCTTCCATGAATTGATATAACTCCTTGTGTAACAATAGGTTAAAATACATTTTTTTCAGGAGTGTCATGATTTATTTAGACAACAATGCCACGACGAAAGTGGCTCCCGAAGTGCGGGAAGCAATGGAGCCGTTTTACTCGGAGACATTCGGAAATCCGTCGAGTCTTCACTCCTTCGGCAAGGAAGTTCGTCGTTGTGTAGAAGAGGCGCGCGATGACGTTGCCCGCTTGATGGGAGCAGCGCACGGGCGCGAGATTGTGTTTACAAGCGGCGGAACCGAGAGCAATAACACCGCGATTTGCTCCGCCTTGAAATCAGTTCCGAGTCGAAAAACGATTGTCACGACTGAAGTGGAACATTCTTCCGTCCGCGTTTTGGTGCAGAGATTGGGTACGGAAGGATATCATGTCATTTCGGTCAACGTGACGCCGACAGGCGCGCTCGACTTGAATGCCCTTGAGAACGCCTTGACCGGTGACGTTGCGATGGCGTCGATCATGTGGGCAAACAACGAGACGGGCGTTTTGTTCGACCTGGAACAAGTTGCGCAGATCGTAAAGCAGAAAGGGATTTTGCTTCATGTGGATGGAGTTCAGGCGGTAGGGAAAATTCCTGTGGATCTAGCCCGCGTTCCGATTGATTTTCTTTCGTTCTCGGCCCACAAGTTTCACGGTCCCAAAGGAGCAGGCGCGCTGTACGTTCGCGATCGAACTCCGTTTTATCCTCACCTCGTGGGCGGGCGGCAGGAACGCGACCGGCGCGCAGGCACCGAAAACGTGGCCGGAATCATCGGGTTGAGCCGGGCGCTGGAACTTGCGGTATCGCATGTGAAGACAGATGCAACGCGTGTGGCATCTCTCCGCGATCGTTTGGAATCAGCGCTCGCGTCCCAAATTGCGGAAAGTTTTGTGAACGGGAAGTCCGAATCTCGGATTCCGAATACCACCAACATCACCATTCCGGGGATTGAGTCAGAAACATTTCTGATTCGATTGAGTGAACGGGGCATTGCCGCCTCGAGCGGCTCGGCGTGCCTCACGGGAGCGGTGGAACCGTCGCACGTTCTAGCGGCGATGGGCCGGTCACGTCAAGAAGCCCTTGGTTCCGTTCGTTTTAGTTTGAGTCGGTACACCACGTCTGAGGATATTGATTTTACGATTGGC
>Ga0209541_10018170_pt1 | contig 10209 bp, 17 predicted proteins | sample RifCSPlowO2_01_FD_184027 | JGI IMG/M metagenome (GOLD analysis project Ga0209541, IMG submission 184027) | Groundwater microbial communities from Rifle, Colorado - Rifle CSP2_plank lowO2_0.1 (SPAdes) (version 2) | ecosystem: Environmental > Aquatic > Deep subsurface > Groundwater | place...
GTGACTACAGGAGTGTGCTGAACTTCAATGATGCCGCACCTCGCAGTGTCGAACATCTTGCGCACAAATTCCTCTATGCTTGTCTGTTCCTTTGCTTTTTTGATAAATATTCTTTCTTTAATCTTAATCACCTGTTTTTTCTTTCTCGCTTTCTGCTTTTTTCTTCTCAATATGCCCTGCTTTTTCTTTAGCAGGAACTTTTTGAATTTCGTTTTTGTTCTTTGTTTTTTGCCCTTTGGCTTTTGCTTCCTTTCCGCTTTCTATCAGCATGACTTCGATATAGGTCCTTTTCAAACGATTTCCCCAGCTTCCTTTTCTTCTTTTTCGGCGCATGATAGGCCCGTGATGAGCTGACATGTGAACCATTAGCCTTCCTGTGTCAAGCCCAAGCGCTTCTGCATTTTTTTCACAGCTCTTCAGTGCTTCAATCATATGTTCAACAGCCTTGCTGTAATATTTTCCTTCCAGGCTTCTGCGCTGCGCGTGCAGGTCTTCCAGCAGGCGCTTCGCCCTGACAAGCGGCTTTTTCTTGACCACATTACATACAACCATTGCAGACTTTGTTGATATCGGGTACATTATGTATGCTTTTGCATGCTTCTGCTTAGGGACAAACGTGTACGGCATAATTATACTAACCTCCGCACTGTTTCGGGTTTGAATACACGTACGCGGTTTGCAAGCGCGCCTGGAAACTCTTGTGAATTAATTGCATCATGAACTGAGGAATATGCCCCATCAAGTCTAACATTAAAAAGTTTTCCTCCATCTCTATAAACACCAACAAAAAATTTTCTGCCATTTTTTTCTAATCGCATACCATCATACAAAGCTGCTGCTAATTTTAGCACCTCTTCACTGTATGGTGTCAGACAACTACTCATATCTATCACTTCAATGCTACGAATTTGCTTGATCTTGTTGCGCCTATTCCAGGAGAGCTGTGCTTTACGCGGTTGCGCGTAAGGGCAAACTCCCCAAGCACGTGACCAAGCATTGATTCTGTAATCATAACTGATTTGTATTCCTTGCCGTCGTGAATGCCTATTTTTGCACCGACCATCTCAGGAAGAATAACCATTTCTCTTGCGTGTGTGCGCAGCAGCTTGTCTTTTCCCTTGTGCTTGCGCACTTTCTCAAGCAATTTTTTCTCAACCCTTGTAAAGCCTCTCTTCAAGCTCCTGCGCTGTCGCGAAACAAGAAGCTTTGAAAACTCTTCGAGTGTCATTGCCTGCAGTTCTTCCAAACTCTTGCCACGAAATGTAAATTTCTTTGCCATCACAAATCCCTTTTGTAAAAGGTATTTGTATTCCCCAAAACAAATTTGGTTTTTACAAAACCTTTTATATTATTTAAATTTTTCATTATGAATCACCAAAATATTTACATGCCTTCCTCGCCAAGTGCTTCTCGCATACCTCTATGCAAATCAGCAAGCTCCTTTCTATTTATTTCTGTAACGGTCAGTAACATATCATAAAGCATATTTGCTTCCAGATTTCTGTATGCTGATTCAACATCTGCGCCTGTGCCGTTTGCATATCTTCCAGAGCTCTTTGCAGTTAGCATATGCTCGCCATCTAGTTTCGTGTATCTAAGGTCTATAGCAACTTCCGGTTTCACATATGTTTTTTTTGTTTCCATAACTATCACTTGTTTTTCCTGCCCATTCTTCTTGGCGAGATGCTTCCGACTTTTCTTCCAGGAGATGCGTGACGCGATACAGATTTTGGCTTTCCTGGGCGAGTCTGGCCGCCGAATGGATGGTTGCATGCGTTCTTTGCAACGCCACTTGTTATTGGGTAAAGCTTTCCGCGTATTTTCATTGCATAGTGGCGCGTGCCTGCCTTAAGGAAAGGCTTTTCCTGACGACCCGAATTTGCAATAACGCCTTCTAGTGCCCTGCAGCCGACCGGCAAAATTTTCTTTTTCTTTGAAGGCATCAGTATAACCGCCCTGTTGCCTTCCTTTGATATCAGCGTTGCGAATGCGCCGGCTGATTTGCACAATACTCCGCCGTCTCCAGGATGCAATTCAATATTACATATCTTCGACCCTTCTGCTATTGATGAAAGTCCTTTAAGCATGACCTGAGCCCCAACCTGCATGCCATCAACTGCTTTTACATACGTCTCTCTTTTTCCAAACTCGACCATTGCAAAAGGCGCAAGCTTTCCAGGTGAATGCTCTATTGACGTTATCTCGCCGTTCTGCGGGCCTTTTATCGAAGAGTAGCTGGCTCGCCCAATAAACCTATGGCTAGGCACGCGATATCTTGGGCTTCCACGCCCCCTTCTCTGTGATGTAATGTTCTTTCCCATTGTCAATCCCTTTCTTGAAAGAAAGGTCTTGGCGAACTCCAAAGAACAGGTGTTCTTCAAAACCTTCCGATCAAAATATTATTTATTAAATTATTCCAAGTCTTACTGCAATGTCTCCTGCCTGGCCGGGCTTTACAAATCTTATGTAAGCTTTTTTCCTGCCTTTCTGGTCTATTGACGTGTTAACGCTTTCTATAGCGCTTTCAAAAGCCGTCTCTGCAGCTTTTTTGATTTCTTTTTTATCATAACGCCTGTCGACAATAAATACAAGCTTGTTTTGGGCTTCAACCATGCGCACTGATTTTTCTGTCATCAAGACAAAGCGAAGCACTTCATAAGGGTCTGAAGTTTGCACGTCATCTTTCTTTTTTTCTGCGCGTAATTTTGGAATCTTCAATCGCGACTCTTTTTTGGGCTTGCGCTCATCAGGCAGCGGTATTTTTTTTACCGCTTTTTCTTTTTTTACTATTTTTGCAATCTTACTCTCTTTCTTAGCGGAAGGAGAACCTACGCTTGCATCTTTCCTATTTGATACTTTATTATCTTTAGCCATAATCAACAATACCTCGCTTCTATTTTTTTCAGCGCGGCCTGCGAAATTATAACAGCGCGGCCTGCGTGCGTTCCAGGCGCAAGTTTTTCTGCGCTAAGGCTTTCAACAGGAACAACATCAAAGCCCATGATATTTTTAGCAGACTTCATCAGGTCGCACTTTCCTGAAACTATCACAAGAGGCCCTTTCTTTACAGTGTATCTTCTGCCCCTCATTTTTGAGATGCCTGCCTTAACTTTTTTGACGCTGCACCTGTTAATTTCGTCTGAGAAAATTTTTGAAAATGCCGAGACAGCTTCCTTTGATTTCTTTATTTTTTCTATGCCATCGTTGAATATTACAGGCGACTCGCTCACCTTATGTCCTCGTTTTTTCACAAGCTCCATGTTTGAAGACGCTGCCAGAGCAGACATTATTGCAAAGGTTTTTTCCTTTGCATTGATTTTTTGCGACCATATTTTCTCCACCTTTGGCGGATGAGCAGGGCGGCCTTTTACTGCGTGCGGGGCAAAGCGCCCTCTCAGTGCCATGTAACCTACTTTCCCGTGTATTCTTGGCATTCTTGAAATGCCCTTGTTCATCATGGAGAAGCGATAATGACGGCTGCCGTGATAGTGAGCTGATGTTTTTTTACCGGCCAGCGGGTCTGAACCGTAAGGCTGCCTCTGGTTTGCCTGCTCTGCCAAAACTGCTTTCTTTATCAGGTCCGGCCTGAATGGAGTGTCGAACACAGAAGGCAGGCTAACGTCGCCTTCGTGTTTTCCGCTTACATCATACGATTTTACTTTATTCATAAACATCACATTTCAATGTTCTTTTCCTTCTGTTTCCAGCTGCCAAAAGCTCAGCTCTTGTACCGGTGCCAAAATATTCAACAAACCTATTGCCGTAAGACAATCTTGCGGCACGCGTTGCTTCTTGGCTGTTTTTATGCTCAATAAGTTTTATTTCTGGTTTTCCGCTTTTTTCCCTTTTGATTAAAAAACCATGATAAACTTTTTCATCCACCTCTACACACCCTGCTTGCTTTCTGTTGATATGTACAAAGGCTCTATTGGCGCTGCCGGCATTGGGCGAGACGCTTTGCGCAGACGCACCAAACGCTTTGCAGGCCCTGGCACAGAGCCTTCTACAACTATGAAATTTTTAACATTGCCGTAGTGCATGAAGCCGCCTTTTGGCGTTATTTTCTTAGGATCGTCGGAAATCATTACAACTCTTTTGTTAAATTCTGTCCGCGTGAAAAAGCCATACTGCCCTGGCATTGGCACTCGCCAGTCTACTTTTCTTGGCACTACGCTGCCTATGCTGCCTACGTGTCGCTCCATCTGCTTTTCCTTGCGAGAGTGTATGCGCACTCCAAATCTCTTCACTGTTCCAGTGAAACCATGGCCTTTTGTTACTGCAGAAACATCAATGAATTCGCCCGGCTTGAATATGTCTGAAATATTCAGCTCCTTGCCAAGGACACTTTCCCCGTATTCTTTCTGTTTTTCTTTTGCTCCAGACACAGCTATCTCCAAAAGTTCCGGGACAGACTTGTGCATGCCGGACTTTTCAGGCTGCGTTGATACAAGAAGTGTAATATAGTCATAATTTTCAGTTTCCTTGTTATTTTTCGCCTTTAACTTTTCAACATGTTTTTTGAGTTCTTTTGGAATAGATGTTTGGACGCCTTTGGCGTCAGTTCCTCCAGCCCATTTTTCAGAAACTACAAGAGAAGCATCAACAGAATTTTTATAGAAGCGAACAGCAAGAACAAACAAAGAAGGAGCGTCAAAAATTGTAATAGACTTGGATATTGTTTTGCCCTGAGTCTGTGTTTTTCTTGTATCAACATAATGCATGTGCGTCATGCCGACTTTCCATGCGGCAAACCCCATTGGCTTTACTTCCTTGCCCTGTGTTTCGTAAGGCCACCAGCTTGTGCGTGGATAAATACGCCTAGCTCTTTTTCTAGGCCAGAACTGCAATGTTCCTCTTCGCGGCTTGTGTCTTGATGGCATACAAATTCCTTTCTAGCCTTTTCTTTGTAAAGAAAAGTTTACCGTATCCAAAAGAAACATTGGATCATGAAACTTTCCCCTCAAATATTGCTATTTTAACTCCTCTATTCTTTGAACTATCAATTTATATATCTACTAGAACACGTAACCAGGCGATTTTTAGTGCATGGATACCCATTCACTTTCGCTCCGCGGGGTTGACTAGACCTACAAGTCGTGAGAGAATTTCTAATTGAGAAGAAAGATATTTAAACGGCTAGTTTGGCTTGGCTATCTTCCACATGGTTTCAAAATACCTTCTGTAGCCGCCGGCGACAGACTTTTTTTCTATGAATATGGTTGTTATGGGATGCGTCCAATCTATCAGAGCTACATTGTTACCGTATATTTCTATGGTGAGGGGGCTGAAAAACTCCTCTGAAAGAAAACGCGCTTTCATATATTTTTGCCTTATGGGAATGTCGTTTTTTTTGCAAATAAGCCTTTCTTTTATCTGTTTTTTGTCCATTGCTGTCACGAATTCCTTAAGCTCGGCAGGAATCTTTGTTTTGAAATTTTCTTCTTCAATGCCCATGGCTAGGCACTCTTTTCCAGTTTCCAGTATGTCTTTTAGCACAAGCTTTGGACCTTCCAGGCCTGTGTAAACATGCGTCTGCTGGTTCCACAGGACATCAAAGTGGGTCTTAAAAGAATTTGCAACTTCTTCATTATTTATCTCAACAACAAGAGGTTCTTTTTTAATTTCAGGGAAAATCAGGACACGATTTTTATAAACCTCAACAGAAGCCGGTGTTATCATGCCTGATGACATAAATCTTATATGACTTAATGGACTGTTCTTTTGCACTGTTCTCGGCTGTCCTCTTGCGCTTTCGTTGAACATTATTTTCAAAAATATTCCTCGCTCAGCCCTATAATTATTCCACTTTAAAAAAAATCTGTCTGTTTTATCAGAGCGTTTTGGAGCACCATAAACATAAACCTCTTCGCCTTTTTGCATCTGGTTCAATGCATCATAAAGAGCTGTTTTTATGCCTCCAAACCCTTTGTATATTTTTGCGTCTGAACCTTTTCCCCCATAATGTTTTTTTGATACCAGAAGAGGCATTATTTTTTCCAATTCGCGCTTTTGCATCTCTATACTTTTTTCTTTCTTATCCACGTAGTCTATAAGACGTTCTGGCGGCGACGCTTCAAAATATTTTGTTTTACCTTTAATTACAAAACTTACAAGACCTTTTTTTATCAGGCGCTCCAGAATTTCATATATTTTTGACGAGGAAGCACCAGACTTGTCTACAATGGGCCCTGTGGTTGCTGAGCCTAATTCCAACAAGGCCACGTAGACCTTTGCCTCTGACTTCGTCAGGCCTATTTTCTCTAATGCTTCAATGCTTTCTGGCATATAACCACCGTCTGACGCTTACACGTCTATTCATATCGTACGTGAGGGATAGCTTATAAAACTATTAATTACTCCCCCCTTAGGTGTAGATTATTATATTATACTTAGCTTCACCATAAAGTAGTTATTGGTGTGTTACTATGTTCAAGAAAATAGGACTTGTCGGCATATTGCTTGCGGCTTTAGCTGCGCCTGTGTTTGGACAGACGCCTTCGGCGTCAATCACTCCATCAAAAGAAGCACAAACATGTTCAACTCAGGAAAAAGCTCACACACTAAACTTTGGATACAATGCTATCGAATCTGCTGTCGGTGACAAAGGACTAAGAACAAGACTGTTTACTGATGTTGCTGCTGGCAAAAACTTTCAGCTAAGGTACAATGGACTAAACGAAGTAACAAGCTTTGACCCACAAACATACTTTGCAAAACATGTTTTTACTGCCGGCGGAAAAAAATGGACAACAAAACCTGAAATTGTGCTAAAAACAGATGCACATGGATTGAAAAGCGCGCAGGCGGGCATTAAAAACACAAGCATTCCAAAGGCCTTGGGCGGTTATGGATGGGCAGAGGCAAATGTAGGTAAATATGCTGGGACCAGTGCAATATTTTATGGAAAAGCGTTTGGGCCTTTTGGCGTTGAGCTTATGCACTCTGCAACATTTCCGTATCGCGAAAAACCACAGCACTACACAGAAATTCAACCATATGCACGTATAGGAGAAGGATGGTTTGGGTTTGGAAGGGCTGAAGTTGATAACGGCAAGTTTGGAAATGGCACATATATGCTTGGCCTTGGAAAGAAGTTTTGATTTTTATTTCCTGATATTTAATTTTTAGCTTGTTTATTATAATGGACGGGGAGAGATTTGAACTCTCGGCCTCCGCGTTTCAAACTTGAAATGCTTGCGTATTTCAAGATATCAGCGTGGTGCTCCTTCCTGAGCCCTCTTTAATATTTGCAAAGCCTTTTGTTCTTTTGAACCCAAGGGCCTTTTCTTACAAGAAAAGGGGCTTACCAGGCTAAGCTACCCGTCCACTGCCAACGAAGAAACCTAGGTTTCTCCTTTAGGCTTCATTCACTTCCTATGTAAGATTTATTACACGGAACCTTTTTTTTCTTATTGGAAAGATACCAATTAATAAGCTGATTCTTGGCACAATAGGATGTTAAATATTCTTTTAATATCGTATACGAATGTCTTACATACCAGTAGTCGGCAAAGCAATTCTTATGGAATGTGTACCAGGCGGATTTGAATACAGGAGAGGTAAAGGGAAAAGAGTATTCAGAAGCGCCTTTAGATTTTCAGAGCCTACAGTCTCAGTGCCATCAGAAAATATTGAAAGGTATACATTTGATGTTGCACACGGGAGAAAACAAGGTATTCTGGAATTAAACTATAGAATAGGCGGCTCAGATGTAATCAGTCTCACAACCGTTTACAGCGGGCAGGCTCCAGCAGGCTACAGACCGAATAACGAAGATAGAAATATCACGCTTGTAGAAACCGACAAACCCGAAAGACTTGACTGGAATGAAGGCATTTCTTTCTTTTAAAGATAATCTTAAATACATTTCTGATACTGTATTCTCATGAAAGTAGTAAAAACTATGGCAATATTTGCCTTTGTGTTGTTTTTCCTTAGCTGGAGCTTTTTTGGAAATAACAACGGCTTCAACTACAATTCACGAAGCTACTTCCCGTCGTACAGCAGCGGATTTGGCAGCTTTGGAACGCCAAACTTCTATATTCACGCAAATTCAGGGCCTATGGTAAACTACAGAGGCGGCGGATTTAACACATTCACAATCCCTGCATACTACACAACATTTGGAAACTACAGGTATTGGTGATTAAATGAAGAATAATACAAATAAGATTTACGGGCTTATGCTTCCTATTTTACTTGTATTGTCATGGCAATTTACAGGCTCATCTGCTGGATATGCGTATCAATGGCAAAACAACGCGCCTTATTCGTACGCACAGGATAACAGCTTTGCTGTTTCAATGCCAATGGTAAGACCTAACCCTCAGATATTTGCTCAAGGAGAAAGCGGACCGTTTGTTGTACAAATACCGCAACCAGCAGCGCCTTACATAGGGCCAACAAAGTACCCTTCATCATGGTTATCTTCGGTTATAGACTGGGGATGGGGGCCAATATTTGTTGATTCAAGCATAGCAGGCAAAGCTGTAAAATATTTCTATGACAGGGATTCTGCAAAATACTATGGTAATAACCAGCAATACCAGTATGTGAAAGACTATTATCTGTGGAAATGCGTAGAAATCAATTACGAACAGCACTGCACAAGATACAATAAAGTAAGGGCTATTGTATAATTCAATTAATTAGCTCATCAATATAAGTGATTATCAATATCCACCAGTTTCCGCTCCCTTTGTAAAACTTGTGTCGCTCAAACTGGTGGTATGCCAATAATCAGTAAGCTTATGTTCTGGCCGCCCAACGCCTTGGTTCTTCACATAATTTCTTATTATGGTTGGATCTCTTCCTACTGAATCGCCATAAGCTTGCGCTCCCCACAAGCCAGAGCCCCAGAAATATTTCTTTTTGAGAAAAGGAAATTCTTTCAAGAGTTTCCTTCCAGATGTTCCTTTGAACGACTTATTAACATCACACAATCTATGTGTGTGCAACATCATTATGTCCATATGCACATGGTCTCTATCAAAGCCGATTTCTTTTATTTCGATTCGCAGCTCTGCTGCGACCTCACGAAAAATTGCCTCGCAGCGATTTTTGACTTCAACAAAATCAAAAACTTTATGACAGTACTTGACCTTGTAACTTACATGAACTTCCAGCCTCACAATGCTAGAGCTACCTCTAATGAAATTTTGTTCCATAAAAACGCCTCCAGAAAGCTTTAAGAGAAAGCCAAAGCTACATCAATTGTAGTTCGGGGTTTCAAGTCAATAGTCTTTTAATGGCACAGCTATGCTGTGCCTGCTATTGACATTTTACTTATCGTCATGAAATGAGAAATAGTTTTATCTGTCTGGTTCGTCTGCCACCAGTCACGCTTCGCTAGACTGGTGGAATTCTTTTATTTAAATCTTGCAGTTCTGGTTCGTTAACAGGAGTCAGACCTACAAAACACACCTTTGCGCCAAATTTTTTGCACGTCAGGGCCAAAGAAATCAGGTTTTTATTGAAAACATCCGGGTTTGTCTGCTTGCCAGCCATCCAGTTATCAGGGTTTGAATCGTTTATGCCTATTGCTATAATAACAACATTGTTGCCTTTTGAGTCTTGCAGGTCGCGCAGCGAAAGCTCTTTGTCAATGCGCTCTGCAAGATGAGAGCTTGTTTCGCCGGGTATGCCAAGGTTGTACACCTGAATATTTGCAGCATCGTGCATGTTGTATTTTTTATCCACGTGCATGCGAAGGCGTGAGACCCAACCGCCAAGCTCGTCCCACTTTCCGTAAGTTATGCTGTCACCAAAAACAAATATTTTTCCCATCCTTTTATTTCACCAGAATATTTATCTAGGCATGTGTACACATATGTGTATGAAAACAAAAAGACGCGGTAAGCTTGCAGATTCTTTTGGAAAATGGAAAATGAGCGACGAAGAATACGAAAAAATAAAAAAAGAGCTCAAAAATTCATGGGCTTCTTTTGGAAATGATTTACTACGCTCACAAAAAAGACTTTCCAAGAATAAAAGGCCTGAAAGTTGAATCCCGATAAAATTCATACATCTGTAAGCGGCTTTATCTTAACAATGTTTTGCTTAACAGCTGTTTTGTAGTCAGAGTCAACTGCAAGGAATATATCACAGTTTGCTATTTTGTATGTTGCAACCATAGAAGCATCAGCAATTGAAAGCGCAAATGAATGCTTTATCTTTGCAATCTCCTTGGCGATGTCTAAGTTTATATCG
>Ga0209541_10018174_pt1 | contig 10207 bp, 9 predicted proteins | sample RifCSPlowO2_01_FD_184027 | JGI IMG/M metagenome (GOLD analysis project Ga0209541, IMG submission 184027) | Groundwater microbial communities from Rifle, Colorado - Rifle CSP2_plank lowO2_0.1 (SPAdes) (version 2) | ecosystem: Environmental > Aquatic > Deep subsurface > Groundwater | place: Rifle...
ATCCGAGCTCCTACTCCTGTTGCGTCAAATTCTCTCTGGACCCAATCTGCTCCTGTTGCAACGGCCGGATCAACCGCTTCAGCGTCCGAAGCTAAAGGGTTACCATCGCCGTCTTTTCTTGGTACTGGGACAGGGATTCTTTTGTTCTGCGTTGCGGATATTCCGCGAGCGAATAGATTTTGAAGGACGTCTGCTGAGGTAACGCGAACTAAAGCAACCGGTCGGGTATTAAGAAATCCCTCTACCTCAGCCCCTTTCTCCTCTTCATCGTTGGCTCCGCATTGGTCAATAAAAGCAGACAGGCCTTTATCAGGCTCTGTTTCAATCTCTGGAAACTCTACAATCATTTCTACGTATCCTGAAACGGCGAGTTCTTGCTGGGCATAAAAAAATTCGGGGTTAGTTGTCTCATATATGGAGTCTCCGTGGGGAGGAGCTGACTCGGCTGGATAGGCAGGTTGTACACTCAATCCAAGTAGAGTACTCGCTACCGTTGCAACTCGTGCCACGCGAATAATGCCCTCGTAAATTCTATCAGTTTCAGAATATCCCATAAAATATACTATTATTGACTAATCAAGCCCATATTATACCAAATTGAGGTTATTTTTTCAATAATGAGATATCCTATAGAAATTATGCCCGCAAATAAGAGGAGAGGTATAAAATGAGTGAAATTCCGAGCGTTGTCCAGGCAAGCGCCATCGTTTGATAGATAATATACATCGCATGATTGTCAAGCTTTTTAAGGCCGAAATCGTGCGGCCGATGCTTTTTATCGTAAAACTGCTGAAAAAACCAATATATCATCTCTCCAAAATGTCTCAGAGTAAAAAATACAAGGTACATGAGCAGCATGAATTTGACTGAAAAAAGGCCAATTAAAAGGATAAACAAGAGGAAGGGGAGGATGATCAGAGCATCGCCTTTGACGAATATAGTCAAAAAACGCAAAAAGATGTTCGTTTCGGTAAAAAACCACTTGTTATGTATCCTCTCATTTAATTTCATAGTATTAAGGGCTGGGAGTAGGGGTGGGAGTAAGCGAAATTCCGTCCTGAAGCTTTTTAATATCTCTCTTTAGCACGTTCCAATTGCCTGTTCCTTCCTTTGGGATAAGAATGTACTGTTTATCCTCAGAATAACTGCTTTTTAGATAGTTATCGGTTGTCAGCACAAGCTGTGAAATGATGAATTGATCTGCTTTTGGTGCTTCTTTTAAGAATTTTTTCATCATTTCAAAGGAAATGTCCATTCTAATGTTTCCTTCAAGATCGTCAAACAGAGGAAGGATTTTAGGGATGAATCCGATATTTAAGACTTTCTTACGAATAGCTTCAAGAAAGAGCTGCTGGCGCCGTGCCCTTCCGAAATCTCCACCGTCTTCGGGGGCATGTCGAGATCGAACAAATTTTAGCGCCATATCACCATCCATTGTCTGCAGACCAGGATCAAAATGGAGCACTTCATACCGACATGGAAATGCCAATTCAGGGCTTTCTGTTGCTATTTTTAATGCTTCATCAAGCTTTGGTGTATCTGTGGGATCAATCCCGCACAAGTCGTCTTCTTTACCATCGACAGGGTAGAGTGGATCAGTGAAACTCCTTGTTACATTAACCTGAACGCTTCCCAAACGGTCTACTGCTTTCTTAAATCCGTTGAAATCAATTCCGACATAATAGTCAACATTAACCCCCGTGATGTCTGTTATAGTTTTTTTTAAGAGCATCCCAGCGCCTTCTTCACCTTTATATTCATTCTTTAAATCCGGAAAGTTTTTAGGAAAAAGGCCCATCTGATAGACCGAGTTGATTTTTCGATAAAAATCATCGCCCGAACTCGTAGGGACCTTTACCCAAATATCACGAGGCATAGAGATGAGCACAACTCTTCTTGTTTTAAGGTTGAGACTTGCGAGCATCATCGTATCCGTAAGGTATGCTCCAGCATGTCCCGGTCCTCCATATCCCATTAATACAATATTAAATTCATTTTTTTCTTTAGGAATGACGTTGTTCCAGATTTCTGAGCGAGTAGAGATTGAAGAATAAAAAGAGAGACCTTTGAATATAAAAAAGCCGATAACAATAAGAAGTAAAAAAAATACCCCTATAACAGCAAGGGTGATCTTTTTACCTTTTTTTAGATTCCACACCATGGGAATTATTATACAGGGTAAATGGGAAAAATGAGTACAACAACCTGCTATAATGAATCTCATGTCTAACGTGCTTGAGGTCCATAATTTAGTAAAAGATTTCGGTTCATTCCGTGCGGTGGATGACGTTTCTTTTTCAGTTCCGCAAGGAAGCATTGTCGGTTTTCTTGGTCCAAATGGGGCGGGGAAGACCACAACAATCCAAATGCTGCTTGATCTACTGATCCCAACCAGTGGGAGAATCTTCTATTTTGGAAAAGACCTAAAAACTCACCATGAAGAGATTTTAGAAAAAATTAACTTTTCATCAACGTATGTAAGTATGCCGTGGAGGACATCGGTGAAGGAAAGTCTTATCTACACAAGTTATTTTTATAACATTAAAGATCGGCGAAAGCGAGTTGAGGACATTTTGAAGGCTTTTCGGCTAACAAAAATGCAAAATAAGGAGGTCGCACAGCTTTCAGAAGGTCAAAGAACACGGCTGATCCTTGCAAAAGGATTTATTAATGAACCTCAAGTACTCCTTCTTGACGAGCCAACTGCCTCAATGGATCCTGAAACAGCTCAATATATCCGCACGTTTATTAAAGATTATCAGCAAGATCACGATCTCTCGATATTATTTACGTCACATAATATGTCCGAAATTGAAGATGTTTGTGATGACGTGATCTTTATCAATCAAGGGAAAATTATTGCGCATGATACACCCTCAAGTCTTGCAAAAAGAATAAAAATTTCTCATGTATCATTGCAGATTAAAGATGGTCTTAAAAGGGTAACATCAATGTGTGAAAAGAGCGCTATCCCTTTCAAACTTGAAGGAAGATTTATTGTAATTGACATTGAGGAAAAACGGATTCCTGATTTTCTCAAACAACTCCTTGAAAATGGGATCGAGTATAACGAAATCAGTATTGATAAGCCAAACTTGCAGGATTTCTTTTTATCAATGACAAAACAATGAAAATACATCGGATTTGGGGAATCATATTACGGCATTTATATGCAACGCGCAGAAGCCTTGATCGGCTCACCGATCTTTTCTATTGGCCATTGGTCGATTTAACGCTTTGGGGCCTCACAAGTACCTATTTTCAGAAGTTTGCCGGGGGAACAAACGAGATCATTGTTTCAATCATTTCAGGATTGATCCTGTGGCTTATTCTCTGGATCAGCACAAACTCCATTGCTTTGACAATCTTAGCTGATCTTTGGGATCGAAATCTTATGAACGTACTTGTCTCTCCAATAAGTTTTAGTGAATGGATGACTGGAAACGTTCTTCTTGCTCTTATAAAAACAATTCTGAGTTTGATTTTTTCAATCATCCTTGCAACCCTACTCTATAAATTTCCCGCATTCCAGTCGACGCTCAAATTTATTCCACATATTCTCTTACTGATTCTTACGAGCTGGTGGGTTTCATTTATTATTCTGGGAACAATCATGCGGTTCGGAACGAAAATTCAAACACTTGCGTGGGCATTCGTTTACATTCTCTCACCATTTTCAGCAGTCTATTATCCTCTTACAACACTTCCTCATATTGCTCAAGTCGTTGCAAGCTTCATTCCAACAAGCTATGTCTTTGAGAGCATGCGTGAAGTGCTTGCGTATGGAACATACGACATGAAGAAACTTGGCATTAGTCTTATTCTCAATATCATCTATTTAGCGATAACGCTCATCTACTTAAAGAGGAGCATTAACAGAGCACGGCTCAGAGGGTTAGGAAGTCTGTATTAGAAAACTAGCCTTATTTAAGCTCAATTTTTATCACTTCTCTATATCTAGGACATGAGGGTAGAGCAGAGGACGGCCTATCATAACAATAAATTCTTCTTTTTATGCATCCTATAGTACTGAATTCCTAATAATATGATGGGAATAAAGAATAGGTAAGGATTCGTATATATTTTTGGAATATAGAAACAGAAGGAAAAAGAGATAAATACATCTTGAACATTGGCAACTTGAGATAAGCACTCCTCCGCCACGAGCATTACAAGACGTCGTAAAAGATATAATTTACGACGTCTTGTAACACTCATCCTCTGACGATACCTACCTCTTATTACACATCCATCAGGCTTTCTGGGATATCCAGAAAACCAGAGGCACCACTAAGGGAGGCAGTATCCTCCAATCGCTTATGCACTTAACCGAAATTTCCTTTTCAATCATTAATGGGCGCGTCATGCTATTTGAGAAATTTTTAATATACACAGGCTATTACAATGTACTCCACCGAGAGTTTGTAGCAATACTAAATTTGGAGCTTCTCATCAATCTCTTTATAAACTTTTGAGGCTAATATTTTTAGAAAGAGGCTTTAAGTATATACATAGGTTTAGAGCATAATAACAGTACGGATATATTATTCTGAGCCTAAATATTGCTGCTCTTCCTTCCTGCAGATATGCCTATCTAGCTTATTATGACAATCCGTATGATAATCTTTGAGGCAAAGAAATCCCGCAAAAAAACCTGCGGAGTATATTTATTTGGAGCATATTATTAGTCTAAACTAGAATAATTGAGTGTATTATCATAAGCAGTTATCCACATACAATGCTCATTTTTTTATGTACATATATGTTTAGAGGAGCGTAAGATCTTACCCCACCAGTTTTCAACGAAGTAGCACGGTTGAGCTTGAGCAAGAAATCTAACTTATGTACTCAATAAACGTATTAATGGATATAGATACTATAGGATATAGTACTATGGGATATTTACTATAGGATAATAAATACACGTTCGTGAACTTTTCATCTCCCCTCTTCCCTGCCTTATGGCATGAGCGCCATTTCTAAGCTTGCAGATATTTATTACCAACGAAGTGAGAGAATAAAAATTACCAGCGTAAAGATAAGCACAAATATATATTCACGAATACGTTCTTTAAACAATGTCTCTTGAATGTAGGTTTGTATAAGGCCACAGAGACAATAAAAAACTGAGGTCAAGGTGAGCGCAAAGATTGACTGATTTACTGGAATAAAAGAGAGAATGAGCGCTCCTTCCCCTAAAATAAGTGCTATTAGAAATGATAGACGAATGATAGATTTTTCTATCGTATCGCTTGGGGATATGCTCCACAGAAATTGTAGAGCTAATGGATAGGAAGATAGAAAGACTAATATAAAGTTCATAAAAGGATTCATGCGCAGTGAAATGATAAGGCTGTAAGCGAAAAATGCACTAATTGTTAGAAAAAGATAATTAACCGAAAAAGCTGCTCTAAAGAGCTGAAGACTCTTAGATACGCCGACATTAAAAATATTCTGCGAAAGAAGGATTGCATAGATCGAAATTGTGTAGATTGCGATGAACGGGAGTCGTGTTAGCCACCTCTGAGGAAGGAAGAAGTAGAACAAATAAATAATTGTTGAAAAAAATACTGGATGAATAAAAAGCATCGTCCATTCTTTCTTCGTTATCCCCTCTAAAATTGAGAAGAACGTCATTATATAAACAATGCCGATCACGAGAGGAAGAAGAAATGGAATCTCTTCAAAGCTAAAAAATGTTGTGAAAAGAATTAAAGCAGTAAGAATAAATGTTGAAAAGATGAAACGTCTCCTCTTCTCTATTTTTCCAAATAGAAAGACAAATTTTTCATAAAGACTCTTTTTTTCAGTTGTTGCCATATTTATTCAGCACTTGTATAAATATTGTGAACATCTTCAAGACTTTCAAGTCTCTCAATAAGACGATCATTTTTTTCAATATCGCTGTTATCCATTTTCATTGGCACCAGTGCTTTATAGAAAACGTCAACTTCGTTTGGGTTGATATCTCCTGCTATTTCTCTTATTTTCCCTAGCCTCTCGAATGGAAAGTAGATAATATATCCTTCTTTATCCTCTTCAATATCAAATGCTCCAATCTTCTCAGTAAATTCAAGAGCATCTTGTTCATTCATTTGATCTCGAGAGAATACGACAACGCCACAACGCTGAAAAAGATGCGCAACAGCGTTCTGCCCAGCTATCTTCCCCCCATTTTTTTCTAGGACTTGCTTAATTTCTGCATGGGTTCTATTAGAATTATCAGTTGTTGCAGCGATGAGAAGCCCCACTCCACCATGACCAAATCCTTCGTAGATAATTTCCTTGATTTGTGTCCCTTCTCCCCCTGCCGCTTTATCAATCGCTCGCTGAATAGTATCCTTCGGCATATTGATATACTTTGCGCGCTCAATTGTGAGACGAAGTTTGAAATTTTTATCAGAATCCGTAATTCCACCTCCTTCATGAACAGCGATAGTAATAAGACGAGACATTTTTGAAAATTCATGACTCCTTTGCTGGTCGTTTGAGGCTTTCTGACGCTTAATTTGAGCCCATTTTGAATGTCCTGACATAATGAACAGTTAGGAATTATACGTTAGCAATTGACAAAGGGTAAACATCTCATTATACTACATGAATTATTAGATCGTCGAGTCTGTCACAACGTTAAAATTAGATGGAACTTGAAATAGAGCAACTTCATAAAAAAGCTGTTGACGCCGCTCTAGATTTTAATTGGGATACAGCTATCAGAATCAATCTTCAGATTATTAAACTCGATAACAACTACATTGATGCATATCTAAGTCTTGGGTATGCATATTTAGAAACCGGTCGACTGACTCATGCAAAAAAATATTATCGTGAAGCCTTAAAAATCGATCCAGCAAATATGATTGCTCATAATAATATTGATAAAATCAGTATTTTATCGAAAAAAGGCTCAAAAATATCTCCTTCAAAAAATGGAGTTGAACTCGATCCAGATATCTTTATGAATATCAGAGGAAAAACCAAAGTCATAAGTCTTCTCAATCTCGGTCAACCTGAAATTCTTGTTAAGCTAAAAATTGGAGAGAAAGTTGATTTGAAAGTAAAAAAAAGAAGGATTGAAGTTCGTACTAAAGAAGGAGATTACATTGGGGCTCTGCCAGACGATATTTCAAAACGACTCATTTTTTTTCTGGATGGCAAAAGTGAATATACTACATATATTAAGGCTGCAACGAAAAACAGTGTCGATGTTTTTATTAAGGAGGAACGAAAGGGGAAAAAAGTAAGCGACTATCTTTCATTCCCAGATAATATTCAAGATGATCTAAAAAAACTTATTGGAAAAGATGAGGATACTCACGAAGAAACAGTCTCCGACGATAGCCAATCTGATGACTCCGATGAAGGAACTGGTGAGGAGGACGTCTTTAACGAACTTGATCATCTTGAAAGCGAGCCGGAAGATTCAGATGAGAGTTTTCTTTCCCAGATTGAACCCGAAAATGATGATGACGATGAGTATGATGAATGATCAGGAATAGTGTGTAATTCTATCTTTAAAAAACACTATGGCGCCTTTTATTTTCTTTTTCCTAAGACTCTTTTCTATCTCTTTAGAAAAGTGAATATCTTTCATTGATCTTGCTGCGAGCAAAAATGATATCAATAGTATAAATGCGACCGCTGTTATTGTTTCCATAGCATTATTCCCAATTCTTTTCTAAATCTTTTCCCAGTATGATTATTATATCAGCTCCTTCTACACTTTCCTTCTGAACTTTGCATCCGAACCGTTGAGAAAGGTAATATGTAGTTTTACTTCTCTTCTTTTCATCATAGATGATAATGCACTTTTGAGTCGAATCTTCCTTGTTAAGAGCTAAGTCTACAACCCTAATACCCTGACCTTCTATGACGCGAGATAATATAACAGCGCTTTTGTACGTAGAATAGACAATTTTAACATCCTCGCTTTCCTCACGAAGTGATTGGTGATAAAAAAAACCTTTATATTTCTTTAGAAAATTTTTCTCTGAGTAGAGCGTTTCATCGTTTTCAGTTTCTGAGGTGTATGTTTTCAGAAAAATAAAATCCTGCTGACGACGCCTTGCGATAAGTGATGCTGCTAAAAGTTTATCGAGAAAAGTAATATTAGTAAATTCCTTTTGAGAAAATATTCGAGCAATAAGATCTCTACGAATATATTCTGGCCTATCGCTTTCCTGATGCATTTTTTCATCTGAATAAATGATATTTTTCTTTGGAACAATATAAAAATCAACATATCCTGAGATCATTGATGAGAAAGATTTTTGAATAATTTTTTTATCCTTTTCAACTTCTGTAAGTCTTCCGAGAGCCCCAATTGGATATCTCCCGTATCCCCCAGGGACTGTCACTTTATCCTTATTATCAAAAGTAACGATATAATTTACATTGTCTGAGATGCCAAACGAAACAACCATGCTTTCTTCACCATAAAAAACAATGTTGATTCTATCTCTGATATTGAGAAGAAGCGACTCTTTTAGAGAGCGCACGAGAACAACGAGGCTATATATCAATAGAAAAACAATCGTAATAATAACAAAAATGTTTTTTCTTTTTTTTTTGATTGCCATTGCATGACTTGCCTTTTAATTCATTATTCTACGTCCTCTCGATCTTCATATCATTCCATGTTCGAGCTTAAGTCTCTTAATCTTTCCAACGATATCTTTTTTATGCATGCTATAACCAACCAAAATCCTCTTAATAATCGAAAGAGCTGCCTCAAATTCTGGTTGGACTACGACTTCAGCTCCTAAATCCTTGATCCTTTGCTGATGTTTTTCAAGTTCTACTCGAGAGAAAACAGTAATCTTTGAATTTAGTGTTTTAGAGTTAAGAATAATCATCTCCTGTGAAAAGATGTCTGGAACAGCTGAGATGATTGCAGAAGCATATTCGACTTGAGCAAAGTCTAAAATATCAATATCGGTTGGATCGCCATATATAATGTTCACTCCCCTTTTACGCTGCTCTTCGACGATGTGGTAATTCATATCTATTGCAATAAATGGAATATTTGACATATTTAGGGCTCTACCAATATAACTTCCTACTCTTCCATATCCGCAAATAATAACATGATCCCTAATCTTTAATGCGTCAATGTGAGGAGTGTCTCTGTCAACTCTATAAGAAATAAACCGTTCTAAAAACGATGCGTATTTTTTAATAATTCGACGGATCCATAGATAGACTTTTTCTTTTCTATCCATAAATAAAGGCGACAGCATGATAGTAAGCAGCGTTACTGATAGTGAAAACATGTATGCATCTTGACTCAAGATTCCATCTTGGCTGGACTGATGGAGAATTATAAACGCGAATTCTCCAACTTGTGAAAGCAAAATCCCCGTAGTGAAAGCTGTTTTAGAATGAAATCGATAGTAAATGAAAATAATCGAAATAACCAAAAATTTTGTCAGCATGATAATAAAAACGAAGAAAAGTGTTTTTGGGAGATCAGAAATAATATGACGCACGTCGACAGTCGCTCCAAGAAATACAAAGAAAAGAATAGTGAATATATCTCTCATGGGCCTCATTTGTGAAAATATTTGATAGTGTTGGAGGCTTCCGGACAACATTGCTCCTGCAATAAAGCCGGCCAGCGCCGGTGACAAACCAAGCAAAGAAAAAACAAAAATTGCTATGACAATAAACAGTAGTGTAAGAAGGTTGAGAAGCTCTCTTGAAAGACGGGCTATTTTTTCGAGCAGAAGTGGAATAATTTTTTGCCCAAGCAGATATATCACAATAAGTATCCCTGCTGCCTTTATAAAAGAAAAAACAATTTCAATAGATGTTTCAACGAATCCCCCGCCTCCTTTTAATGATGAAAGAAGGATCATGAACGGAATCACGGCGATATCCTGAAAGAGAAGAATGCCTAACGTCATGCTCCCAAAAAGCGAGTTCTCTTCTGCCTTGTCCTGAATCACCTTTGAAACAATTGCGGTTGAAGAAAGTGAAAAAGCAAAAGCAATGACCGCTGACTCAAGGACTTTGAACCCGAACAGAATGGTGAAAATATAGAGAATAAGCCAAGAAACAATCAACTGAAGAGCTCCCATAAGAATAACAAATTTGCCAAATCGACGAAGGTTATCTATGTTTAATTCAAGGCCGACCGTAAAAAGAAGCAGAATAAGACCTACATTCGCAAATAATGGAAGAAAAACTGCTGATTGACCATGAATAA
>Ga0209541_10018180_pt1 | contig 10205 bp, 9 predicted proteins | sample RifCSPlowO2_01_FD_184027 | JGI IMG/M metagenome (GOLD analysis project Ga0209541, IMG submission 184027) | Groundwater microbial communities from Rifle, Colorado - Rifle CSP2_plank lowO2_0.1 (SPAdes) (version 2) | ecosystem: Environmental > Aquatic > Deep subsurface > Groundwater | place: Rifle...
CGTTTGGCTGCATTTTCGACTGTATCTAAATTAAAACATTTAATAAAATAAAAGTCCACGGTTTAAAACCGCGGACTATTTCAACTCTTTCAAGCTGGCATATAATTTTTCCGCCTCTTCTACCTCAACCGGCGAACCGTGCTGTCTTATTATCCCTAGCGTTTTTTTGGCTCCTTTCATCATAAAATCCGGATTCCAATTGCTGCGGGAAATCCACCACCAGTGGCAGGAAGACGTTATCTGCAAACAGTCCTCTCGGTCTTGGCCAAAATGATTAAGAGCCAACTCCACCAGCTCCCAAAGCTTTAAGTGATAAATATTGAATCTTGATTTCCATAAGGGGTAAGGGTTGCTCCTGTCCAGATCGTCCAGTTCAGTTGACCAGGAACTGTCATGCAGATAGGAAACGCTCCGTGTCGGAAAATTCTGACCGATAGTTTCAATGGGCACGATTTTGCTTCCCGCCCAACTCATCAGCATCGGCTTCAGTAATCTCTCAAACAAATCCCCGGGATGATGGCCGAAGGTCTCTCCGTCCATAGCTATTATCAGATAAGCCGGAGCACCCCCGGTCCAGCTGGGAATATCGTGCTCAAGCCGCGATCTAAGATCATCAAAGGTAGGATGATCAAAAGATATGATATTGCTCCAGGTCCTCGAACGCATAAATATTTTAAAACCATCGTAAGTAATAATGTGACTGAACGGCACAGCGCCAGGATTTTTAGCTCCAAATACTTTATCATCTATCACCGTCCACTTGTATCCATAGCCCCTTAAAAGTCCAACGTCTTTTCTTGCAAAAGCCATTTCGGGAAGATAGAAACCCCGGCAGTTGCGCTTAATGCCGAATTGGTTTTCTTTGCGTTTCTCATCATCTTTTATCTGGGCTCTTTGCACAAATTCAGGAATAAGAGGAAAAATCGGATGCTGGGCAGGAGAACTCATTAATTCTAAATTACCTTTTTCTACGGCTTCCCTAAATCCGGCGACAACATCCGGAAAATCTTTTTCAAGAAGATCTAACAAAGAAAGGTTAATGTTGGCAGTAAAACAGAATCTGTCAATTTTATTTACCGCATTCAGTATCGGCCGATAGCATTGATTTACAATATTTTTTAAAGTCTCGGAGAACTGCCACCAGGGTTGATAGAAATGAAGCAACAGCCCTATCTTTAGATTCTCCAATTTTGGCCGCCTTTTTAAAGAACGTCGAAAATTACCAATATTCTAACAAGTATTTTAATATTTGTAAACCTATCATCTGTCCCAAAACAAAAACCGGCTTAAGCCGGTTTTTGTTTTTATAAATACTAGTTCACGGCCGACTTTTTCCTTAAGAGCTGGCTACCGGCCCAACCGCCGATCAGACCAAGAATTATTCCTAATAGCATAGACGACCAGTTTGTTTGGTTTTGATAGCCGTTCTCTAAATATCTGGGAACACTGTAACGCTCCATCATCGTATTCATCGTTTCATCACCGATACAACCAGAAGCCCACATGCCCATCATCGTATGCATTGAATCATGATCCTCTTCATTCATCGCTTCTTCCATTTTCTCATGATCTTCATGGCCCATCATTTCTTCCATCATTTCTTCGCCCTCTTCCATCATTTCCATATCGCTGACGCTTTCACAATTAAAATCATGATTGTTATCAATACTCTCATGCATCATATCCATCATCCGCATCATCCCGCTTGACCCATCCGTTCCGGTTTCAGTACCATGAGCAAATACCAACCAGCCCGAGAGAGAAAAAACCGTCAATACCACAATATAAATTACTTTTTTCATTAGTATTAATATTCTAGTTTATGTTTTACCCACTTAACAACCTCGTCCAGTTTCCAGTCCTTTTTTTGAAGAAAATCCTTTACGCTAAAACCTTCGGCCTGTTTTTCAAGCTCGCCGTTGCCAAGACTGGTGAGAACAACCACCAGGGCGTTTTTGCCCCAATCGTCCTCTCTTATTTTTTTCAAGACATCAAGCCCGAACATCTTCGGCAAAACCAAATCGAGAAAGATAAGGTCAGGATGATTTTTCAGAGCAAAATCCAGACCCTCTTGCCCATTCTTGGCATCAAGAACATTGAATCCTTCTTTAATGAGGTTTTCTTTCAAAGCCCACCTTAAGGCATCCTCGTCCTCAACGATTAAAATCGTTTTATAGATAAGATTAGGGGGAGAAATATTTATAGTATCAATGTCTGCCATTGAAGTTTAAAGTTTTTACAAAGGTATTTTAACATAGAAGGTCGTTCCCCGTCCAGCTCCCGACTCGAACCAGACATTCCAGCCGAAACTGTCGCAAATTGTTTTAACGATAAACAGCCCCAGACCGGTTCCGCTTTTTTTATATTCTTTAGCCATATCCGACCTGAAAAGTTTGGAAAATATCTTGGACTTGTCTTCTTCAGCTATTTCGGGACCGTTATTGTGGGAAGAAAACAATAATCCGTCTTCTGTTTTCGCGATTTTTACTTTAACTTCACCCCTATTCTTATCCGCATACTCCGCCGCATTGTATATAAGATTGGAGAATACCTGGGTGGCCATCGACTTGTTAGTCGATATGGACAAGTCTTCACCTTCTGTGTAGAAGTTTAATTTAACCTCAGGATTGTGGTCCTGAACTTCTCCAAGGATCATATGTATTTCGAACTTGAAATCAAATTTTTCTTTGGTCAAATTGTTCTTTCCAGTTCGCGATAGCATCAGCAGATCTTCGACAAAACTGGAAAGACTCTTGTTCTGCTGATAAATATTCTTAATTTTTTCCTTATCTTCTTCGGTAAGATTAGTGCTTTTTGACAGCCATTCAATTAGCCAACTTATGGTAATGAGCGGGTTACGAAGCTGATGGCCTATAATCGACACAAACTCGTCCTGAAATTGTTCTTTTTGTTTTTTCTCGGTAATTTCTGCCGCAATAGCCATGAAAAACTTAATTTCTCCGTATTCGTCTAAAATCGGCGTGATGTGGCTCTCCTGCCAGTATTTGACTCCGTTCTTTTTAACATTTTCGAGCTCGCCGCTGAATGGTTTTTTCTCGGTTTTTATAATCTGCCAAAGTTTTTCATAAAAATCATTGGTCATGTGCCCGCCCCATAATTCACTGGGGTTTTTGCCCACTACTTCATCAAAAGAGTAGCCAGTCATAAGCTCCCAGGCCTTATTGATAAAAATTATCTCGGCATCGGGAGAAGAAATTAAAATACTTTGGCTTGACGATCCAATCGCCGATCGCAAAAGCACCGTTCTTTCTTCCAACAATTTATAACGAAAAAAGAGATTAAGGCCATTAGCTACGGCCGAAATAAACCTGACAAATCCTTCGTCTTTACGGCTGGCTTTTTGCATGAAGAAAACAATAACGGCAATAACGCTGTCTCGGTCGTCCAAAACTGGAAATCCAAATGCCGCTTTAATATTGCATTCTTCGGCAAATTTAGCTCTTAAGAAGGTTGAGACGGACATTTTGGAAACATCGTTTTCCCATTCCGGTTTCTTGGACAGCCAAATCCGGCCGGGCATTCCTTCGCCAAGAGCAAATATAAAACCGCGGCTGTAATTAATGAATTTTTCCAGTTCGTGGTCATGGGTAGACCAGGCAAATTTCATTCGAAGGAACAATTTATTCCCGTGGTGGGCCCAAATCTCCCCAAGAACCCAATTAGTAGAGCTGCAGACTATTTTAACAACCTCCGCCAGAGCTTGATCCAGATTCCTGGCCCGGGTAATAGCCGGAATCATTTTGTTGAAAAGCGTAAAATGCTCCCCAGATTCTCCTTGGCCAATTTCTGAAATTTTACTGACCAGCTGATAATTTTCTTCGAGCAGAGCAACGGATTTTTCCACCAGTGAACCGGTTTTTTCGGCCGTTGCTTGTTCGGCAAAAGTTTTAACTCTCTTTAAGGTAACCGGAAATTCGGTGAAAAATTTAACTAAGTCCGATCGACTGACGATGCCAATAATTTTTTTCTGGTCGTCTAAAACAGGAACGGGATTTACGCGATGGTGCTCTTTAAAAATATTCACGGTTTCTTCAAAGGTCGCATCCCCAGACAATACCAGAGGATCCGGGTTCATTACGTCTTCCACCTTTAGTAGAAAGAGCTTCTCAATTTCTTTTTCGTGCCCCTCTCCGGCCGGGATAGTCTGAAATATTTTTTGAAGAGTCGGAATGTGGGTTAGAGTCTCCGATTCCATGCTTATCAGATCATATTCAGTAATAATACCCACCAGAATCCCGTTTTGGTCGATTACCGGCATTCCCGTAAACCGATTATTGTATAGAATTTTTGCCGCCTCAAGAAGAGAGGTTTCCGGAAAAACCGAGACAACTTCTTTGGTCATAATGTCTTTAACTGTTTTTGGATTCATTTATAATTATCGGGCTAGAAAAAGTCGGAAAATTCTACTACTGGGCCAGCCAGCCGCCATCAACATAAAAAGTGGCGCCAGTAATATAACTTGCCTCAATTGATGCCTAACTTATAGTTTAGAAAGAATATTGCCGGCGAGCATGCCAACGCTAATGGCTATCCCGCCGACAATTGCCATTCTAAATCCGTTTTTAACTATATTAGTCCCCGATATTTTAGCCCCAACCACGCCCAGAATAAATAAGGCCACGGCCGATAAAGCTACCGACAGTTTAAGCGCGCCGTCAACCGATATAATAACATAAGGAAACAGAGGGATAAATCCAGAGACAAAATAAGAAAAGAACATTATCATTCCGGAGACAAAGTCTCTTTTTGTCGGCCCTTCTGCACGACTCTCGAAGCCCTCGGCTGAATATTCGGAAAGAAAACTTCCAGCCGCCATCGAAAATGCCTCAACAAATATCAAAACCGTGCCAGTCAAAAATATTGTCTCCCGCGGTGTTCCAGCAATAGCTATTCCCGATAAAAGTCCAACCGTCGAAACCAAACTATCTTCAACTCCGAAGATAAAATTCCTGAAGTATGATACAGAAGAAAATCTATTGAACATAACAGAGCATCCCCTTCCAGAAGCCTTGCTTCTGGAACCACTTACTTTTCCGAAGCAAGGCTTCGGGAACTATCGGTTTCGTCGCATCTCTGCTTCCAAATCCAGCCGTGAAAACATTTCGGCCATCCGTAATACCCGAGCAAGGCCAGCGGCGCCGCCCAGTTAGCCCATCTTTCAATGAAATCCCAAACCGGCATGCCAACGAGCGGTCTCAATAATGCTGTCCAGAATCCCCAAATAACCGCCCACAAAAGAGCTATACGAATCGGCCTTACTAAAACCAGAACAGCCACCGCTAAATCCATCAATCCAATAAAAAACAGGAGGTTTTTGGCCATTTCAGGGTCATTAACCCCGAACTTACCGAACCAGCCTATCCAATCCTTTTTGCCTTGTAATGCAAATACCCCATGGCCAATAAATTCCCCTGCCACTCCTATCCTCAAAGCCCACTCCAATAATTTTGTGTTCATCCCGTTAGAGATAGCGCAAACACCTACTGCCACCGTACGGTGGCAAAAGTGGCTGTACTTACCTTGATTATTTATTTTATTTTTTAATTACATCCGGCCGTTCATTACCGGTAACAATTAACTCTCCGAGAGCCCCTCTGTCAATTGAGCGTGTTAAGCTATGATCGACCAAAAGATACCTCCCTGGCGCTTCAACTTTAAACTCGACAACCGCCGCCCCACCGGCCGGAACAAGAGTAGTCTGTACATTTCTATGGGGCACAGAAATAATGTCGCCTTCAGGATAAAGTTTATCGAATATCTCTCCGATAACATGAAAGTTGGCAGGAACTTGCCCGCCTACCCCAAAAAAGATTCTCACCGTCTCGCCCACACCGGCTTTTAAGGCCCGGCTACCGGTAAGCGAGCCCTTTCGACCGTTAAATACGAAATATTCAGGTCTTTCGCTTAAAAGTTTAGTTTTGTCAAAAACCTGAAACCCTTTTTCTCCAAGCTCACCTTGAGTATATATCTCTCCTTCAACAACATAAAATTCTTTATCCACCAGAGGGAGACCGCCCCTGGGTTCCACTAATATCAACCCATACATTCCATTGGCTATGTGTGTCGGCACATGGGGACTGGCACAGTGGTAAATATATATTCCCGGCCGCATCGCCCTGAATTGAAAAATCTTTGTTTCGTTGGGGCCAACCCTTGTCATTTCCGCTCCTCCGCCAGGACCTAATACAGCATGGAGATCAATTGAATGCTCTCCATGGCCGGCTGTCATATGCTCTGCCTCTTCGGCAGTCATAGTATGGCTGTCTTCGTGCCCCTCATCAGCATTAGCGAAAGGCATGAATGAATCTATGCCAAATAAAATATCATCGCCGAAATGATTATTTAAACTTGAGTGGGCATGCTCGTGAGTTAAACTAATCTCAACAAGATCGCCCTCCATTACTCTTATAAAGGGCCCGGGCACTTGATCATTATAGGTCCAATATTCATATGTCGTTCCCTCATCAAGCTCAGCAACAACTTGAGTCGCTTTAAGGTTGACTGCGACTTTTTTATTCTCGCCATTTTTACGCTCTACCCTGATTGGCAATGGCATACTGTCTGCTCGAGCGCCAATATCGGCTATACCGATCTTCGGACTAGCTACGCTCAAGATACCAAATTTGGCATCATCCTTAATTTCACCGAACAAAAGAAAGGTTCCGCCAACAATAACCAAAACAGCCGCTAACGCCTGAAGAAAAGGATTTAGTACGAATTTCATCCCGTTAGAGATAGCGCAAACACCTACTGCCACCGTACAGTGGCAAAGATTATCACATCTATCTAACTTATAATTTGTTTTTCAAGCCCGTTAGGGTTATCTCTAACGAGATTAATAGAAAAAGAAACTTAATAATATTAACCCTACAATAGCAGTTCCCAGCAAATTAGGCCAGAAAATTTTGCGATCTTTCTGAAAATACCCGTATAGGGTATAGCTTAACCATGTCCAGAAAGACAAGAGCATCATAATCAAAGAGAGGCCGGTCGTATCTTGATGAAAAAAAATTAAACGAAGCTGGTCGGTATAACCGACAACCACCAACGATGTAGTTGCTAAAAACGTTGACCAGCGGATTATTTCAAACATAGAAGTTTTTTTATTTTTGAATAAAGTATTTGCTACCGAAAAGCCAGCGCATGTATTTCAGATCAAAATAATGGCCTAAATGCAGAAGGAAAGCGCAGATGCCGATTATCAATATCAACCAGCCTAACCATCCGGCCAACAGCCAACCAAATATCACCGCCGAACCAAGAGTGGTCAAAAATATTCCCAGCAAAATCCCGCTGATATCCAAAAAGACAAAAAAAGTAATTTTAAATATTTTGTAAACCAGATTCATCTTATATTCTAAGTTTGGGTTCGATCCTCTTTAATAATACCGCATTTGTGGCCACAATAATAGAAGATGCCGACATCAGCAAAGCAGAAATTTCTGGCCGCAATGACCAGCCAAGAGAATTGTAAAACACTCCGGCTGCTACCGGAATCGCTAACACGTTATATATTGCCGCCCAGAATAGATTCTGCTTCATTTTTACTACGGTAGCTTTGGAAAGCCGAATGGCCGTCACAATATCATATGGATCTGATTTCATAAGCACGATATTGCCGGTCTCGATGGCAACATCCGTGCCTGCACCAATAGCGATACCTATATCAGCTTGAGCCAATGCAGGAGCATCGTTGATACCATCGCCGACCATGGCTACAAATTTGCCTTCTTCCTGAAGTTTTTTTACATATTTTGCTTTGTCTTCCGGCAGAACTTCGGCAAAGATCCTATCCATATCCAGTTCTCTTCCAACTGCTTCAGCCACGCTTTTATGATCTCCGGTGATCATGGCAACTTCGATACCAAGCTGTTTTAGACCGGCAACAGTTTTTTTAGCAGTCGGTTTAATGTTATCGGCAGCAGCAATAACGCCGACAAGTTTGCCATCCACAGCAATTAAACTTAAGGTTTTGCCTTCACTCGCTAAACGATCCGAGACTTCTCTGGCATCATCAATTTCAACTTTATTATCAGTTAAAAGCTTCTCTTTCCCGGCAAAAACTGTCTTTTCGTTTATTACCGCTTTGATGCCATGACCGGCAATAGATTCAAATTTACCGATTGATTCAAGCGGTACCGCGCCTCGTCGTTCCGCTTCTTCCATGATTGCTTTGGCTAATGGATGATTCGAACCGACCTCCACGCTTGCTTCATAATTTAAAACGTCTCTCTCAGTAAATCCATTAAACGTGACTACATCTGTAACTTTTGGCTTGCCCTCGGTGAGTGTACCGGTTTTGTCTAAAACAATTGCATTGAGCTTGGAGGTGTTTTCTAGCGTGGCAGCGTCTTTAATAAGAATATTGTGTTTTGCTCCAAGACCAGTCCCTACTGCTACAGCGGTTGGCGTAGCCAGTCCTAAAGCATCGGGACAAGCAATAACCACTGTTGACACAGCAAAGGTAAGGGCGGTAAGAAGTCCGGCACTAGCTAAAATGTACCAGCCAAAGAAGGCTAAAAGTCCGGAACCGATCGCAACAATTACTAAATATGCAGCTGCTTTATCGGCAATGCGTTGACCGGGAGCTTTGGAGTTCTGGGCTGTTTCAACCATCTTGATAATCTGAGCCAGGACTGTCTCCGAGCCGACTTGAGTAGCTTTGAATCTGATGGTGCCAGTTTGGTTTACTGATCCTCCAACCACTTTTGCGCCGATGATTTTAACAACAGGAATTGATTCTCCGGTTACCAAAGATTCATCAATAGAAGTTTCTCCTTCGGTAATTTCACCATCAACTGGCACTTTATCACCAGGACGAAGCACGACAAGATCGTCATGAATGATCTCCACGCTGGGAATACTCATTTCTTTTCCGTCTCGAATGACGTTGGCTTTTGGTGGGACAAGGTCAAATAGAGCACGTAAGGCATCAGATGTACCTTGGCGTGATTTCATTTCCATCCAGTGGCCAAAGAGTACGAATGTTACCAGAAGAGCTGCGGCCTCGTAGAAGGTCTCACTTTCTGGTCGAATGAATGTAAGCAATACACTAAAGAGATACGCCGCTAAAACACCCGTGGCAATAAGTACAGCCATATTTAACTTTTTGGCTTTCAACGAGTAATATGTACCGGTGATAAAAATGGAGCCAGTCCAAAAAACAATCGGAGTCGTCAAGATAAGAAGAATCCAGTTTACCAATGTGTGAGACAGCACCTCAAGCTTTATGAATTGCATACCCACTGGGGATAAAATAAAGATTGGGATGGAGAGAAGAAAAGAAATCCAAAACCGCCGGCGCATATCCGCTTCCATCTGTTTGGCAATTTGCGGATTCGTCATCGCCATCTCATGATCGGCATGGCTTATCTTTTGCATATCATGTCCTGAATGTGAATCGGTCTTTTTCAAAATCAAGTCCATGCCACAGCCAGGGCACTTGCCAGGTTCAGTTTTTCGCACCTCCGGGTGCATGGGACATGTATAAATCTGTGTCATTTTTATTATACCCCGCAGCTACCGCCTTTTTGGCCTTGAACCGGCTCAACTTCGGCCAGAATACGCTGATAGCCGGAAGTGCTTGAAAAATTTGCTCCCAACGCTTCTTGAGGCTTTACCTTATCCCATTTTACGCCTTTTTTCTCAAAATACCTTGCAATCGTCAAATAAGTATCGGGGAACCAATAGGCATTGACTTGAAGGGCATATTTGTACATATCTTTCTCGCTTATGCCTTGCGAGGCCATCAATTCCAACAGTCCCAGCATCGCCATGCCGTGATTGCAATCTGGAAAATGAGTTGAATTTCCGCAGCAAGGACGGTAAATGCCCTTCGAAACTTTTTCCACTAATTCTTGCTGGGAAGGGGTTAAAGCCACGAATGAATGTTTAGAATAGTGATCCATAGCTTTGCCTTTAGCCAACGACCAGCCGCCGGTTGAAGCGAACTTATCGACTCCGCCGTATTTTTTATCGGCCATCTCCCCTTTTTCCAAAATCTCGTTTTTATTACCCAAACCCAAAGCCCAAAGAATATTCAACAGATATTGGGCATTATACGGGGTTATTACAAACTGTTGGCTTCCCATGTCGCTGAAAAATTTGTTTACCTCTTCCGGCACTCCCCCTCGGGATTTATTAAGTTTATCCCACGCTGTTTTATCAATGACCCCCGTCTCAAC
>Ga0209541_10018181_pt1 | contig 10205 bp, 8 predicted proteins | sample RifCSPlowO2_01_FD_184027 | JGI IMG/M metagenome (GOLD analysis project Ga0209541, IMG submission 184027) | Groundwater microbial communities from Rifle, Colorado - Rifle CSP2_plank lowO2_0.1 (SPAdes) (version 2) | ecosystem: Environmental > Aquatic > Deep subsurface > Groundwater | place: Rifle...
CAAGCCGGCGAAGAAAATCCCCTCCCCCACATCCGATTCCAGCAACAGGAATTTTTCTTCATCGGTCAAATTAAAAATCTGCTGGATTTTATCTATCACCGATGTTGATTGCTTTAACAAAATCTGAATAGACGAGTTGGTGATAATCGGCAAGCCGTAAGATGATTTCAAAAAATCGTCCACATCCTGGGTAATGGTCGCCAAGCCCAAGAAATATTTTCTGCCCCGTTTTGCCAATGACAACAAAAACGACGCCGTATCCTCGGATTTCATCATCCACCATGCCTCATCAATCACTAATAGCCGTTTTTTCAGTTTTTTCCTGATAGCGTTCCAAATGAAATGGGTTACGATATACATCGCCACCGGCTTCAATTCCTCTTCCATATCTCGCAGTGAAAAGACAATAAACTTGCCGTCAATATCCACATTGGACGGTTGATTGATAAAGCCAGCCCAAGTGCCGTGAGTGTATTTTGCCAGTCGTTGGGTCAAGCTTTGGCCGCCCTCCATACCGGCTAATACCATTTCAAAATCAGACATCATTGGCGGTTCAACGGCCGCGAAATCGCTTTCAACGCCGATATCTTTTAAGGCGTAGGTCTCGGTAATGGCGCGGTCAACAATGGAGTCCTCTTCCGGCGACAAACCGCTTAACATTATTCGGAATAGTCCGACTAAGTTAATGATGTGAGAGCGCAAAACATCAGCCGGCGATTCGTCCTCCCGCGCCACCGGCAATTCAAATGGATTGATGTGGTGTTCGGAGGTAAGCGAGATGTTGAAATATTTTCCGCCGGTGGCATTAGCCATATATTCGTATTCTCGCTCGGGGTCAAGCACTAGTACATCAACATCAAACATTAATGACCGCAAAATTTCCAATTTGGTCATATAGCTTTTTCCCGAGCCCGATTTGGCGAAAACAATGGAGTTAAAATTTTCCAAAGAGAAGCGGTCAAACAAAACCAGTGAAGAATTATGACGATTGATGCCGTAAAGAATGCCTTTGTCGGAAGTTAAATCAAAAGAAACGAAAGGAAAAACGCTGGACAATGGCGATGAATTGAGTTTGGAATGAACCAACAATTCATCAGTGGCGGTGGGAATAATGCTTCGGAAGCCCTGTTCTTGCTGAAAAAGCGCCGGCTTGAGATAAACCATTTTTGATTCCAACATTGATTTGATTTCCGATTCTAGGCGGTTGAGGTCGGTTTCATTGTCGGCAAAAATAGAGATGTAAAGACCGACATCAAAAATTTTTTCGGTCGCCTGTTGAAGAGAATCGCGCAAACTTTCCAAGTCCTGATAAGCGGTGTCCAGTTTCGGGTCGCGCACCAACCCCTTTTCTTCTCGCAAATGAATTTGACTCTGAACTTCGGCGACTTTTTTCTGGAATTGACGCAGGACTCGCGCGGTTTCCACTGGATGAATAAAAATGGAAACATTAAACACTTTATCCAAATTGATAATCGGCGAGAACCAGCTTTCCGAAAGATAACGCGGATAGGAAATAACAAAAAAAGTCCGAATCAGTTTTTCGCCCAAATTGATTTCCCTGGGATTTACCTTGAAAGCCGATGGGGCGATGATGTCCTGCAATTCCAAAACACCGGCCTCGTAAATTTCGCTGGGCAAAACCGGCGACACGGGCAACTTATTTTTTTTGAAAATATCAAAAATTGACATTTACTTAAAAAGTTCCAAGTTCCAAATCACAAGCTCCAAACAATAATTAAATTTCAAATTATTAATAATAAACCCACTTCATTTTACCACCTCAGACGCTTTTATTCACGATGGAACTGAATATTTTAATGAATTCAGTCGTTTCATTGACCAACCGATATCGTTCTGCTTCTAGTTCTTTATCATTTCCAACATCGATCAAATCTAACCAAAATCGGCTTTCTTTGGCTTCTTTGCGGGAAATTCTGATTCTCATAGTAAAATCTTTCTTACCCAAACATTCATTTGCCTCAATGTAATTCGCGCCGATTGACCCCGACGATCTGACCAATTGCCGCGAGTCCTCAAAATTGGCAACATTTTTTGGGATTTTTTTCACAAAAACTCTGATGTTTTTCGCAAAGAGCAAAGTTCTTTCTTCTAATTTGAATGGCACTCGCGTTTCGTCTCTTTGTTCATTGTTCATTTAATTTTTTGATTTTTGGACATTGAGATTTGTTTGGAATTTGGAGCTTGGAGCTTGAAATTTATCCAGCTAATTCTGATTTAGCTGGATTGGCTTTTCCATCTCGCCCGGATTGAAAATTTTATAAAATAATTCAATCACTTCTTCGGTGCCTAATGGCGCGGTGCGCAAACCGCAACTGGCTAACCCTTGCGCCACTACCCCGACTCGCTGGTCCATTTGTAATCGGTCTTCTTCAAACCGCTCAATTCTTTGAATCGCCGCATCTGTTGCTTGTTCTCGCTTACCCAAAAATTGTTTGAGCGGATTACCCATTGTATTTAACATTGCTGGCGAATAAGGAATGGTCACAAAAAAACTCTTGCTCATTATATTGGTATTCTCGGTGAAATTTTTGATGAAGCCGATATATTCCCTGATTTGAATTTTCATCAAGTCATTGGTCTGTTCTTTAACCCTTTCTTCCAAAAGAGCGATATAGGGCCTAATGTCCAGTCGCCGCGATTGGATAAAAATTTGGACGGAAAAATCCAGCGAGTTCAAGAAATTTTGAAACTGACCGATAATCGCTTGTTGTTCGCCCGCGCCTTTCAGGGCGAAATTGATTGAAGACACCAAAAGAATTGCCCGATAAGAGCCGTCTTTCAAAACAACAATGCCGTCCCGCACTTCTTTGATAGGCACGAACTCTTGGGTTGGTTGGGGTTTAGAAAAATTAAACATAGCGTCCCTAGCTTCTCTAGCTTCAATAGCTTCGTTAGCTTCACTAGCTTTTTTCGGAAGGTAGAAGTTTTTTAATCATTGCATAAAGCATCTTACTAATTTCTTCGACCAAAGTATCAACACTATTATAGTTTAAATTCTTGCCGAATGGCATACCCTTGGCAATTTCAATTTGTGTGGTCAACTCTCCACAAGAACCATAAGCTATTCTGAGAAACTGAACAAATTCCTTTTTTGAACCACGGTTTCGGCCTTCAGCGATGTTTGATGGGATTGATACGGCAGCGCGGCGCATTTGGTCGGACAAAGCATATTTTTCTTCTTTGGGAAATCTGCTAATCAATTCGTAAATTGCTTTTGTTAAGGTCATACTTTTTTGCCAAACAATGAGGTCTTTGTAAGAATGAATCATATTTTCTTAAAGCTAATGAAGCTAGCGCAGCTACAAGCTAATGAAGCTATTTTTTCCCCATTGTTTCTTTTGTTCCGGGGCCGGTTTGGTCGTAAATGTCTAAACTCCAGGTCAGGTCTTTCAATTTGCTTTCGGACAACCTCGGCACGGTAATTGGCATTTCTTCCGCCGACTTAAAATCTTTACCCGTCGGCGTTTTTGGCACTTTGCGCCAGATATATAATCGGTTGCCTCGGAAAAAATGGAAAGCCGATTCCAAAACAGAGATAAACGCTCGGCCATTCATTCTGTAAAAAGCCAGCGCCAAAGCGAAACCGGCGGCGGCAAGTATCAAAGGTATGGCGATAAATATATTCAGAAAACGATAAAGAGCGAAACAAATACCAGCTCCGCCGGCAAGGTAAATAAACTGCTTCAGGGTCAATGGCCCAAAAATTCTATCTTCTACTTCTATAAATTGCGGAATTTGGAAACGCATAACGATATTTTACCACACTTTTTTAATTCCCCCTTTGAATTTTTAATCTCCATTGTAAAGGGGGTGTCCCGAGGTGATTAGCCGAGGGACGGGGGATTTTCTTTTCTTAAATCCTCCTTTGGAAAAGGAGGTGGCGAATCTGCGAGCCAGAGGATTTTTAAAATCCCTCCTCCCGCCGTTGGCGGGATACTCCCTTTTCCAAAGGGAGATTTTATAAATCGTGTTATCTCAACGGTTCTCTATAGGGGTCAGCTTGATAACTTGGCTTCGGTGGTTTCTCATCTTTTCTTGAAGCTAGTGAAGCTTTGGCAGCTAGCGAAGCTGGTCTTGCTAGCGTCGGCACCGGATTCTCAATGTCGCGCAAAATGTCTTCGCGGTTTAATTTTGTTTCGTCCTCGGGCGGAGGCAATTCTTTTTTCTGAAAAGCTAATGAAGCTGACGCAGCCCCGCCTGACGGACGGGCAGGTATTGAAGCTAATTCCTGCTTTGGTGGAGGCGGAATTGGCGGCTTCGGAACAACGGGCGTAGGTGGTTTGGGGATAGCCGGTATAACCGGTGTGGTTTGAGTTATGGGTTGTGGGTTGCTGGTTGTCGGTTGTTGGTCGCTGGTAATGCCGTGGATTTTCTTGAGCGATTCCCGAACCGGGCGGAAAATTTCTGTGTTGATATCCTCGGCGATTGCCCGCGCTTTTTCTTCCGGTAGGTTAAGCGCTTTGGCGATGTTTCCGATAAATTTTGATGGGTGTTCTAGACCGGTCATTACAAAAGTTATCTCGTTTTCAAGGGCAACAATTTTATCTGTGTTTAATTGGAAATTTTTTCCAACTCTAGTGATCTTTTCCCGATAATCAACTGCAATAATAGCCGCCTTGAGATTCTTCGGGAGTTTTTCAAATTTTTCTTTTATGAATTCTCTGTTATTCATGTCCTAGTCCTCTAGCTTTTTTTTAATCTCCTCTTTTTCCTCTTTGGAAAGTTGTCTTGTGTTGTCACGGTCATCAATCCAGCTAGTAATATCTTTTGAGGTAAGTTTTTTTGATCCCTCTTTAATTTCTTTCTTTATATTTTTAACCGTTTCCTCCACCAGTTCTGGCCGCACAAGCTGGCTGGCCCACCTTCTTATTCGGTCATCTTCTTCATTTTGCTCGGGCTGATTTGATAATTTAGGTGTTTCGTGTGACATATTTCTTTTGATGGTTTTTAATTTACCTTAGTTATTTTCGAACGATTTCTGCTCCAGCAAGGCCTCTTTTGGCGATTGGACATTCGTCTGGGTGTTAGAGATGAGTTCTTGTACGCTGTTTCTTTCAGCGCGAAATGATTCTGCGATTTGTCTATCCAATTCATCTTTAGAGATTGGTCTGTCAAAGGCGTTTTCTCTTAATCTACTAACTGACTCCCCAAGGGTTCCAGAGTGTCTCTCAACTCCTTCAATATGTTTGCCGAGATTTTCCAAATGTTCAGTTGTCTCTTCTGACGCTTTAGCCATTTCTTCTGCGATTTCTCCTTGGGTTTGAACATGTCCACCCATTGTATCAACATTTTCTCCGAGTTTTTCCACATTTTCATTAAGACGGTCTAATGCTTCGGCAAGTTCGTTCTGATTTGATTGGTCATTCTCTTCTTGCTCCTCCTTTTTATTTTCCTGCCTGTTAGTTTGATTTGGTTGATTTTCTGGCTGACCACTTGTTTGCGGAGCAGAGACTGTTGCATTAGCAGTGGGTGTCGTAGTCGTGCCGCCGTTAGCACTTTGTTGGCGATTTTGTTGACCCTGCGTGTTTCCCGGCAGCGGTGGAGGTGTCCCTTGGTTTGCCGTAGCGCTTATAGCCCTTTTTTCATTTTCAAGATTATGGATTGTCTTCAAAAGAGAATCGTATTGGTTTTTGTTGCCAGTTTTTTCAGCGATTTCAATATCTCGTTTTGCTCTTTGCAAATCTGATTCCACTTCGCTTGGATTTCTGGCGTTGGTCGCATCGGAAGCCATGTTGGTTGGACCGCCGGTTCCTGGACCGCCTCCAGCTGGTCCTTGATTTGCTGGAGCGCTTGGAGAACTGCTAGTGCCCCCACTCATCGGTGCACTACCACCACTGGTTGATGGATTTGGTGGGGTTGGTGGAACAGAAGGATTTGTCGGAGGAGGATTCGTCGGCGGATTTCGTGGTGGTGTTGGTGGTGCTCCACGCGGGCCAGACGGATAGGTTGTTCTAGATCTTGGACCAGAGCCAATACCAGCACCTGGTGGAGCTACAATTCTACCACCTCCGCCCGGTCCACCTCGGCTTCCACCACCACTTGGTGGTATTATCGGTGGGGTGCCCGGACCACCTCCACCAGGCGGTGGATTCCCCCCACCCCTTCCTTGACCTCCTTGTTGTCCAAAAACCTGCTGTCCAAATTGCTGGGCTCGCTTTTGTTGTTGTTTAACCGCTCCGCTATAACCCCCCCTTGCTCCACCAAAAGAAGCGCCTGATGTTCTGTTCAACAAGTTGCTTAAAGCTAAAGCGGTGCGTGGATTATTTTGAGCAAAGTTAGAAGCCGCCAGGGATTGTTGAGCACCATAGGCCGCTCTTCCAATGGTGTGCCGACCGGCGAATCCCTGCGCCCCTTTTCTAAGCGCTTGACCCCAACCTATCAGAGTGGTTGCGCCTTTGCCGCCGACGACTTGAGAAACAATGAGAGTCATTATTAGTAAAGCTATTATAAACGCATAGCCGAAGATCACCCCGAAAGCGTTTACATCTCCTTGAAGCGCGCCCGCGAATCCTCCGCTCATTAATTTTTTGATCGCGTTTGCTTTTAGGATGTTAAGGACAACCCAAATCATTATCATAAAAGCTGGCGCAAAAATTAGCTGTTTAATTAAAGTTTCAGACCACTTATCCCAAATCGCTTTGCTTTTTGGAAGTAGGCGAGAGACAACAGCAATGGGCGAAAACATAAGTAAGAAAAGCAAAATGACGGTTCTGGCTATAAACATCCAAGCACCCGCAAAAAAGACAAAAGCGGCGATGAGCATTACAAGAACACCAACGGTTTGCGAAAGAATTCTTTGGGTAATAGCGGCACCCGCTGCCGCAAATAACTTGCTATAAGTTGTGTTTGTCAAGTCCGCATCTTTGGGATAGGTGGTTTGGATAGCAAGAGCAGCCATAAAAGGATCGGAGAGCCCGAGGCTCCAAGTTTTACTGTCCGCTATATTAAATTCGGTTGATTTCGGTACATTGATGGCGTTGTAGAAATTAAGAGCAAGAATGTTAGAGGCGTCAATAACAACTTTAGTGAAAAACATACTGAAGTTGACGAGTAGTGCTGTGATTATTATTGAGGTCAGCATTTTACCAGGATTGTCACCCAAAATTGTTTTGATGGCGACATAGAGGAGGATGAAAATGAAAAACATATTAGCTATGTCGCGGAAAGTTGCCCATGCGGTGTCTATAAACGGTGTCGTATCTAAGAAATCTTTTATGTGTAATGAGAATGCAACGGATAAATTAAAAAGCATGCCGGCGAAAGCGGTTATAAGTCCAGCGAAAAGAAGTGTGGAATTGGCGAGAACATCAAGAATACCTTGAATGGCCTCAGCAGTGAAGTTGCCTATTCCCAGTAAATCATACCAAGCTGCATAACTTTTCACCGGCAACAGAGCCAGTGGTGCGGCGATGAGGCCAACGAGGATTACGGACAGAATCATTCTTTTATTTTTTTTTAAAAAATTTAATCCCATTATTTTTTTAAGCCAAGCAATTTTTGCTTTGAAAAATGTGCTCTAGTCCTAATTTCTAATTTCCAACAACTATCGTCCGCGTGAACGAGGCGTCCGCCACCCCATCATTTGCCTTGTAAGTAACGGTGTAAGTTCCGGTAGTGGTGAAAGTAACCTCATTTACATTTTGGGTGTAGGAAAGCGGATTAATTATGAACGATAGATTAGCGCCGGTGATTGCCCTATCGGTGTTGCAGTTCTTGGCTGTAACTTCTTTAAGAACATCAAAGGGCTTGTTGATTTTTGCCGAACTTACCCCAGACCAGTTGACGACAGGGCTTATATACCGATTAAAGGTAACTTCACTTACAAGTAGCCAAAAATTACTTTGCTGCTCGATTCTTATTTTTTGTATTTTAGCTGGAGGTGTTGAATTAAAAATAAAGTTAGCGGTAGCTGAATTTATAACTGGACTTATGCTCAACGGAGTTGGTGAACCGGCGGTATCATAAAGATTTATTTTACTATTTGTATCGAGTGGAAAAGAAGAGTCGTAGGTTTGAATTTGTATGGAGGTCAGCATTTCTTGTTTTTTAAGTATGATTTCCAGCCAAGCTTTTCTTTTTTCAAGTTTGTAAATCTTTGCGTATGTATCAGACGACCCGTCAACAGCTTTATCTGCCCCGCCCCCGGGAGAACTATTTTCAAAAGCAGAAGCGTCAGTAGAAAGAATATCACCCGAATAAAGTTTTGATTGTTGCGAGCATTGGTTGCTTGATTGTGTTGCGATGCTATTTTCAAGATTGTCAATTGTTGCTTGCGCCGCATTCCACGACGGATTTTTGGCGCAGTAATTCTGGGCTTGTTGATAGTCAATTACTCTTGTTTGGGTTCGGTTCACCAAAAAAGGATTAGATTTGTTTGTGATATCTTCCCAAGCGGGAGTGGTTAGGGATTTGTTAAAAAACATTACTGCCGTATCATTAGCTGAAAGCGTATAGTTTTGGATGTAATGAGAATCGCTAGGATCATTACAGCTCACGAGTTCCAGCGCGCCGTTATCTGAAGTTGGCTGTTTATAAACATTAAAAGTGCCATCAGCAATTTGTTGTCTGAATTGGTTTTGATAATAGTTGGGGTTACTTCTTCCGCCGCTGAAAAGACCCGTGGCTTTGAAGACGCCGCCGATCATTTGATTCATCAGCGCGCCGAAAATGGCGTCAAGGTCTTCGGCGGCGACATATTGGTCAATTGACGAGCCAAGTGATTTGGACAATCCTTCTTTGATGGTTACACCGGGCGTGACAGTTTCGTATCGCAAACAAGGGTCTCCGCCATAAGCGTCAAGCATTGCCAGTTCCTCTTTGCCGGTAATATATTCAACACATCTTTTGGTGGTCAAGAAGCCAGCGCCCCAATCGGCTTCTTTGCCGGCCACAAATTGCTGGTTGGCAATGCGGATATTAATTTCATCTTGCGCTATTAAAAAGGCGCCGTAGGGATTATTTTGCGGAATAGTAGTTAGGTTTATCCAGTTTTGCCAGCCCCCGCCATCTCCATTTGGATCCCATTGTCCACCCATAAATGCGTTTTGGACATTTTGTTGAATATCTGACAATGTGCAACCAATTCTTTCGCGGAAACCACCACCTCCCAAGTAGTGGAGACCGAGTGATAGTTGGATATTTGCTCGAAACGGGCTACATAAGAATCCTAAGTCGGTTCCATAAATCACTTGTCCGGCGGCCCGGTCGGCGATCTCGGCAAAGAAACTTGCCGGGTCGGAAACAAACCTCGGGCCAGAACCATCAAAGCCGTCATTTATCCAATCAGTAATGCTGGTTAAAAAACTATGAATTAATTGCTTCACCAGATTTTTTACCAACGGCTTGATAATACAATCGGAAACAAAACTCCCGCCGGTATAGCCGCTGGTTTTTTGGGTATTGCCTCGGGTGGCGGAATCTTTTGTGGGCACTTCTCCTCCGCCTATGCCCCCCAACATCCCGCCCAATTTTCCAAAAAGGGAGGAAATAATACCGGCGATACAACTGCCTTGCGCCTCGGTTTTTTGGGGCCAAAGCAAAATTGCCGATGGTAACACTATGGTTGATAGGAGTGCCATCAGAACAAGACCGAAAGTTGCTTGGCGAAGTTTGCTCATAGCTCTATTCTATAATATTTATAAACTGTCCGCCCGACTCTGTTTGTGCAAAACTGACACCGCTTGCCACTAGCCCGTCTCGGATACTTATTAGTAGCGGATAAAAACTATCGGCGGCATCGGGATAACTTTGTAAGCCGGCGGCGGCTTTGATTGGATTGGAAAAAGAGAGTTTCATTGACTCAATGCCGAGCGCAATGGTTGAAATAGCGTTGGTTAAGGCAATGTGGTCGGGTGAAAAAATACTAGGCACTGCCATTTTCAATAAAGCGGCGCGGCCTTTTTGATAAGCAAGGATATTGGCATTTAATTTATCTAGTTCCGAAGGGTTGTTATTATCTATCGCTCTTTGAAGCACTATCAATTCGTTTTCAAATTTCGGCGCGCTATAGTCAATGAAGAGCGCGCCGATAGCATTGCCGTAATTGCGAATATCAACCGGCGTTTCATCTTCTATTATTTTAAAATCGCTCGCGCCGTAAATTTTTGCCGACATAGTTGCCGCCTCTTGGTCAATGTAGGATTGAACTATACCTGCGTAATTATTGTAATCGGCGGGGTCGCCAC
>Ga0209541_10018185_pt1 | contig 10204 bp, 10 predicted proteins | sample RifCSPlowO2_01_FD_184027 | JGI IMG/M metagenome (GOLD analysis project Ga0209541, IMG submission 184027) | Groundwater microbial communities from Rifle, Colorado - Rifle CSP2_plank lowO2_0.1 (SPAdes) (version 2) | ecosystem: Environmental > Aquatic > Deep subsurface > Groundwater | place...
CTCTCATAAGATGAACAAGACATTTTTGTTGTGGACATTTTATAGAATCATATCCTGTATAGAAATCTGTTATCAAAACGCCCCTAAAGTCTTTTAAAAAATTATGAAGAAAATCTGCTTCTCTTGTAGGTTTATATAAATATAATACATTCTCCATGTTAGTAAAAACCCAAATGTAGCCACTATGAGTTTTTAATTTGACTTTTGTTTCATCAGAATGGATAAGACTCCCTTTTATAAGATTTTTAACGATGTTATTATATGTTGGCTTGTAATATTCAGAAGCCAATAATTTTAATCCCCAGAGATATCTATTATCTATATATAAATCAAAAAAATCCAATAAATTTTTCTCAATATTTCTAAAGGTTATTTTATTCAGAACACTCTGATAAATTGACCACGCAAGAAAATTATGCCCATATCCTATTTGATTTCTTCTTAATGAACGAGTACTTGGGATGATACTTTTATTTCTTGAATATAAGTAAAGTTTTTTAAACTTTTTTGGAATAAATTTTTTTCTACAATCTAAACATTTATATGAGAAAGTAATATATTCTGTAATCCACCTTTTAATACCAAATTTAAAGAATTTTAAATCCAAACATCTTTTTAAGTATCTGTCCGATATATCTGCTTTAAGATTCTCACCCCAACAAAATGGACATTTATCTGCGTTTATTATAATTCTTTTATTATATTTTGTATAATCTTTCAGTGATCTGTTAGTCTTTTTCTTTTTTCTTTTTATATTTTTATTAGTTCTAAAAAAAATCTTATCCCTCTGATAATGAAAATATGCCGATTTAGTAATTATTTCTACGTCATCATTTGCATAAGTCATATCCTTAAATTTTAAGTAATTATTGCTGGTTTCTACATTTCTCGCTAAGATAATTTTATCATCACAATTTATCTTTTGGTTTGAAGTTACTTTATTATATGCATCTTGTAAAAACATAAAAACCTTGCTTAAAGCTATACAATCCTCTTTATTATATTGAATTAGATCATCTTTAATTTTTTCATCTTTGTTGTTATCCCACTTCCATCTCCAAACAATACTTTGCAATCCTGATGAATCTTTGTTTGACCAATTATAACCTAAAAAATTGGCTATTTCCTTTAAACCATTTGAATAAGTAGGAAAATAAAGATTTCTTTTCAAAACTTATTAAGAAAAATGGCTTGTATGATACATTTTCACAGATTAATTATTCAAGACTTAGTCCTGCAATTGTTAAAAAAGATATGAGCATAAATAAAGAAATTCTTGATGCAGTTAAAATTGTAAAAGCTTTTAGAGTTACATTAATTGATACTGGTCTCTAGTCAAAATGATTTTTTGAAACAGATTATTTTAAAAACCTGCTAGTTTTTGTATTTTTAAGGCATATCTGCTACTCAGATATGAAAAGCCGGTATCGCATAGCGGTATTGCCGAGCAAAAGCAATTTAGTAATTTTAGATAATAAAAATTGCTTTTGGGAGCAGGTTGCTAACCTAGGCAACAAAAGTGTAACAGTTAGTAGACATTATTAATAATAAACCAAAATCAAAGGAAAATTATAAATCATAAACACAAAATTTAAAACATCAAAAAGCACATCATATTTATGCCCTCTTCGCATAGTGGTATTGCATTTGGTTGCTAACCAAAACCCTTCGGGGTCCGCAGGTTCGATTCCTGCAGAGGGCGTTTATCATTTAACTATCTAGGTGTATCTTCTAAAAATATTTATAAACCTGTTTTAACTACTTGTTATAGAAAAAAGAGGTAAAATGGTATGGTTAGAGGTTGAAACAAAAGCTAGAATTGATGATACTGAAATAAAAGCATTAAGAGAGAAAATTCTGAAAATTGCTAAGTTTGTTAAAAAAGGAAAAAAACAAGATGATTATTTTGCTATTAGAAGAAAAATAAAAAGTCTTTATCCAAAAAAGGCATTTAGAATTAGGGCAAGTAAAGACGAGTTTGAAGTTAATTTTAAAAAATGGCTTACAAAACATTGGACTCATGATATTGTTGTTAAACAGGAATTTGAATTTAAATTAAAAGGAAAAGAAGAAGTAGAAGATTTGTTAGCTTTGTTTAAAGATCTTGGATTCAGTGAATGGGTTAAAAAAATAAAAGAAAATGAAACTTATTCTTTTAATAAAGATAAAAGATGTTCAATTGAATTAAATAATGTTAAACATCTTGGCTGGTTTATGGAAATTGAATATTTAGCACAACTAGAAGAACTTGAAAAAGCAAGAGCAAAAATAAGAGAGGTTTTAAAAATATTAGATATAAAACAAGAACAAATTGATAATACTGGTTACACAAAAATGCTTTGGTATAAAGGAACAAAAGAAAGCAGAAAATTTATTGATAAAAATATGAAATAAAAATGGTTAATTATGTAACAAAAAAAAGTAATATTTTCTGGCCAAGTAAAGAGATGAAAGATATTGCTTGGGTTAAAGATGAAAAAATTTACAAGGAAGCTGATAAAAATCCAATTAAATTCTGGGAAAATTTAGCAGAAGAAGGAATTTCTTGGGAGAAAAAATGGAAAAAGGCTTATATTGAAAAATTGCCTTATTTTTATTGGTTCAAGGGAGGAAAATTAAACTTTTGTTATAATTGTTTAGACAGACATTTAAAAGATAAATCAAACAAGGTTGCTTTAATCTGGGTTCCTGAACCTGCAAACGAGAAAACAATTAAATTAACTTATAAACAATTGCATGAAAAAGTATGCAAGTTTGCAAATGTTTTGAAAAAAAATGGAATTAAGAAAGGAGAAGCAGTTTCAATTTATCTTCCTATGATCCCAGAAGCTTTGATTGCGATGTTGGCTTGCACAAGAATAGGAGCAATTCATTCTGTTGTTTTTTCTGCTTTTTCAGCAGATGCATTAAAGTCGAGAATAGAAGATTGTAAGGCTAAAATACTTGTTACTTCAGATGGTTATTACAGGAGAGGGGAAAAAGAGAATTTATTAGACAAAGCAAAAGAAGCGGCCAATAAAACAACAATTAAAAAAATAATTGTTGTAAGAAGATTAAAAAGCAAATTAGAAAAAGGTCTTTTGGATTTTGAAGAAGAAATTAAAAAAACTAATAAGAATTGTGATTATCAAATTGTTAATTCTGAAGATATTATGTTTATTCTTTATACTTCTGGAACAACTGGAAAACCAAAAGGAATTGTTCATGACACAGGAGGATATGCTGTTCAAGCTTATTGGACTACAAAATGGAATTTTAATTTGCATGATGAAGATATTATGTGGTGCACTGCAGATGTTGGGTGGATAACAGGACATACTTACACTTTTTATGGCCCCTTATTAAATGGATGCACAAGTTTAATTTATGAGGGAAGTCCTGATTTTGGAAGATGGTGGAAAATTATTCAGGATAATAAGGTTAGTGTTTTTTATACTGCTCCTACTGCAATCAGAATGTTTATGAAAGAAGGAGATGGGTATTTGAAAAAATACAAACTTGACAGTTTAAAAATCCTAGGAACCGTTGGAGAGCCAATTGATAAAGAAGCGTGGATGTGGTATTTTAATAAAATTGGTGGTGGAAGATGCCCTATAATTGATACTTGGTGGCAGACAGAAACAGGGGGGACTTTAATTACTGCTCTTCCTGGAATAGGGCCTTTTGTTCCAACTGTTGCTGGAAAAAGTTTTCCTGGAACAAAACATATTGTTGTTGATGATAAAGGTAAAAAAGTTAAGGATGGTGTTACTGGAAATCTAGTTCAACTAAGCCCTTTTGCACCAGGAATGCTGCATGGAATTTATAAAAATCATGAAAAATATGTAGAAACTTATTGGAGATTTAAAAAATTTTATGATACAAGTGATGGAGCGTATGTAAAAAACAGTTTAACTAGACTAACTGGAAGAACAGATGATGTCATGAAAGTTGCTGGCCATAGATTAGCTACAGCAGAAGTAGAAAGTGCAATTAATGAACATAGATTAGTAAATGAATGCGCAGTTGTTCCAATTTCTGACAAAATCAAAGGAGAAGTTCCTATTGCTTTTGCAATTTTAAAAAGTGGAAAAGGAAGCCCAGAACTTGAAAAAGAATTAAAAAAATATGTTGACAAAAAAATAGGACCGACTGCGAGGCCTGCTAAAATCTATTTTGTAGAAGACCTGCCAAAAACAAGAAGTGGAAAAATCATGAGAAGAATATTAAAAAGCCTGCTAGCAAATGAAGAGCCTCAGGGATTAATGACTTTGGTAAATCCAGAAGCTGTTGAAAAGATAAAGAAAGTTGTGAGTGAAAAAGTTAATTAATAGAAATCATAATGTTAATAAAAGATTAGGAAATTTTTCATGCGTTTTGAAGTATTGCATAAATTACAATACCTAACATGCAGGAGCTACATATGGCCCAGAACAAGTAAACATATCTGTACTCCAAGATCCGTCTGACTGGCATATCTTTCTTTCATTACCCGTACAGCATACAGCCCAAGTAGAATATGTTCTTCCACTATAGCTGCAAAGTATCGGCGCAACTGCTTGGCAAGTGATTCCTCCGGTTGCAGTTATTGATTGAATAGCCTGACCTACACCGCATCCTGTTGAAACTCTTGCTTGAATCACATTAGTATTAACTGCAACACTTCCTGTTGAAGTTATTGGATTTGGAGTAAGAGTTATCCCTGTTCCTGCAGTAAGGCTTGTTACTCCTCCGCCTGCCCCAGTATTATCATCTCCACAAATCCAATTTCCATTTACATCTGATTTTAAAATCTGGTTAGCAGGACATTTCTGAATTTCAGAAAAATCATAAAAAGGGAAATTATGTCTAATTAGTAATATCAAAAACTAAATCGCTAAGCAAATGAAGCCAAAGCAGATATGATTAAATATTACTAATAAAGAAAATCAAACAAAAATGAGATTCAACATTCTTATTGGTGGGAAAGCAGGACAGGGAATTAATGCAGTTTCTGCAATTGTTGCTTCAGTTTTAACTAAACAGGGATATTATACTTTTAATTACAGAGATTATCCAAGTTTAATCAGGGGAGGGCATAATTTTAATGTTCTTTGCATTTCAGATGAAAAAGTTGGAAGCATTGAAACCAAAATAGACGGAATTATTGCTATGGATGATAAGACAATAGAAAAACATAAAAATGAATTAAAGAAAAACGGGTTTATTATTGATTTTAAGAAATTTGAAGATCTAGGAAGAAATTTAAATATAGCTCTTGCAGGAGCTTTGATTAAAGTTTTGGGAATTGATAAAAATCTTGTTTTAGAAGAAGTTAAAAAATTTGGAGAAGAAGCAATTAAAGCTGCTGAAAAAGGTTATGCAAGTGAAAAGGAAAAATTCAAGTTAAAAAAATTAAATAATAAATTAACAATTATGACTGGAAGCCAAGGAATTGCTCAAGGAGCTGTAAATTCTGGAATTGATATTTATTTTGGATATCCTATGACTCCTGCAACTCCTGTTTTACATGAGCTTGGTGGAATGCAAGAAAAAAATAAATTTATTGTTTTTCTTCCTGAAAATGAAATTTCTGCTGTAAATGCTGCTTTAGGAGCAAGTTTTACTGGTGCTAAAACAATGACAGGAACTTCTGGAGGAGGTTTTGATTTAATGACAGAAGCTTTAAGTTTGCAAGGACAATCTGAAATTCCTTTAGTTGTTTATCTTGCATCTAGGCCAGGACCAGGAACAGGAGTTCCAACTTATACTATGCAAGATGATTTAGATCTTGCTTTAAGAGCAGGACATGGAGAATTTCCAAGAATTGTAATTGCACCAGGAGATCCTATTGAATGCATTGAAAAAACAAATGAAGCTTTTTATTTAAGCCAAAAATTTAATGCTCTTTCAATAATCCTTTCTGACAAGCATCTTGCAGAAGGAGAATTTAGTTCCGATAGGAAACCAAATAAAATAATTGAAGTAGAAACAAACAGAAAAATTCCTGGAAAAGAGATTGTTAAAGCATCAAGCTATGAGCATGATGAAAAAGGAATTTCAACAGAAGAGTCTATAATTGTAAAAAAAGAAGCTGAAAAAAGATTAAAGAAATATGAAGAAATTAAGAAAGAAGTAAAAAGGTTTGAGATGATAAAGATTTATGGAAACCCAAATGCAAAAAATCTTATTATCGGCTGGGGCTCAACCAAGACAGTAATCCTCGATGCCCTTGATTCAATAGATAATTCAATAAAAACAGGAAAAGGAAATTATAAATTCTTACAGGTTTTATATCTAAAGCCTTTGTCAAATCAAATAGCAGAGGAAATAAAAAAAGCAAATAAAATTATTTTAGTTGAAAACAATGTTACAGGGCAATTGGGGAGATTAATCAGGGAAAAGACAGGAATTTCAATCAAAAACAGAATTTTGAAATATGACAGCAGGCCTTTCTATTGCGATGAATTAAAACAGGATATACTTAAAATTAAATAATTAAACCATTAATAAAACAAACGAAGAGAATAAGAAACAAACAACATTAAGCTTAATGAATTGAAGTTCCATATAAAAATCGTTTAATAAGTTATAGATAAAAAACAAAATGACAAACATCGAAGAAATAAAAAAGAAGCTTATAACAAAGGCGGAAATAACCTGGTGTCCGGGATGTCCAAACTTCATGATACTCGAAGCTGCAAAAAGAGCAATTGCAAATCTAATTGATTCTAAAAAAATAAAACAAGAAAATATTGCAATGGTTACAGGAATAGGATGCCATGCTAAAATATTTGATTATCTAAATGTTTCTGGGGTTTATGGATTGCATGGAAGAGTTATCCCAACCGCTTTAGGGGTAAAATTAGGAAATCCTAATCTAAGTGTTATTGGTTTTGCAGGAGATGGAGATACCTATTCAGAAGGAATGGAACATTTTATTCATGCAGGAAGATTTAATGCAAATATGACTTTAATTGTCCATGATAATCAGGCATTTGCATTGACAACAGGACAGGCAACCCCTACTTCACAGGTTGGTTACAAGACAAAAGTTGAACCCCAGGGGCAGCATAATGTTCCTTTTAATCCAATTAAACTTGCTCTAGCCTCTGGAATGACATTTATTGCAAGAGCCTATGCAGGGGATATTGAAAACACTGCAAGGATAATTGAAGAAGCTATAAAACACAAAGGATTTAGTTTTGTTGAAATGATTCAGCCCTGCCTGCAGTTTAACAAAGACATGAATGATATTGGAAAATTAACCTACAAAATTGAAGATAATAAAAATGATTTGAAAAAAGCAGAGCAGCTTGCAGATGAGTGGGATTATAACAACAGGACAGGACAAATTCCTGTTGGAATTTTTTATAATACGGAAAAACCAAGCCTTGATGACAAATGGCCTCAGCTTTCTAATCTTCTAAAGAAAAATTCTGGGTGGAAAAAATAAGATAGACTAACTAAAAACTTCTATTATCTTAGCTTCTGCCTTATACTCATTTAACAAATCTAAAATATCCTTTCTATATTGGATTGGCAGCATTAAACAGCTCTTACCAAGTTTTTTTCCAGAAAATTTTGAAATTAATCCGTCATAATGCTTGTTTTGTGAATTAAATCCATAAAGCTTATTCAGAAAAGCCCCCCTATTTTTTCCAATTTTACTCCAAAAAACAATAATAAAATGCTTGACTCCTGATGGGAGAGTTTGCGTCTCATAATGACCATACAAAAGAATTCCTGTTGAAGCTATGCTCCTCTCTAAATCTTTCCACTCTTTTAATTTACCTATCTTTAGGCTAAATTTATTCTCTATGCCTTTTAATTTGAATAGGGAAGCTTCCCGGCTATTATAGAATTTTTCCATGATGTTCTTTATTTGTTCTTCAAATTTTTTGGATTTTTTATTAACTTCAATGAATATATCCACATCGCTTTCTTTTGTTGCTTCGCTTCTTGCAACAGAACCAAATAAGATAATCTTCTTTATATTATCCTTTTCCCTTTCCTTTAAACTGCTAAAAAGATTGGCTGCAAAATACATAGAATATTCTTTTAACATTTTGTTATTCTCCTTAGTTCTAAAAACAAGTTTATTTTTTCCTGTAAAATTTTATCGCTTGCAGGAGCCCCATAGGCCAGGTCATCTCTTTTCTCTTCAATTTTTATGGCTATTTCAATGATATTATCTATATTCAATACTGAGCCTAGGGGAGAGACTATTTGTTTCTGCAATCTTTCTTTAATTCCATCCTTTTTCTTTTTAAACCATAGATGATTAATTTTAGATCCTTCTTTAAAGATATCAAGTTTATGAAAATATAATTCCATAATGCTTGTCATTCCTAGAGAAAGTGAAAAAGCAAGCCTTCTTTGGTGAGGAATTAATCCCCGAGAATCTTTTAATGCAGATTCTATTTCTTCTGCTACTTCTTTTAAAGTTTCTTCATGTTTTTCTGTTTTCATTTTTGCAACATGCTAATTAAGACAGCTATCTCGTAATTATTAAGACACTTGACTTTATAAATCTTTCCAACATTAAGACACTTGACTTCATTCAATTAAGACACTTGCCTTAATGACAAATGGCCTCAGCTTTCTAAGCTGATAAAAAAAGGAAAAGGGCGGAAAAATTAAATTCTAGTTAATATGTACAACATGTCCAGTAGCATGTATCGCTTGACCAGTACCAGGTTACAAATATTTCACCACCAGAACAATCTACCCAATTATCAGGGCAGGTTGACCCAGCAACATTAAGCCTGTAACCATTACGACATGTCCACGCATGCCCTGCAGAACCTGTTGCGCCTTTTGAGCCATTAGTTCCGTCAGTTCCATTAAATCCTTGAATTCCTTGAGGTCCAACAAGCTCACCTGAGTTAATTGCATCCTGAAATGTTTTATTGTAACCTGACTGGTTTATAATCCGGATTTCATCAGCTGAATGTCCAAAAACAGGAGGATTGTTTGTGTTGATTGCGATTGTAATCCCTGAGAAAACTAAGAGAGCTATAATCCCGAGAAGAAAGTACAAATCTTTTTTGTGGATTTTAATTATCATTTTAAGGTGAGTAGTATTTAGGAGGGCAGCATCCCCAGGATTCACGCCTACCGTTTCCAGTGTCAGTAAATGAATATACAGTTACCCATGGAGCATTACAAGAACCCTTTATGCCCTGAAATTGGCAGGTAGGGCAGGCATAGACTGTTACAAAACGCGTGAGGCAACCCCAACTTGGGCCAATTCCTGCTGGGCCCGGGTCTCCTGGTAAACCATTTATTCCATTAGTTCCATCTTTTCCAGCTGTTCCTTTTGGACCCTGTAAATCCTCATCATTAATTAATTTTTGCAAAGTTTTTACATTTCCACTTACATTCATAACATTGGTTTCATTTGCAGAATGGCCCATCAAATAAGGGTTTCCAGATTCCCATGCAATAACAAAACCTGCTAAAGTTAAAACTGTGAGTGCTCCTATAAAAATTCCAATCTGTTTATTGGTTATTTCAATTTTAATAATATCTTTATTTTTCATTTTAAAGAGGTGCACAACAAGACCAAGTGTAGTAATAATTTGGTGAGCCACTGCTGACACAATTTGATAGACGCCATCCATTATAACATCCACAATATCCTGGCATGGTATTTTTAATCATCCCCCCTATAGAGTCTATACAATAACTAGATGGTCCCGGGGGACCATATGGGCCCTGAGCTCCATCTACTCCATTGGTCCCATCTTTTCCAGCCGTTCCCTGGGCCCCCCTCAATTTTAGCTCTCCAGTATCAATTGCACTTTGCAAAGTCTTAACAGCCCAGCTGTTATTTATAATAATAATTTCATCTGCAGAATGGCCCATCAAATCTGGTTGGCCTCCGGTAATTGAAGGATTATAAGCAATAACATATCCAACTGCGATTACAAATATCATTACAGCTGAAACTAGCCATAAATCTTTTTTCTTAAACTTAATTTCTACCATCTTTTTATAATTATTAAAGTAAATCTAGGTTTAAATAGTTTTCTTAGATAAATTAAATTTTAATTTTTAACAATTAAGCTTATAAATTAAAGAATATTAAAGGGAATAAATAAAAGAAGTAAATAAAAAATTATTTGATAAAATGAAACTAAATATTCTTATTGGTGGGAAAGCAGGACAGGGAATTAATGCAGTTTCTGCAATTGTTGCTTCAGTTTTAACTAAACAGGGATATTATACTTTTAATTACAGA
>Ga0209541_10018187_pt1 | contig 10203 bp, 6 predicted proteins | sample RifCSPlowO2_01_FD_184027 | JGI IMG/M metagenome (GOLD analysis project Ga0209541, IMG submission 184027) | Groundwater microbial communities from Rifle, Colorado - Rifle CSP2_plank lowO2_0.1 (SPAdes) (version 2) | ecosystem: Environmental > Aquatic > Deep subsurface > Groundwater | place: Rifle...
TGTCGCAATTATGGTTCAAATCTCTCACCATAAACAGAAACAATTTGAAAAGATTTACGACAAATACATAGGCAAAATCTATCGTTTTGTCTTTTTAAAGGTAAGCTCTCAAGAAATTGCCGAAGATTTGACATCGGAAGTATTCACCCGCGGCTGGCAGAGTTTTCAAAAAGATAATTGCGACATTAAAAATCCCCAAGCTTTTTTATACCAAATAGCCCGTAATTTAGTCGTTGATCATTACCGCGAAAAGGGACAGGTCCAGCTGGTTTCAACAGATAACTTGCCATTGGTTGGAGATGGCCCAAATTTAGAGGAGAAGGCTATGTTTACTTCCGAAGTCAACAACATCAAGGCGGCTTTAGCAAACATCAACGATGATTACAGGGAAATAATTACCTGGTACTATTTAGATGAGTTCTCGGTGCCCGAGATAGCCAAGATTCTCAATAAATCGGAGGACGCGGTCAGGGTTCAGATCCACCGCGCCGTACAGGCGCTAAAGGGCGAGGTCGGCGAGGTGTAATAAATATCCTTTTTTTCCGTCATAATATTAGTTAACCGATACATCCGATAGTTCGCAAGCTCACTATGACGGAAAAAGACCTGATAAAACAACTTAAGCAGCTCAAAGAGATTAAGCCCAGCAATGATTGGGTGCTTTTGACTAAACGCCGGATTCTGCCGGAAGAGCCGGTTAGCGAGCGATCCATGTCTAATGTATTTTCGGTTTTTCAGTGGAAGCTGGCTTTCGCGCCGGTGATTTCTGTTTTTATCGTCATCGGACTTTTCGGATTTGCCAACACTACGGTTCCCGGAGATTTTCTCTTCCCATTCAAAAAAGCCGCCGAGATAGCCCAGGTTGGTCTTTCTTCGGGCGCGGAAAAATCCGGGGTTCATTTGAAATTAGCCAACAGGCGCTTGGAAGAATTGAGCAGCATCGCCGAGGTTAATAAAGTCAGAAGTTTGGCCCCGACGATTAAAGAATTCCAGGATAATATGACTGAAGCCGTAAACGGTTTGTCTCAAATGGATTCTCTGAATCTTAAGGAATTAGCGTCTGAAACCCAGAAAATGGAAGAGAACAAGCAGAAGGTAGAAAGCATTTTAGGCATTCAAATCGGCGGCGAGACCAACAAATTTGAGAATCAGCTTGTGAGTTATCTGATATTAGACTTGGAAAAAAGAAGCTTGAACGAGGAAGATCAGAAATTATTAGCAGAGGCCAGGGAATATTCTGAAGCAGGCAATTACAACCTGGCTTTGGAAAAACTTTTGGTTCTCATGAATCAATCCGCCGATAGGCGAAGTCAATAACTTTGAAATTTTAGAGGTCGTTAATTCCCCACTTTTTGAATATGGGCAACGCCCGATAATATATTAGTATTCAAAAGGCATGGAAGACGGTCGATAACGACTCTACCAAATAACTATTAAAATAACAATTTAAAAATAATAGAAAAAATCGAATCGAAGAAAATAAATTATGATTAATTTAAAGAAAAAGATTGTGGCGGTCGTGACTACTATGACTGTAGCCGCATGGATGATTCCGGGCAGCGCTTTTGCTATCACAGCAGACGAACTGCAGGTCCAGATCAACGCCTTATTGGCTCAATTGTCTCAATTGCAGTCCCAATTGGCGACGGTCCAGGTTCCAGCCGGAGGCGCGGTTACCGGTTGCAGTATCACCTCTTTCGCTACAAATCTGAAGCAGGGAGATTCCAGCGAGGCTGTAAAATGTTTGCAAATTACCTTGAACTCTGCTTCAGACACCAAAGTAGCCGCATCAGGAGTCGGTTCTCCCGGAAATGAGACTATGTATTTTGGCCCTTTGACCAAAGTCGCAGTTGTTAAATTTCAGGGTAAATACGCTTCTGAAGTTTTAACTCCTCTTGGTTTAACTGCCGGCACAGGTTTTGTCGGCGCGGGAACAAGAACCAAATTGAACACCATGTTGGGCGCAGGCGGAGTGGTTACTCCAACCACACCGACGACCCCAACCACGCCGACAACTGGCACAGGCCCAGCTACCGTTAGCGTAGCTGCCAGCACGCCAGATGCAAGACAGATTGCTTTAGCCGCAATTGACGCTGTCGCTGCCAAATTTTCATTTTCTGGCGGCGCGAGTGGCGCGACTATCAGCAAAGTTGTCATAAAACGAGGAGGAGTGTCGGCTGATGCCGATGTTTCCGCCATTAAGCTTTATGACGGAGTAACCCAATTAGGTTCCTCTCAAGCATTAAATACCAACACCCACAAAGCGGCATTCTCTGTGAACTGGAATATTCCAGCCGGAGAAACCAAAACCTTAACGGTTAAGATGAGTATCGCCGCCAGAGGAACCGCTACCGTGGGAGACAGCATTAGAGCTGTGATAGAATCGGCCAGCGATATTACTTCAGCAGGAACATTAACAGGCACTTTCCCATTACAGGGCAAAGATCTGACTGTTGCTGGAATTTCCGTTGGTGAATTGTTCGTTGCCGTGCAGGCAAGTCCGGCCGCAGCGACCATACTCTCTGGAGCAACTGACAATGAAATAGCCGCATGGAGATTCACGGCCAGTTCTTCAGAAGCAGTTTCAATCACATCTATCTCTGTTACCCATGTTGGTTCAGCTGCCGCTACCGATATTTCCAACATCAAGTTGAAATATGCCGGCGCGCAGATTGGCAGCGCGGTTGCTAAATTAGATGCTGAAAATAAAGTGACTTTTGATTTGACTGCCGCTCCAATAGAGCTTTTGGCCAGCCAATCAAAAGACATTTACGCTTATGCCGATGTTGCCTCTGGTATTTGGACTGCCAGGACTGTTATCTTTGAGATTAGCCAATACAGCGATGTAACGGTTAATGGCGGTAATTCGGGCGGAGCCATTGAGGCTGCTGCTTCGGATACGGCTTCTTTCTCAAAGCAGACCGGAGCTACCATGACTATTGGCCAAGGCACTTTAACTATTAATGTTGACTCCGCTCTTAATCCCGCTACTCAAGCCTATGTAAAAGGAACTAATAACAGGCTGATCTCTGCCTTTAAGTTCACTGCCGGCTCAAGAGAGGGATCAAGGGTCGTCAAATTAAAGTTAAAGCTCAATAATGGTTCGGGTACAGCTACCGACATTTCCAATATCACTCTTTGGCATGGCACAACTCAAGTAGCCGGCCCTGCTTCATTAATCGGTTCTTATGTTACTTTCGGATCAAATACTGTCGGTTACGACAGCGTGGGACTTTTTGACATAGCAAAGTCTGCCGTAAAGACTATCCAAATTAAAGCGGATGTTCCTACGGGAGCTACAACAGACCGCACGCTTGATTTGGACATTGCCGCTAACACCGATGTTTGGGTAGATGGCTTGGATTCAAGATATGATGTTCCCCAAGATTCTATCACCTTAACTTCAGGAAATGGCAACCTTCACACCGTAACAGCGAATGGCGCATTATCTCTCGCCCTATCTTCGGGCACGCCGTCTGCTCAAACCTATATCAAGGGTTCAACAGACAGGGAGATGATAAGAGTTAATCTTACAGCCAATTCTGGGGAAGACATGAGTGTTTCCTCCATTACATTCTACTGCTACAGAGCGACAGGCACGGGTACAGCTTGTTCATCCGGTGATTTCACCAATGCCAAGCTTTACAAGTTAGATGGTTCTACTTGGACACAAGTAGGTTCCACTGTCTCAACTTTCTCCGGCACAACTGCTTTCAGTTTCAACTTAAATGTCCCGGCATCGCAAACAGTAACTGTTAAAGTATTAGCCGACATTCCAAGTTCAACTGGATTAGCTGCCGCCGGCGGACACTTCAGAATTCCGGCCGCTTCTGATATGACAACCCAGGGTGTTTCTTCTTCGGCAACAATCACTGAAACTGGTTTTGCTGTAACTGGAAACGCCATGGCTACAGGCGCAGGATCATTGACTGTTTCAGGCGCCAGCTCTCCGGGCGACCAAACTGTTATCATTGGAAGCACTAAAGTTTCAATGGTAGGCTTGGTTTTCACCGCCGGTTCAGCTGAAGATATTAGGATCACCAAGATCAAATTGAGCGCCAGTTCAGATCAAACCGGCAACGCCGGCGATCAGGACAATCTTTCTAAGATTGCGCTTTATGACGGCGCTACAAGATTGACCTCCGAAAAGGGTTGGGATTCTTCAACAGCTACCACGGTTACCTTTACGGCTTCTGATTTCTTGAACAGTTCAGGAATAGAAATTGCCAAGGGCAGCCAAAAGACAATCACCGTTAAGGCTGATATTCCTTCAACTGGCGACAACGCTGACACCATTGCCTTAGGTATTGCCAGCAGTTCTACTTCCGGTATTGATACCGGAATTGGCACGCTGGATGTAGTCTTTGTTGGTTTAGAGTCCAACACTACTCCGACGACCAGTTTGAATTACAGCACTACAATGGGCGGTGTTAACTTTTCAACTTCTTCCGGACCCGCTGCCATAAATTATGTGACTTTAGCTACCGCAGGCACTTTGACTGTGGGAGCTTCGTCTGGTACGCCAGTCACGAATATCGTCACAGTCGGCGCTTACGGAACAGGGAAGAGCAATGTCAGCTTCTTGAAGGTTGACTTCACTGCTAACAGAGAAGACATTTATATAAAGACTTTCGATGTTGAAAGAACTTTATCCGGTGATGCCGATTTTTCAAGCATTACACTATGGGATGGAACGACTCAATTAGGAGTTGGCCAGGCCTTAGTTAGTACTGGATTAGAGGCATCCTCTTCAACGTTTAGTTTGCCCGTTGCTTCCTACTGGAGGATTCCGTCAGGCACTACCAAGACATTAACCGTAAAAGCTGACCTTATTGGCGCAAAAACGGCTGATTTCTCTGGCGGCGCTACCACCGGCGATGCTCCTAAACTTTGTTTGGCGAGCACCACGGCTGAAGGAGTGAGCTCCGGATCATCTATTGCAGGAAGTTCAGGTAAACCTGACAGCAAGATTTGTGGATATGTGCAGATTATTCACAAGTCTAAGCCCACTATAGCCGCAGCTTCTTTGCCGAGCACTGTTTTTAGCGCAGGCACGAAGACCATCTACAGATGGACCGTGACAGCTGATTCTCTTGGCCCGATAGGATGGAAGAAAGTAATCTTTGATATATCAGGCAATGTGACGGTTTCCGGTACTTCTTACACTATCGGCGCAGGTCATACTACCAACACGACAGCTATCTTTATGGGTACCAACACGACAGCTGCTGATGCCGGCTTAGCCGGATTGCAGTTGATGTCTACCACCTCAATGGGTATTTACGATGTATCCACAGGTGATCAGATTACCGGTACAACTACCGATGTCCAATGGTATATCCACAACTATACAGCAGGCGGAGCGAGGGTAGGCTTTATAGCGGCGACAGAAGAGTCAGTTTCTGCCGGCGAAACCAAGACCTACGAGTTAAGGGGTAATCTTCTCTACGGCGGCGCAAGCGGCGACTCAATTACGACTAAGATTGAAAAGAGGTCCACAGCTACCAACACCACTAGTTTTGTAGCCGTTGAGAAAGTATTAGGAGAAGGCACATTTGCTGACGGTTACTCCGGTATGTATGTTACCTCAACAGCTGCTACCTTTGTCTGGACAGACGATTCAGGCGCAGGAGCTACTCATAGCAACTCGACTAGCGATTGGAGCTTAGATTACAAAGTAACCGGCTTGCCAACCGCTTCTCTCAGCTTGTCTAAGTAGTTCTGCTTTCCAAATCTCGGCGCTTCCTTGTGAGTGGCGTATGAGATTAAAACAACCCCCCGCCAAATTTTGGCGGGGGGTTTGTTTTGTGCTAATATTAAATAATGGCAAAAATTCTTTTTATTTTTTTATTTATTTTTTCGCCGATTTTTGTTTATGGTTCAACGGCCGGCGATTTTACGGTCAATCAGCAATCAAGTTATGATGTGCCACCCGGGACAGCTAATCTTTTAATTTTAGATCTGACTCTTCCCAGCTCGCAATTAAAATCAATAAAGGTTATCAATGCCGGCACACTCCAACAGCGAGAAGTTTTCCTGCTTTCGGTTTATGAAGACGGTTCTTCGCCCGGCTGGGACGGCGATGAAGTAGAAAAAGTAAGAGTATCGTCTTCTCCGTTTTTTGATGCCGACATTATTGGAGATTTTTCCAAGCAAAGAATTTTCGTTACGATCAATGTTACCTCTACAGCCGCTTCAGGAAGAACCATTGAGCCGGAATTAGGGATCAAATCAATGGTCTTTTCCGGCGCCGGCTTTAACGGTCCGACTGATAAAAAGATTACGGGTTTTGAAAGAGTAATTCGGGCGGGCGTTTCTGCGGCCTCTGTCCCTCTTTCTCCTTTGGTTAAAAAAGGCGAAGCGATTTCCACCTCAACCATCAGATGGTATTTTACCGATTTATCCGATAACGAATTCGGTTTTAAAATTATAGACGATAAATTAAAAACGGCGGCGACCGGTCTCAAAAATATTTCTTATTTAGATGAGACGGGGCTGGAGCCGAATACGGAATATTCCTCCAGAAAAATAGCGGCATTCAACGATCGCGGGCAAAGCACTGCTTCCGATATTTCTGTTTTTCCGGCGGTTAAAACTTTAGAAGAGGCGAAACCTCCCGTTACGGAAGAAGTCCGACCTCCCGAGGAGGTCGGACTTCAGCAAATAGAGCCCGTTCCTGTTCCCGCTCCAGTTCAAGAACTAAAAGATAAAATTCAGGAGATTCAATTAAAAATTATTGAGCTTTTGGGACAATTAATTCAGCTTCTGCAAGAGCAATCAAGCAAAGCCCAAGCCAGTCTTTTCGGAGCCTTTGAAACAATTACTGATTGGCTTGAATCGCTTTCTCGGTAGATTCAATCATGTCTTGCAGAGAGAATTTTTTAACTAATTTTAACTTAGCTTCTATTCCCATAACTTTGGCTTCTTGGGCGTGCCCCATGAGCCATTTTATTTTTTCCGCCAAAGCTTGGCTGTCGCTTGACTTAGTCAAGCAACCATTCAGGCCATCATCTATTACTTCCGGCAGAGCGCCGATATTAGTGGCGACAATCGGCAGTTCAGCTGCCATGGCCTCCAAGATTACCCAAGGAAAGCCCTCTTTTAAGGAGGGGAGCACGAATATGTCAAAGGCTTTCAAATAGCGATAAGCGTCGGTCATCCGGCCGGCTAAGATGACTTGATTTTCAAGATCATGTTTTTTAATTAAAGCTTCGAGCTTAGGGCGTTCTTTGCCCTCACCAATAACGATGTATTTAGTATCCGGTATCCGGTATTTTGTATTCAAAAGGCGCGCGGATTCAATCAAGTATTCCAGCCCCTTTGTTTTATAAAAATTCGCTACACAGCCGATGAGTTGGTATCCGGTATCCGGTATCCGGTATCTGGTTACGAAATACTGACGGGCTTCTTCGCGAGGCAAGAAATTCAGAGAATCAATATCCAAACCGTTATATATTTTAATTATTTTTTCCGGAGAAACTATTTTTTTCTCTACGGCTATGCGCCAGTCGTATTCGGAGTTGACGATGATCAAGTCTTTGCATTTAGCCGTCAATTTTTCGGCCCAGAAAATAAGCCGGTTTTTCCAAAACGACCTTGGGTCGCGGAATGCCCATCCTCCAATACGGTAGATGATGCGAGGCTTGTATCTTGTATCTTGTATCGTGTATATTTTTGAGGCGATGGAACCGAGAAGCCCCGCAGTCGTGGAGCATAAAAACAAAACATCGGGCCTTTCTTTTTTCAGCAAGCCGTGGATTTCTTTTATGGCCAAAATCGCTTGCCACGGCCAAGGCGTCCTCCTCATCTGCGAAACATACAGAGAACGGGTCTCTGTATGTTCTAGTTTTTGGAAGAGTTCGCCGCCGTCGTCGCTCTTTCCGGCCGCAACTAAAATTTTGTACTTCTCTGACAGCACTTTAGTCACTTCGTATATGTATTTCTGTGCCCCGCCCATTTCGGATTGGGTAACGAGGAACAGTATTTTTTTCTTGATGGTTCGACTTCGCTCACCATCAATCCCGAGCGAAGTCGAAGGATTGACATTTTCCATAGGTTTATTATAATCATATTTAGATGAAAAAAGAAAGGAGAATTTAAATGTATCAGGATCTTAAAGATAAAATAGTAATCGTGACTGGTGGAGCGGGAAGTATCGGCCAAGCCGCTGTTGAGGCGTTTTTGGTAAATGGGTGCCGAGTAGTTGCGGTTGACAAGAAAGATTTTGGACCGGGGTTTATCGCCAAGACAAAATTTGTCAAAGCCGATCTTTCCCAGCCTAAAGCAGCTGAAGAGGCGATAAGGCAGGCAATAGAAGTTTTCGGCGGAGTTGATGTTTTGGTTAATTTAGCCGGTGTTGCCTTTGGCGGCGATATTACGGAAATCGACGAAGAAACGTACTGGAAGGATATAAACAATAACCTCACGGCTAATTTCTTTTGCACAAAAACAGCTCTTTCTCGTATGAAAGAAAATGGCGGAGGAGTGATTGTCAATATTTCTTCCATAAACAGCGCGATTGGCATAGGAGAGGCTTCTTATTCCGCCGCCAAGGCAGGAATAAACTCCTTAACCAAAACTACGGCGGTAAGGTACGGGAGATATGGCATTCGCTGCAATTCTTTATTGCTTGGGACGATAAAGACGAACATTCCTTCCTGGCAGGAAAGGTTAAAAAAAGATCCGAAGATTTTTGAAAAGATTGCCTCGAAGAATCCCAGGAAGAAGGTTGGCACGCCGGAGGAATCGGCCGATTTGATTCTTTTCCTGGCGTCTAATGCTTCAGCCCTGATTAATGGTGCCGATATTGTCGCAGATGGAGGGTGGGTTTTAACCGTTGGGACAATAAAGGATAAGGCCGGCCCTTGGTGGGATGATTAGGACAGTAAAAATTAAAAAGCTTGATTGGTTAATCCAATCAAGCTTTTTGTTTAATTAGCAGACTCAATGCTCTCTTGAATTAGGCGGACTAGCCGGGAAGCTTGTTTAAATCCCACTAGCCGCGGGTCAGCATCTTCTCCGGCAAATGTTTTCAGCGCAGCCTCCAACTGTTCTCGAAGTTTATTGCCTTTAAATTCTCGGGTAAGAACCTCTTCGTCATTTTGGGCATTTTTTATCCTTAACAAATCTTTGCCGTCGGTATCAAATTCAAGACAGGCCTTAAATTTAGGAAAATTAGAATTACTATCATGCTCGGCAAAGTTTATCTCGACTCTCCGTTGCTGCTCGTATAAATTAAAGGAAGTCAAAATGTGGGCATTTATTATGTTCCGGTTGGTTCTGATTGAAAAATCTGCAAGAGATGAATCGTTAAGTTTTTCAGGAAATCCCAAGTCAATCATCTCGACCTTTTCCGTTACCAGCGGATTTATATAAGGAACATAAGTGAATCTTGCAAAAGATTCTACGCCGATAATTTTTTGATTTCTCCCTATTACTGATAGTATCAATGCCAAGGGATGAGGCATTTCTTCTTCGGCGTCTCCCCCCATTGGCCGATCGGCGGCACACCAATTTTTACCCCAGAGTGACCGCGCTTGAACAACTATCAGATTTTCCTCACGCATAAATTGGAAGAGGTCTTCTACAATTCCACTGAAGTTGATCAGATACCCGGTGTAGAGGTTTTTTAGGTTGAGTTTTCTTAGTCCTTGTAACTGATCAATCGTGTAGACTAACGGTTTTTCAACAAAAAATTTTTTGATGCCGGATTCGTAGCACTGTTCTATGACCGCCCGATGAATCGGCGAATTCACTATCACCAAAGCGATCTCTGGTTTGAGTCGCAAGGCCTCCTGAATATTCTTCGTGTATATTAGATTCGGGTATGCTGCGGCAACTTTCTGCAGATTGCCGGTATTGGTATCCACGCCGACTATTGATTTCCCGTCTATTCCCGACTGAAGTAAAGAATTAATATAGTTGCGCCCCATATAACCGCCGGCGCCGAGCACCAAAATACGTCCCAATTTATTAACTACTTTCTTATCAAGCATTGATGTCGCCTCCAAATTATTAATATGCAATACCGCACTCTAACAGGCAATCCTATATTTGTAAAGATACAAATAATCAAAAAAGTCCTGACCGGATAAGCGGGGCTTTTATTTTATCCGAGGTGTTGACGGAAAGCTCTAATTTGATATAGTATAGTATTGCTGAAACTTGAAAATTAGATAAGAATAAAAGAATGGAGGAAAAAAT
>Ga0209541_10018188_pt1 | contig 10203 bp, 8 predicted proteins | sample RifCSPlowO2_01_FD_184027 | JGI IMG/M metagenome (GOLD analysis project Ga0209541, IMG submission 184027) | Groundwater microbial communities from Rifle, Colorado - Rifle CSP2_plank lowO2_0.1 (SPAdes) (version 2) | ecosystem: Environmental > Aquatic > Deep subsurface > Groundwater | place: Rifle...
TTAAGAAAAACAGAATAAAATGGGTTTCAAATATTTTATTGAGTTTATTTTTTAGTTTGTTTTTGGTTTTTTTATTAAAAAATCTTTTTAAAGTTCCTAGACCAGTAGTAGAAGCTATTATTGTTGAAACAGGTTATGGATTTCCGAGTGGACATGCTGCAGGAAGCTTTTCTGTTATACCTGTATTGTTTAAAGGTTATGGAAAAATTAAATATTTATTTTTGAGTTTAGCTATTTTAATTTCTTTTAGTAGAGTATACGTTGGTGTTCATAGTTTAACTGATGTTTTAGTTGGTGCTTTAATTGGTTTTTTAGTTGGGAAATTATTTGTTTATTTGGAAGAAAAACACAATTTATTTAAATTGATTGTTATGCTGTTTAAGAAAAATGTTAATAGATAAATTAGAGGTAAGGAGACAAGCATTACATATTTTTGTTGGAGTAATTACTGTTCTTTTAATTTTAAATAAACTTTTAGATGCTAAAAGAATATTTTTGTTAATTATCTTTGGTGGTTTTTTGAGTATTTTAAGTAAGAAGTATGATATTCCCGTATTAAGTTGGTTCTTGAAAAAATTTGATAGGCCGGATTATAGAAAAAAGTTTCCTGGAAGAGGTATGGTTTTCTTTTTTGTTGGTACTCTATTAGTTTTAAAATTGTTTGACTTGAATATCGCTCTAGCTTCTATAATGGTTTTGAGTTTGGGTGATTCTTTTTCACATATCTTTGGAAAACATATTGGTAGAATTAAACACCCCTTAAATGGTTTGAAATCTTTTGAAGGAAGTTTGTTAGGTGTTGTTTTTGGTTTTTTTGGAGCTTTATTTTTTGTTAATTTTAAGGCTGCTTTTTTTGGCAGTTTGGTTGCTATGTTTGTTGAAGGATTGGATTTAAAATTAAGTGATAGTCCTGTTGATGATAATTTGATTGTTCCTTTGGTTGCTGGTACTACAATGTTGTTAGTGGAAACTAATTTTGCTGTTTTTATGTAAATTTATTAAAAGCAATTTTCCATTCTGTTTGAGAGGTATTTGTGTTTGAGTATTTGAATTTAACTTTTAAATGTTTTTTTAAATAATTTATTTGTTTTTTTATTGTAGATTTGTTAAATTTATGGATTTTAAATTCTGTTTTTGGTTTTGGTACAAATGGATTGATAGAAATGTAAACCCTGTTTTTGAAATTTTCTTTTATTTTGTTTATTAAACCTATAATTTCGTTTAAATCTTTTTCATCTTGGTTTGGGAGACCGACTAAAAAGTAAAGTTTTATTGTTGAGAAATCTAATTGTGAAGTTACTTTAGTGAAGTTGATGATTTGCTGATCTGTTACAAATTTACCCGTTGTTTTTCTTAGTGTTTGTCCACACTCTGGAGCTATTGTTATTGTTTTTTGTCCTGCCTTTTTTATTAATTGTAAAAGTTCTTTATCTACTATCTCTGGTTTTAAAGATGGCACTGAGGCTTTTAGTGATTTTTTTATTATATACTTTAAAATTTCTTTTTTATCTGGGTGAGTAAAGGACGGGGAGTAAATTATAATCTTATCTCTCTGGTTTATTTTAGTGCCTTTGTCTATTATTTCTTTTATTTTTTCTAGAGACCTTATTTTTACTGTTTTATAAAATGTTTTTATTGGACAGAATTTACAACTAAAAGGGCAACCTCTTTCTATCTCTAAGATGAATACTTTTCCAAATGTGAAATTTTTATCTATTGTTTCTGGAAATGGCTGAAGTAATGGGTATGGTGTTTTGTTTAGATCTTTTATTTCTGTTGATGTTATTTTTTTAGAATTTTTGGTGTATACTCCGTTTAATTTTGATATTTCTTTTAAGAATAAAACTTTGTTCTTTGTTTTTTCATAAATCTTTAAAATTTTTAAAAGTAATTCTTCAATTTCACCAATTACAACAAAATCTACGAGATTTGTTAAGAGTTTTGGGTTTATGTTTATACAGGGCCCACCAGCAAAAGTAATTTTGTTTTTTAGATTATACTCTTTTGTAATTTTCTTAATATTATAAATATCTAGTTCGTATTGAAAAGTGAAACCAATTAAGTCGTAATTGTTTAAATTTAATTTTTTATCTAAAAAGTACCTATCGCATAACCAGTTTTTCTGTTGATTTACAATATTGTAAAATATTAATGGGGCAAGACAGTAAACTCCACCGTAATATAAATTAGGATAGACTATTGCTAAAGAATTTATGTTTTTGTTCCAGGTTTTATTGAATAATGGAGATTCTTTCATTATTACTACTAATATGAATTATTAATTTAAACTTGTTGGTAAGTTGATAGTACTTGTTTTAATTTTCTTCTTCCACGAAGAATTCGTGTTTTTACTGTATCTACTGGAATATCTAATATTTCTGCAATTTCTTTACATTTCATTCCACCTGAATTTAAAATTAATACTTTTTTTTGTGTTGGTAATAATTGTGGAAATCCTATTCCTAGGAGAAATTTGGCTTCTTCTATATTTAAAATACGATCCTCTAATGAAAATGGATCAGGAACATCGTCAAATCTGAATTCTACACAGTTTTCTATAGGTGGTTTTCTTTTTTGATCTATTATTTTATTTTTTGCAATTGTATAAGCGTAGCCACTTATATTTATTGAGCAAATTTCACTCAGTTTTTTAAATAAAATTAAAATTGTTTCTTCGACTAAGTCTTCAGTGTCCTGGGGTATTCTTATATGTTTTTTATAATAAGCTGTTAAACAGGGTCTTAATTCTTCTATAAAGAGTTCAAAAGCATTTAAATTTCCATTTTGAGCTTGTTCTATATAAGAGTTCCATCTTTGATTTCTTATTTGATTTTTTGATATATATACCATCTTGATGTATGTTTTAAAAATGAAAGTTTTATAAAGGTTTTGTATTGGGATGGAAAGATTTATATATAAGTTATAACTGTAAAATGGTAAATATACTTTTTAAAATATATTTGGGGGTATGATAAAATGAAAAAGTTGTTTTTGGGTATATTAATGTTTTTAGTTTTAGTTACTTCTGTATTCGCAGTTTTAACATTTACTGTACCAACTGGTGCTGATAAAGCAAAAGAAAATGTTGGATATGATTATAATTTAACAGTAAGTGGTGCTAGTGCTACTGGAAACTTAATTTTTACAAAGGATTCAGGCACTTCTAGTTGGATAAGTATGGATGCAAATGGTAAGATTTATGGAACACCTAGTGAAGATGATAGTGGTGTTAATACTGTAAACTTTAGTGTTGTAGATAATAAAGGAACTTCTAATACTGGTGATGATGAAACAGGTACTTTTTCATACACTATAAATGTAGAACCTGGTTTTTGTGAAGTTGGTGATGAAGAAAATTTAAAGATAAATAAAATTGATTTTGATGATGAGGATTACAAACCTTTTGATAGTGTAAGTATTAGTGTTGATGTTGAAGCTAAAGATGATGTTGAAGATGTTCAAGTTAAAGCAATTTTATATAATGTTGATAGTGGAAAAGAAATTGATAATATAAAATCTGATAAAACAGATTTAAATCAAGATGATGAAGAAACATTTGATTTAGAATTTGAAATCCCAAATGATGAAGATGTTGGAGCTAAAGATGAATATTTATTATATGTTGTAGTTACTGGTCAAGATGATAATGGGGATGACCAGTGTGTACAAGATAGTGAAGATATCAATATTGAAAGGGATGATCACGATGTTGTAATTTCACAAGTGAGTGCAGTACCTTCAATTGTAAGTTGTGGGGATACAGTTAGTGTTACTGCAGATGTAAACAATATTGGTACTAAGGATGAAGATGGTGTATATGTTAAAGTAATTGATAGTGAATTAAAATGGGATGAACAATCTGCTAGTTATAATTTAGATAAGTACAGCAAGAGTGATAATGATGCTGTTGTTAGATTTGAGCTAAAAGTCCCAGAAAATGCTAAAGAAAAGACATATAATGTAAATACTAGAGTTTATTTTGATGATGGCAGTGAAACCAAAGAAACTTACTTTAATTTAGTTGTTGAAAAATGTACAGAAGAGGTAGTACCTAATGTACCATCACCAGAAGGGAGAGTATTCACTTTAAGTTTTCCAACAGGTGTAAATCAATTGAGTACTTCAATGAAAGTAAGTGATAAGGCTTTGGTTACTTTAACTGATAAACAACATACTATTGGTGTACAATCTATTACTGAAAATTCAGCACTTTTATCAATTGATGGAAGTGCAACAACAACTTTAGGTGTTGGAGAAAGCAAAAATATTGATTTTGATGTTAATGGAATAAATGATTTAAGTGTAAGTTTAGTTGGTGTAAATCAAGATACCGGTGTATTTTCATTTACTAAATTAGGAGTAGCACAACCTCCAAGTACTGGCAATGAATTTGTTCCAATAACTAGTAATTCAGTATTTGATAAATTTGGAAGCTCAACAACTTTGTTTATTGTTGGAGATATTTTGTTAGTGATTTTATTGATTGTATTGCTAGCTTTCTTGTTTAGAAGACCAAGAAGACCAAGACCACATTAATTTCTTTTTTCTTTTTGTTTGTTTTCTTTTAAAGTCAAGTTTCTCTTATATAATTATTAACACCCATTTCCTTATATATGGTGATGGATTGATGTGAATAATAAACTTGTTTTTGATTTTGAAAATGGGAAAAAATAACTTTTTTATTCGGTATTAGACTTTAGTTAATATATCCCCGCTATTTTTTAAATTTCAATATGGAAACTTTTAAATAGTATTGGTTCATAAATAGTACATATGGTTCAAATTAGGAACAATTTAGAAAGTGAAATAATCTTAGTTTTATTAAAGGATAGAGCACATTTAAGAGAGATAGCTAGGATTCTTAATGCATCTCATTCTACAATTTTAAGAAAGATTGATGGGTTAGTAAAAGAAAATGTTTTGGATTATAAGAAAGAGGGTAAAAACAAAGTCTTTTTTATCAAAAACAACCTGAAATCTAAAAACTATGTTTATTCTGCAGAAATCTACAAATTGAATAAATTATTGAAAAAGAATCCGGAACTATCTATAATTCTTGAAAGTATTAAGAGGAATTTTTTAAATGGAATGATTATCCTATTCGGAAGTTATGCAAAGGGGATTCCTAAACAAAACAGTGATATTGATATTTATTTAGAAACGAATAATAATAGTTTAAAAAACAAAATAAAAGGGATAAATTCTAGATTAAATATAAAAATAGGAGAATTTGATACAAAATCTTTATTAATCGGGGAAATTATAAAAAACCACATAATTATAAGGGGTCTTGAGGATTTTTATGAAAGAGTTGAATTTTTTAAAGAAACTTAAAAGAAAAGGAATTATTGAGCTGGTTGAATCTTCTGAAGAGATGAAATCCTCTTATATGATAAAAGCAGAGAACTGTATTAAATCTGCAAAGATACTATTTCAAAATCGACTTTATGAAAATTCCACTTCTGAAGCTTATTATTGCATGTATAATTCTTTGTTAGCTTTATTATTTAATATTGGCATTAAATCAGAAAGCCATTCTGCATCAATAAGCTTGTTTGATAGATTATTTGGGAATAAAGATTTAGTAAAAATAATTTCTTGGGCCAAAGAAGAGAGGATAGATAAACAGTATTATGTAGAAACTCAACAGATAATTAAAGCAACTAAAGAATCATGCAATGAAATGATATTAAAAGTAGAAGATTTTTTAGTTAAGATGAAGTTGTTAATAAGCGAATTGAGCAATGAAAAAATCAGTTCTGTTAGGGATTCTTTTAAAAAATTGCTGGATTAAAATGGAAAAAAATAACTGTTTTTTTATATATTTTGTAATATTTGTTACTTTATACTTGTTATATAATGTGTACATTCTTTAGTAACAATATTTATATAGAAACTGGTTCTTACTATGTAGATATGAGACGGAGTGTCTCGTATGGGGGTAAAAAAGAGTTTAATGGTCTTTAAGGCATTTTTAGCCATAATTTACATTATAGGCTAGAAGTTGGATCCAACTTTTAGTTGGAGATTTTTAAACGATAAAAATATCGGAGGGAAAAGAATATGAAAAGATTTTTTGGAACTTTAATGAGTGTATTACTAGTGATAGGATTGTTGCCAGCAACTTTAGGGGTCAGTGTCGGCACTGGTGTTGGAATAAATGTGAATACAGAAGATTTTAAACCAGAAATCTGGATGTGTGATGACAGAGTTGTTACAGATGATAGTGTAGAACCAGGAAGAAATGGTGTTGCAAGTTTGGCTGAAAGATACCACAACTATGCTTTTGAAGGTGAACAAGTAGCATATGAAGTTTTAGTAATGGACAAAAATGGTATTAACAAAGTTGAAGATGTTTATATGACCATAGGTGCTACACAAGGTGAAGGTAATGACATTGAAGTTAATTGTGTTGAAGATGTTGGTTTTAGTCCTATAGTTGATCCAGAATGTAATGCAAGAATTTTAGAAGAAGATTTGACTGGTACAGCAATAAACACACAAACACAAAGATACTACACATGTACATTTACTGTTGAAACACCAGATTCAATGTATAATGAATACTTTGTAACTGCAGAAGCAACTGATTTAGATGGTTTAAGTACAATAGTTAGAGAAAATGAATACTGGTTTTTAAACCCAGTTGTAGCATTAAGTATTGATGGTGAATTAAACTTTGAAAATGTAAGACCAAATGCAGTATCCTATTCTGATACAATCTTAGTAGGAAATGATGCTGATGATGGTAGTGGTGTAATGATGGATATGTTTATCACAGGAACAGATTTTTATGACACTTCAAGTAGTGGGGCAATGTGTCCAACAACAAATCAATTGGCATTAAACGGAGTAGGTCCAGATGGAGTTATAAATACAGCAGACGATACTGGTTTTAGGTATTTTGTAACTAGTGGTGCTTATTCATCTGCTACTGATGCATTAGTTGATGGTGGTGTTTATGACCCTGTTACATCAAGACTAAACATAAACGCAGAAGATTATTTGAATATCCAATATGGTAATAACTTCCAAGAAACAATGTATGATGAAGCAGAAATATTACAAGCTGGTGGAGTAGATGCAAATGGATATTACAGAGCTAATGTATTAAGCCCTGATAGTGAAATGGCATTGACATTTAGTTTAAACTTACCAGAACCATGTAATGGTGACTTTGATAGCGGACAAATATTTTTCTGGGGAGAAGCAGTCTAAACAAAAAAACAATTTTTTTCTTTTTTTATTTATAAGAACCTTTTTGGGAAAAAGCTTCACCAAAAAATAAAATAAAAATTAAAGAGAAATTTTATAAAAATGGAAAATAAAACAAAAATCATATTCATTTTATCATTAAGTTTAATAATTATAATGAGTTTAAGTGTTAGTGCTTATACCAAATTATGTTTATTAGATTGTGAGGGAACACCTGTAAACAATCCAAGATATGTTTGTGAATTAGGCAATACAAATAGCTGTAATGATGATGGTTATTGTGAGGTTTGTGTTACTGATTCTGGAAATCCAACTGCACCGTACAGGTGTGCAGGACAGAGTTGTGGGATTTTAGATAGTGAAGATGATACTGATGTTGTTAATGAGAGTGATTTACCAGTTTTAACTGTTAATTCACCCATTGATAATACTTATTATAGTAGTACTGGTGTATTTTTTGATTTAGAAGTTGATTCAAATTCCTTATTAGAGTATAAAAATAGTGATAGTACAAGACCTTTGTGGAGGAATTTATGTAATGATTGTACATCCTATACTGGAAAAATAAGATTAAATGAGGGATTAAATCACATTTCACTTAAAGCAACAAATAGTAATGGATTAAGTGTTGAAAGGGAACTTGTTGTTGGGGTTGATAGCAAGAAACCAAGGATAAATGGTAAAACTTATCCAGAAAATAAAAAATATGCTGATGGCACTTTTAGTGTAACTTATGATGAAAATAATGTAAAAAGTGTTACATTACATTATGGAATAGGTGACTACAGTAATGTTCAATTAGAGAACTGTCCTTCTGGTAAAAAACAAATTTGTAGTATTGATATTAATCTAAGTGATTATGAAGGACAGAGTCTTGATTATTATTTCACTGTAGAAGATGTTACTGGAAGAACAGTTGATTCAAAAAGAAATACGGTTAAAGTTGACACAATTGCACCAAAAATAATTGATTTAACTTATGAAATTGTTAGAAGAACTGTTACTTTTGATATAACTACAGATAGCGTAGCTAGGAAAATAACTTATATTGAATATGGTGGAAAAGAAAAGACATTATGCAGTAGAACTGCTCACTGCGTTAAGAAAAGAACTTTTAAAACCGGAACTTACGATTTAATAATCATAGCAAAAGATGATGCTGGTAATTTTGACTTTAGAGAAATACAATTTACTGTATAAACTTTTGGTGGTTACATAACTTTTTATATACAGAGTATTTTATCTTAAATAATAATTTTTTAAAAGGAGTGATAATGAAAAATTTTAAATTATTTTTTTTAATTTTTGTTTTTGTGTTTTTATTTTCACTTTCTGTTTTTGCTGTTACTTTGGACGTTCCTGGTGTTTATCCAACAATACAAGATGGGATTGATAATGCAACAAGCGGTGATGTTATTAATGTTGCTGCTGGGACTTATAATGAAAATTTGTTAATAAATAAAAGTGCGATTATTGCTAGTACTGGATTGGTTACTATTAATGGTGTTCATACTATAAATGTTAGTGATATTGTAATAAACGATTTTACTTTTGCACCTGGTGCTGGGATAGCAATTACAATTGATTCGTCTTCTTCGCCAATAAATAATATAACTGTCATAAATAATGTTTTTGATCTGAGTACTTCGCCTTCTATTGGTGTTTATGTTGGTGGTGGAAGTGCAACTTCTTTGGTCTCGGATGTTGTTATTAATGATAATGTTTTTGATGGACCTATTGATAAAGTATGTAATCCTTGGAAGATAGGTGGGGATTTTGTTGGTGGTGGTATTAGTGTTCCAATTAGTAGTATTGATTTTGAACGCAATACTGTTAATAGGTGTTCAATACCAGTTAATTTACAAAATAGCAGTATAGATAGTATTTTTATTAATGATAATGTTTTTAGGGATACTGATGGTGTTCTATATTTTTGGGCATCTACTGGTTCTAATCCTGCAGGTGTTTTGTCTAATTTTGTTTTTACCAATAATGATGTTGATGGCACTAATACTTATGGTATTGGAATTGATGGCTGGGCTGTACTAGGACCGAATTTTAATGATACTAATTTTGGTTCTGGTAATAAAATAAATAATAATAGTTTTGTTGATATTCCTGGAAATTATGGTTTTGAAGCTGTTACAATATTGGCTAGTTTATCCTCTTATGTTTTAAATGCTGAAAATAATTGGTGGGGTTCTTGTGATGGTCCTAGTAGTAATGGTACTGGAAGCGGAAGTGGTGTTGGTGCTAATGTTAGTTATATTCCATGGATAGGTATTTGTATTACTGATAAATCAAATATAAGCTGTGCTCATGAATTAAATGATGTTGAGTTAAATGCTAGTTTGTCTTCAACTACAAATATAAACCAGATTTTGTTTTCAATTGATATAGATGGTGTTATGAGTAATAGGACTTCTACTTTAGTTGTTGGGAATACTACTTATTATACAATAAATTCTTCTGAGTTTGATGGTAGTGAGAGTGTTACTTGGAATGTTTATGTAGAAGATATTAATGGTTATTTATTTAATGATAGTTGGAATAATTTTTATGTTAGGAATAAGACAGAACTTTATGTTAATCCTGATGTTCCAGATGGTTCAAATGGTTGGTATATTACTGAACCATTATTTACTTTAGTAAAGGATTCTTTAGTTGGAGTAAATTCTTCTTATAGATGGGATTCAAGTGGAAATTTCTTGTATATTAATCCCTTTGGTTTAGAAAATATACCTAATAATGTAAGTGCTGGTATTTTGGAATTGAATTATTGGAGTAGTTATGATGGATGTAGTAATGAACTAGAACAAAATCAGACTTTTAAAGTTGATTTAACAAATCCCGTTATAAAGGAGTTAAGTCCAGGGAACCAGAGTGTTGTTTATAATGATTTTAGACCTAGAATAAGTGCTTATCTTGATGAAATTTATTCAAGTAATTCTGGTATAGATAATACTAGTATATTTATGACTGTTGATG
>Ga0209541_10018189_pt1 | contig 10203 bp, 17 predicted proteins | sample RifCSPlowO2_01_FD_184027 | JGI IMG/M metagenome (GOLD analysis project Ga0209541, IMG submission 184027) | Groundwater microbial communities from Rifle, Colorado - Rifle CSP2_plank lowO2_0.1 (SPAdes) (version 2) | ecosystem: Environmental > Aquatic > Deep subsurface > Groundwater | place...
GCTTTATTTAAAAAGTTTACTATGCTGTTTTTTGAAGTTCTCATTTACTTGTCTCCAATTTATTACATTCCACCAATCTTTTACATATGCTCCCTTATTCCACATATGTTTTAAGTACCATGAATGTTCCCACATATCAATTCCTAATATAGGAAATTTATTTTCCATTAAAGGAGAATCTTGATTTTTAGTTTGAACTATTTCTAGTTTTCCTTTGTCTAAAATTAACCAAGCCCAGCCAGAACCAAAGACTGTTAATGCCTTATTAGAGAATTCTTCTTTAAACTTTTCAAAACTTCCAAATACTTTAGTTATTTCTTTATAAATTTCTCCTATAGGCTCTATTTCTGAATTTGGGGTCATTATTTTCCAGAAAAATGAATGATTGGAATGACCACCGCCATGATTTATCACTTGTTGTCTTATGTTTTCTGGAACTTTTTTAATATTTTTTAATATATCATTAATATTCATATTTTCAAATTTAGTTTCTTTGACTGCTAAGTTTAACTTGTCTACATATACTTGATGATGCTTGGTATGATGAATTTCCATTGTTTTAGAGTCTATATACGGCTCTAGAGCATTAAATGAATAATCTAGTTTTGGTAAAGTAAAAACCATTTTTTGCCTCCATTAAAAATTATTTTTGAGCTACAAGCGAAATGCTCTTTATTCCAAAATCTTTAGTTGCGCCTTGTGCTGATTTAGATAAAAATTGATATTGTGAATTTGTTTTTATTTTTAATATTTTCATTCCAGCATTTTCAATTGCTTTTTTATAGTTATCTTCTTGCATTGCCCCTCCAATACAAGAGGCCCAGTTAGTTAAATTACATACTATTCCTTCTGAAAGCTGTTTTTCAGAGACAATATCTGAAATAGCCAATTTTCCACCTTTTTTTAATACTCTTGAAATTTCTTTGAAGACTTTTTCTTTTTCAGAAGATAAGTTGATAACGCCATTACTTATTACTATGTCAAAACTACTGTTTTCAAAAGGCAACTCCTCAATATATCCTTTTTCAAAAGAAACATTATTAATCTCAGCTTTTTTACTTAATTTTACTGCTTTTTTTAACTGTTCTTCAGTCATATCAATTCCAATCACTTTTCCGTTTTCTCCTGTTTTAAAAGATGCCATAAAAACATCTGTTCCAGAACCGTTTCCCAAATCTAATATTTTATCTCCCTTATTTATATTTGCTAGATCGAAATGATATCCAACGCCAGCAAAAGAATCAATGGCTTTTTGTGGTATTTTGTCTAGTTCAATAGGAGAATAGCCTAATTTTTCAGCCAAAACTCTTCCGATTTCAAAATGAAACTTTTCATCTGGATTTTCAGCTACTTTTTTGTAGACTTCTTTGACTTTTTCTCTTAATTCTGTTCTATTAAGATTAACCATTTTGTTTTGATATTAAAATAGAATATATAAGTCTTAGTTTTAACTATTTAAATTATTTTATTTCCTTTTTCATCATAGATATGTATAACGTTTACGGGGCAAACTTCGGCTGATTCTTTAAATTTGGCTAGTTCATCTTCTGTTATCCATAATATCTCATTATCGCTCTCTTTTTTCACATTATCGTCTTTTAAACTTACTTTAGCGTCTTCTTGTAACTCCCACTTTTCTGGATAAACTGCCACACAGGTAGCTGCTCCTATACACTTTTCCCTTTCTAACACGACTTTGTATTTTGCCATATTTTTTTTATTTTTTCTTGATTTATAAATTCTTTTATTGTTAACAATAATGTTTATATAGTTAAATTTTTTAAAGCTATCTATGAAAGAGTATGATATTGCTATAATAGGCGGTGGTGTTACTGGATTGGGTGCTAGTGTTTATGCTGCAAGGTTTAATATGAAAACCATTGTTTTTTCTGGAAGACTTGGCGGATTAATACAGGATACGCATTTGGTTGAGAATTATCCTGGTTTTAAGAGATTAACAGGATATGAATTATTTCAGAATTTATTAGAGCATGCTAAGGATTATAGTGATTTAGTTACTATTAATGAAGAATTTGTTAAAAATATTAAAAAATTAAAAGATGGATTTGAAGTTATTGGAGAAAAAAGCAAAATAAAAGCTAAAACAATATTATTTGCAACTGGAACAAGAAGAAGAAAATTAGATATTCCTGGTGAGAAAGAATTTACAAATCGTGGCGTTTCATATTGCAGTGCCTGCGATGCACCTATTTTTAGAAATAAAATTTGCATAATGGTGGGTGGTAGTGATAGTGCTGCTAAAGAAGCTTTGTTATTAAGTGAATTTGCGAAAAAAGTTTACATTATTTATAGAAAAGAAAAAATCCATCCTGAGCCTATAAATATGAAGAGAGTTGAGGAGAAAATGAAGGAAGGTAAAATTGAAATCATTAACAATACAAATATCCTAGAGATAAAAGGAGATAAATTTGTTACTTCTGTTATTTTTGACAAGCCATATAAAGGTAATAAAGAATTCAAATGCGAAGGGGTTTTTATTGAAGTAGGTCATATAGTTGAAAGTTATTTAGCTAAGAAATTAGGTGTTAAAACAGATAATAAAGATGAAATAATAATTGACAGAGATTCTAGGACTAATATCCTTGGAATATATGCTGCTGGCGATGTTGCTGCAAGAGAATGGAAACAGGCAATTGTGGGGGTTGCTGAGGGAGTGATAGCTACTAACTCTGCTTATGAATTTATACAAGAACAAAAAGTTAAATGAAAAAGATTAAGTTCTGCCTTATGTGTAAGTCTACAGATATAAGCTTTGATGCTAAATTAGAAGTTACTTACGATGTTTGCAGGAATTGTGGATTTAGGTCTGCTCCTGGTGGGAATTTTCCATATAGAGTAATTAAAAAATGAAAGATAAATTAACAATAAGATCTAAAAACAAAAGATTTAAATATTAGTTAGTATTAATTAATTATTAATATATAACTAAAAGTTACTAATATGTCACAAATTATAAAACAAGAAAAAATAGTACATTGGCCTACTTTAAATACAGTTATAATGGTTGAGGACATTTTAAAGAATATAGATGAAAGTGTTATTTCAATAGCTGAGCTTAAAAGAAGATTACCAAGGCAAGTAAATCATAATACTCTGATGTTAATTCTTCAATATTTGGAAAAAAGCAATAAGATTGTTGTAACCTTAAAAGGAATAACATGGGTAAAAAACACAAATTTAAATTTAAAAAAAGCTATTCTTGAAGGGATGGAATTATGAAGCCTGTAAAGATTGTTTTATCTCCTGAAGCAGAAGAGGTTTATAAATATCTTAATCAAGAAGCTGAAAATTCAAAACAAGAACGAATGATTTTGAAAGCAATAAACACTAAAATTGAATTAATAAAAGATAATGTTCATTATGGGGATCCAATTGCAAAAGCCCTTTTTCCTGATGAATATAAACAGAAGTATGGAATAACTAACTTATTTAGAGTAGAACTACCTGCTTTTTGGAGGATGTTGTATACTTTAACCAATAATGAAGAAATAGAAATAATTGCTTTTGTTTTAGATATTATAAATCATGATTCATATAATAAGAAGTTTGGATATCATAAAAAATAATGAAAGAGAGATTAACAATAAAGGCAAAGAAAGAAGGATATAAGGCTAGAAGCGCGTATAAATTATTGCAGTTAAATGATAAATATAAATTGATAAAAAGAGGGGATAAGGTTTTAGATTTAGGATGCTGGCCTGGAAGCTGGCTGCAGGTTTGCCATCAAAAAGGATGCTCTGTTTTAGGTATTGACTTAAGAAAAACAAATTTAAGATTAAGCAATGTTAGAGTTTATCAGTTAGATGTTTTTAGCGATAAGTTTTTTGATGTTGTTAATGAAAAATTTGATGGTATATTAAGTGATATGGCTCCTAATACTACTGGAAATATAATGATTGATCAAATAAAAAGTCATGAATTAAGCGAAAGAGCTTTTGAAATTGCTAAAAAATTATTAAAAGAAAATGGGAATTTCTTAGTGAAAATATTTCAAAGTGAAGATAGTAATGAATTATTGAATAATATGAGGAAATATTTTAAATTTGTAAAATCTACAAAGCCTATGTCTTCTAAAAAGGGAAGCAAAGAGATTTATTTTATGGGTGTTGGATTTATTGAGGATTCTATATAGTGTGAAAAAATTAATTTTATATTTTAATTAATCCTTGCTAATTGTTCTGATATAAATAGGTGGACAGGAATGCCTTGTTCATTAAGAATGCTTAACCAACGTATGCTCATATAATTATCAAATGGATCATTGCTTTCTAATCCTCTATAAATTCCATTAAACCCGTGTTGAGTAAAATAATTATTAACACTTAAGAGGATTCTTTTTACTATTCCACTTTGGTGCCTATTTAACTTTTCTTGAGCTTGCTGACCAGTACCAGCAAGTAAAGCGTAATAATAACTTCGTCTTAATTTAAACTTTACTTTAGACATATCATGCAAACCAAGAAGTGTGGCAATGGTATATAAGTATTCTTGATGGCTTCTGGTGTAAGTAAACCAGTTCCTAAAGGTCTAGATTCTTGTATTCTTCTTACACTCTCTTCTAGTTCTGGAGAGGGCCCCTAATTTCAACATGATCTTCTAGTCTTCCTCGCATTGCTATGTATCTATCAAAAACAGTCCTGACTTTTTCTTGATTTATCATCTTAGATCTTCACTTAGGATAAGGCTATTTAAAGTTATCTTTTTAGCCAGGTTTAGGTGTTAATTCTTCTGGTGGAGCATGACCAAACTGGATTAATAAGTCAATATTTTTTATTTCAGGATAGTCACAAGAACCCCAACAAGAACCAAGCCATATGAGTATATTTGCTTTTGTTTTGTTTTTTAAAGCAGTAACTATTTCTGTTGCTTTTGGCTTTAATCCGTCTGGTAATTGAACTAAGACATTAATCGCTTTAGTATTATTTATTTCTTCTATTGCCTTATCTAATTCTAAATCGTAAGTATCCATAAATTATTTAAATTAAAACAGCTTTTATAAACATTGCCCTATGAGAAGAATAAGATGGTTTTTAGCCATATTTGTCTTATTAATAATGGCAGGCTGTAATGTTAAAACTAATGAGGAAAATATGAAAACAGTTACTTTGAAAACAAAAGATAATATTAATTTGGTTGCTGATTATTATAAAGGCAATGATAAAGGAATAGTTTTATTACATATGTTAGGAAGGAATAAAGAGTCTTGGTTGAATTTTCCTAAGGAATTAAATGAAAAAGGATATTCTGTTATTGTATTGGATTTAAGGGGTCATGGAAAAAGTGATTTGGATTATAAAGGATTTTCTGAAAAAGATTTTAATAATATGGCTTATGATGCAGAAGCTGGTAAAGATTATTTAGGATTAAATAAAGTGGCAGTTATAGGAGCGAGTATAGGGGCTAATACTGCTTTAAAAGTAGCTGATGAATTTTCTACTAGTGTTTTATTAAGTCCAGGTTTGAACTTTAGAGGAATTGATATAACTAATGCTAAAAGTAGTAAACCAAGTTTAATAGTTGCTAGTGAAGATGATAAATATTCTTTAGATTCAAGTGAAGAAATAAAAAGTAATTTGCCTAATAGTGAATTAAAAATTTATAAAGATAAGGGACATGGGACTAACATGCTGGATAAAGAAACAAAAGAATTAATATTTGAATGGTTAGATGAAAAGCTTTAATGAGAAAATTTATGAAAAGTTAAAATTGGTTCCTTTTGGTAAAGTTGTTACCTACAAAAATCTAGCAAACGCGATTAATTCTAAGGCATACAGGGCAGTTGGAAACGTTATGAAGAAAAATAAAGATCCTAAAAATATTAAATGTTTTAAAGTTATAAAATCTAATGGTGAAATTGGAAATTATTCTTTAGGTAGAAAAGAAAAAATAAAAAGATTAAGAAAAGAGAATATAGAAATTAAAAATAATAAGATAGACTTAGAGAAGTATGGCTATAGACTTTAAGCTCTGTCAGTAAATTATCATCCTCTTCTATGATTTCTTCTTCGAGATTGATAATCTGTTTGGAACATATATTTGTAGTGTTGGGTGTAAAATATAGTTTTTCAAATCAGCTTTATGACCAGAACTACCAGAGCCCCACCATGAATCTAAGCTAAAATACCGAACATTTGGATCATCACTTAGGCATGTAAAAGATTCGGCTACCAAAGAATGAAGAGTATCTTTAATACGTTCTCTAAATTCACTTGATCTCGGGTTTGTGTTTTTAGATGCTACGCTTCTAGGTCCTAAATATATAGATTTAATTAATTGTATCCATTCTGGGTGAATCCTTTCATCTTGTAACTCAGACCACATTTCCGAGTTGCAAGTATTATTATTTTCACCAAATCTTCTGAGAAATTCTCCTGGTTCTATTAATCTTTTAATTACTCTAAAAAATCCACCTGTAAAAACTATAGGATAAGGTTCTGTTTTAAATAAAGTACGTACTACCATAAAACAAAAAATGGAATTGTTTTATTTAAAACTTTTGTTATCTTAAATTTAAATGAAATGTTATAGAAATTATAGCCTTGTTAAGACATAAATAAAAATTAAAATTAACAAAAAAATTAGAACATATTTTATAAATTTCCTAAAAATAAGATGTGAAATATTTTGTATTTTCATCTTAGTTTAAATTTTCTGTTGGGTATAAGTAGTTTGTAAAGCAAATAGCTACTATCGCAGTTCCATATTTTTTCTTAGGCACAAAACTTTTGGTTGTTAATCTTATATCTCTTAACTTAAAGTCATCTGAATAGCCATTTGAGTATAATTCATTTAAGCTTGACTTTAAAGAAATTGCTGCTTTATCTTCTGAATCTTCTCCGTGATACTCACAAACTAAACCACCGTGCTTTTCATTGGTTTGTTTATCGTATAACCATCCATAGATTATGCCTGCAGTTGCTCTTTTTCCTTTTTTAGAATTTGCTGTTGCCATTATACTTTCCATTACTGAGCCATGAACCAAATTTTTTGGTTTTTCAATTTCTGTGGCTATTCCTGACAATATTGATGAATAAGTAATTATGTTGCACATCTCTATCCCTGCTTCTTTTAAAGCCAAGTGATAAGAGCCTGCATGGATTGTAATATCGCTTTCACCTATTCCTGTTGTCAAGAAATAATCTTTTGGTATCCTGTTACCAATAAGCATGTATTTTTCTTTTGTTAACAAAACTTGTGCTGAAAAAACCTTCTTCATTTTAGACCTCATAAAGATTTTTGATGAATATAACTGGAGAAAAAGCTAAAATTCTAAATTCCGCTAAGCCATCCAATAGGTTTTGGAACAAAATATCTAGATGAAGCATAGATTTTTCTTGTTGTAGAAACAGTTTCTTGGTTTTTTGGTTCATCTCTTTAGAATTTTTTTAATTTTATACTATTTTTTAATGTGTTTTTATTTATAAACGTTTCGTTTTATTCTTTAGAATTTTTTTTAGCTAAGAAGTAGTTTAGCTTGTTTTAATTTCAAATAATTCATCCAGATTTATTTCCATACATGTAACGGGCATTTCCAATCCAAAATTTCTTAAAACTTTAGGGTTAATTTCCCCTATGTAGCCTATTTTTTTATTATTAACTAAAATTCTTCCAACTCTTCCTTCTATGAAAGAATTATGTTGTGTTTCTTGAATTTCATACTTTAAACCTAGTAATGAAATAAATGAATCTAGAATTTGCTTCATTTCTGTGAAATTTGCTTTTTCATGTGATAAGGCTATTGCTAGGTTCTCTTTTTGATTCTCAAAATCAAATATTGTTCCAATTTCGAAGATCTTCTGAGGGAACTCATTATGCTGATTCTTAGAAATAGTTTGTAGTGTGGAGGAGAGTAAATCAGTTCGTAGAACATTAAATTCTTTACTAAGTGGATTCTTTATCTCGATTAATCTATGGTCTTTATTTTCTTCTTCTACTATCTGTTTTGACGTTATTATAAATGAACTCGTTTCCATTAAACCATAACCAATAAGGACTTCCCTTATTTTTCTCTTAAATACTTCAAACTTAGATTCTTTTCCGGTTGTTGAAATACTTTGTATCTCTGGTTTAAAATTTTCGTATCCATAAGCTATTGCTATCTCCTCTACTAAGTCTATGGGGTGTAAGATATCGGCTCTGTAAGCAGGAATTAATACTGTTCCTTTAACATATGAGCAACCCATTCTCTCAAATAATTTTTTTAATTCACTTTCTTTAAAATCTAAACCAATTAATCTATTTATATAGTCTCGTTTAATTTTCATCTTAGTCGGATTCAAATTAGGTGTTGTATATTTTTCATTAGGATATTCTAATCCCATAGAATAAATTTCTCCACCCATATCTGCCAGAGCAGTTACTATTATATTTAATAGGATATTTAGTGTTTGAAAATCAGATCCGGAACATTCTACAAAAACCTCTTTGGTTTTATTTGTTATCTTGCCGGTTTCATCTGAATTTATGATTGGTGGCATAGACAATATTTTATTATTGGAATCAATAAATATTGGAAATTTATCTTTTCCTTCTAATAGATAACCATATTCTCTTCCTGTTGGGTGTTGTGATAATATCTGTAATCCTGTCATTTCTTTATTGGATTCTAATGGTTTGAATTTTATTTTTTCAGGAGGAAGTGCTTTATAATAAATAGGTGGCTTTATTTTTTCAATTGGATAAATACCTATAGCAGCCTTTCTTCTATTTCTACCATATGTTATATGCAGTTTTTCTTGAATTTGAATAATCTCCTTTATTTTTTCATTATCAAATTTCAGATTTTTAACTAGAGCACAAGCAGTAAATGGTCTTACACTATTAACCGAGGACTCAATTTTAACTTTGCATTCTGATTTTTTTATGTTATATTTCCTTAAACCCCTTTTTACGCCAATAAAAGAAGAGAACGCTCTTGCAAATCCTTGTTCTGATAATAAGTCTGGTCTATTTGGGAATACTTCAACAGAGATTTCATTTCCTTCGATTGATTCCAGGTCTGTTCCCAGATAGGATATTCTTTCCTTTAGCTTATCCAAAGGTAGTTTCTTGCCCACCAGGCCTTCAAAAACTTCTTTATTTAATTTTACTGTTGGCATTTTATTTAAGGGTTAACAAAAGCTTTATACAATAAATATAATATTACTACTATGATAATTATCCAAATGGCTTGTTCTTTACTAACTTGACCTCTTTTATTCATTTTTTCACCTCTTTTAATATTTTTATTTCGTTTTCAATTTTATTTAATCTATTATCAATTCCTCTAGTATTTTTATTTATTTGGTTTATGTAATCTCTAAGATAGAGTAAAATTAGTATAATAGTAATTAAAGTTATTAAACCTATCCTAATGGTTAGGTCTTCTATAAAATAAATAGATGATCCTATTGAAATTAATCCCAAAACTATTGAATAAATTCCGGATTCTTCCATTTACGGTAAAAATATTTTAAACTCCCTTAATTTCTTTATATCATTATTATACAGATCTCTAAGATCATTAATCTCATAATACAGAGTAATTATTCTTTCAATACCTAAGCCCCAGGCCAAAACAGGGATATCCTTACCTATTAAGGGTTTTACTACTTCAGGTCTGAATATACCTGCTCCACCTAATTCTATCCATTTTTTATGTATTGGGTGAAATACTTCTAGTTCAATTGAACATTCCGTATATGGAAAATAGGCGGGCCTGAACCTTACTTTATCAAAGCCCACCTTATTAAAGAATTCTTTTAAATAACCCAGGAGATTTCTAAAGTTTGCATTCTCATCTACAACAATTCCTTCTGATTGATAAAACTCAAATAAATGCGACCAATCGAGAGCTTCATTCCTGAATACCTTACCTATGCTGAAAAATTTGGCTGGCAGGTCTTTGCTTTTTAATTGAGCTATTGTTCGTGCTGATAATACCGTAGTATGGGTTCTAAGCACATTTAATTGCGCATTTTCTTTGTTCCAATCATAATTCCAACCTTTGCTTCCTGTAGTCCACCCATCCTTATGTGTTTTACTTATTCTTTTGACTAATTCCTTACAGGGTAAGTTTCCTTTTTCAGGGTTCTTTAGGAATAGCGTATCTTGTAGATCGCGAGCTGGATGATCTTGTGGTACAAATAAGGCATCAAAGTTCCAAAATGACGGTTGAATAATATTTCCTTTCATCTCCTGAAA
>Ga0209541_10018190_pt1 | contig 10202 bp, 8 predicted proteins | sample RifCSPlowO2_01_FD_184027 | JGI IMG/M metagenome (GOLD analysis project Ga0209541, IMG submission 184027) | Groundwater microbial communities from Rifle, Colorado - Rifle CSP2_plank lowO2_0.1 (SPAdes) (version 2) | ecosystem: Environmental > Aquatic > Deep subsurface > Groundwater | place: Rifle...
CAAGCGCTGTTGGTGAGCTGCCTCCATGCCATGTGATGCGTGGGCGCACTTTAATTGCAAACACACGCTCATTATCGTCGTCAAACACGACTGCGCTGCCGGTGTTTTTTGGCAAACGTGCAAGCTGTTCATTCAATCCTTCATGCATGTATGTCTGTGTTAATTGTTCTAAAGCTTCAACGTCGACCTGTGCTGTCAGACGATGTGCGATAACGACGTCGCTTTGTGTCATCACATCCGTATGTATTTTGCCAGGCTGCTGCGACGCGAGAACAAGGCTGATGCCGGGCTGTCGGCCCTCTCTTAGAATGGTGACGAGTGCGTCGGTTGCAACGGTTTTGCCCTCACGAGGCAGCATTTCGTGTGCTTCGTCCACAATCAGCCAGACGAGCGGCTGGTCGAGTGATTCTTTGCTGTCCTTTGAGAAGTAATGCATCGCTTCGTCAATCTGCTCGTATTCCTCATTTTTTCGTGCAATCATTCGCTCGGTAAATAATTTTTTAGCAATAAGGCCAATCACCAGCGCTTTAATCACCCAACCACTTGGCAGTGTTGCGTAGGGACTCATATCAAGCACGCTGACCTGGCCGGCAACTGCGAGATCCTTTAACGGCGTGCCATCTTTTGAAAAAATACCCCAGGTCTTTACCTGCAAGAAATGGTTGACAACAACGTTTTTTGTGTGGTCATCACTTCTTGTGTTACTTTCTGCTGCGGCAATTAAATCTTCAATGCTGAAATTTTTTCCACTTTCCCTCAGCTGATTAACGATGTGTGACAGCAGAATACCCTCGGGTGAATCAATGCCTAATTGAAACGTGAGGCACCAGTCGTCTGGATTTAAGTCGGATGGCTTTATCGCAAATGCAACGTCTGCTGGAATGCCCTTCTCTTTGTATGCTGCGTAAAAGCCCGTCGGCGTGAATAATTTAACATCCAGACCACGGCCATCAAGCTTCCATTCTTCTAACAGTTCGGTGTCCTGGTGATTTGGGTATTTCATCGTCCAATAAACACCCATTGTATCAAGCATGATGATGCTCAAATTTTGGCGGACTTCTATAGGCATGGTTGTTACGCCTTCGGCGATGACGCCCATACTATAAGATTTTCCGGAACCTCGCTTTCCGACGACAAACACAACATGCGAACGTGCGACATCAAGATGGACATTGTTCGACAATGATGTCACAGGACCCATGTGTACGTACTGCTTGCCTATCATAATAGAACCTGCAGTGCCAAACTTTTCTATGTCTGCTTTAGAACGGCCGATAACGATGTCGAAAGGCATGAGCAAATCAATATCTAACCTTATTTAATCTTTTCCCGTAATATTAATAATCTCTCATCTGTTCTTAATGTTAAAACAGGTTAATGATGGCTCAAGAAAAAACGATTAAAGATATGGTTGTTGCACTTTATTCTTTTTCCATTGAGCTCAAAACTAGAGTTGAACAAATTAAATTTAGAAGTAAAAGCTGGTTTTCGCGACAAAAAGATTCTGCAGGCATCGAATCCGCCAACGAAATGCTGCGCAAAGCCAGGCGCCAAAACCGGATGATTAGTCGCCGTTTCTTTTGGACAGTGTGGAGCTTTCGTGCATCAAAAGAAGAAAAAAAACATGCCAAGAAAATTCTTCATTATGCCGCAGAAATTTCAGCAGCACTGAAGTCAATCAATCTATATGATCCTCGTAATAACTCAAAATATACTGTCATTCTGGTCCGCCTATGTCAAGACTTTGAAGGAATGTTTGGTTCTAAGGATGAAATGCGAGAATTAGTTGATCTGCGCCGTGAATTTCGAAACCGCATTGATTATTTTCTCGCTAACCCTTATAGCGGAAGGCGGGAGTTTCTCGTTCAAAATCTAACAGATAAATCTTTTACATATCCCTGTTAAAACTGTCATGGGACTACTGCCTGTCTTGCCGGAGAAAGAGATTTTTTTCTTGCATCAGCAAAATCAAGATTATCACTTGATGGTCCTTTTTATGCATCAGGGTCGGATATGACGGCAATGCTTGAGGAACGATATAAAGAAACAAATAAACCTTCTGTAGGGGACATAATCTCTTTTTCGGGGAAAGATTTACAACATACGGGCACAATTGTAAAAGTTGCGAACGAAATTACTTTTTTTCATCAGGATTATGGATCCCCATTTAGCGTTACCACATCAGAAGAATATAAGAAAAGAAAACCTTCGTTTGATGTGCATTATCACACGCGCAAATAAAAATCGTTACTTTATCATACGAGACCAGCGGTTCTTAACAAACAAATAAAACAATAAATTATACCAATTCAGTATCAGTCACCACAGTCACTCTGCTCTCGCCGTTCTTAACCTGTGATTCCATTGAGACAATATAATTTACACGTGCGTCTTCTGCAGACTTCACAAGCTCAGTATCAACTGGTCCGTCAAGCACAATTGCAAAGACGTCGTTGACACTCTTGATCGTTGCTTTCAGCTCAGTAACTGGGACTTTGCCAAGTACATTCAATGTCTTGTCCAACAAGTATGCGCCTCGTGTGCCAAACAAGTCGTCAAGCGCACTCTTGAAACGCTCCTTTTCGTCCGCTCCCAGCGATTTCTTCGCCTGTGATGGTTGCTGACCTGTTGACTGTTGTGGTGGCATTGGCCTCACCGAGCGAGGTGCAGTAGCGGGTGCCGGCGTAAACTGCTTCTTCTGTGGATACGGCTGCTTACGGCGGTCGTCTCTGCCGTTCTGCTGTGCGGTTGCCCGCTGAATGTCAAGCTTGACTTGTTCAGCTGCAATTTTGCCCCGTATTGCCTTATGGATCTCTTTCTTTGTTATCTCTTCTACTTCTTTTCCATCCGGTGCTTTACAGACAAAGTCTATCTCACAGAGGTTCATCAGCTCGCGGATAATCAAGTCGCCGCCTCTGTCGCCATCGACAAATGCAGTGATGACTTTCTGGCCTGCAAGATCAACAACTGTTTGTGGCACTGATGTGCCGTTGAGCGCAATGCAATTCTTGAATCCATGCTTCAACAGGTTCAAAACATCTGCGCGGCCTTCGACGACAATCACTTCCTCGCTATCGTCAATCGATGGGCCTGCAGGTAACCTGTCTTTGCCGAACTCGGTTATTTCCATTACACGAACAGATTGTGCGACTTCGTCTGCCAACTCCTGTGAGTCTGGAAGAATTGTGTCGGTTAAGTTGCGCAGCAATGCCTTTGCACGCTCGATAACAAATGAGCGCTTTGAAATGCGAACATCTTCAATCTTCAGAATGTCGACTTTTGCATTACATGGGCCGATGCGCTGAATGACTTCAAGCGCAGCTGCAACAATACATGTTTCTGCTTTGTCTAATGAACTTGGTATTGTTATTTCACCACCAGTCTTGCCGACCGTGGTATTTACGTTGACTTCAATGCGTCCAATACGGCCTGAGCGCTGTAATTCGCGCAGCTCTAAGTCTGCACCAAGCAAGCCTTCAGTCTGGCCAAATATTGCGCCAATGACATCAGGGCGCTCGACAACGCCTTCGATCTGAATGTTCGCATGAACGATATACTTTGCTGAAACAGGAGCAATTTTTCCCATATGTATCCCCTCGCTTTAGAAAATAGAACAAGATTTAATATCGGCCAATGCTGTTTATTGATTTTGCCATTGTGATAGTAAGTGTGATTGTTCTATTTTCTTGAATATGAAGCCCGAAACACTAACCCCTCAGCTCATCGCGTAGCATTGTGCATGAACTCCATGAGGTACTCTCATGCCGGGCTCTAGACACTTTTACGCGGTGGTGATATATATAGGTTTGCATTGGGCTTAAATGTACGAATCGAGAATTATTGTCGCACACCACCTCCATGGCGGCGGACGCCCGCTCACTTCGTAAAACATTTTCCCCCACGCTCAAAAACTTTGTTTTTGGCGCCTCGAGAATCTGCAAATTCTCAAGGCTTCGCAGGGGAAAATGTTCTACACTCCGTCCCGCGCCACGGTGGTGTGTATATTAGAAAATAAGTAGACTTATTGAATTAAAAATAAACGCTCCGCTCAAGCTCTTCTATGCTTGCTGAAGAATTCACTACTTCCGTTGAAGCATAAAACCCTTGCGGGCTGTGATTGCTCACAGCCCGTAGGGAAAAGAGGTGATTGAGCATGATTGGCTCAGAAATCCGAAGATTTGTGAGCGCAATCGGAGGTGTTTAGACAACAAAAGTGTTCCGAAGAACACATCTATTATCCAACTTACTACTCTCTAGTGGAACTCCTATATAAATATTTCGGTTGTTTTACTATGTTTGGGGGGTGACTGCTCCTGCTGAGCTCATCTGACACTTATCTTTTCTTTTGTCTCCTTTAAGTAGCAATTTTAGAAACATTTATAAGCCTGAGTTATGGTCATTCAGATATGCGATGGAAACCTTTGTTAGTGCTGGCAGCAGCTCTTGCAGCCCAGCCAGCAGACGTGGGGAGAATTCGTGCACCTGCCCATAATGATACTCTTAGTGATCAAATGCCATCCCATGTTCTTGACTCTTACAATCGCTTTCAAGGGCTGACAGCGGATGAACAGAGAACTATTGTTGATAATATCCAGAGCACGCTTGCAAAAGAATCGCCTTTCCTCCAGATGTGTGGGCGCATCATCGACCGTTATGACGTTCCTGTTGTGACTCTTGATGAACTTCTTAAATCTCAAGATCCTTTTGAGAAAAATACCGCTCTTAAATTAAAACGATATAGATCAAAAAATTCGACTGGTTCTATAGCTCATGCTTATGATCGATCGCTTGATAAAATTATCAGGATACCTGTCAATCCCTCTTTAGAAATGATGTCCCTCCTGAGCAAAGATGCTCACTGGCAAGCTATTCATGCTCATGAGACACTTCACTATGCTCAACAGCATGCGTCTCCTTGGCTCGGTGTTTATCAGTTTCGTAGGCAATGGATACAACCAGATGGCTATATTACCTTCGATGAGCGTACTTCCAATGAGTTTGGTGTACGATTTTTTGGGAAGAGAATGGGATCTCGTGAAGCACAATCTTCTTATGATGCTCAATATAGAAAAATGGAAGCAATTCTTCCTGAACAACGTTACATTCGTGAAGTGCACACACAGCTTTTAACTCCTACACAGTTGCCTGACGGATCAATAGGCATTGTGTCTAATTTGGATCCGTACACAAAATCTTTACCTCGTGGCCATGAATTAGTGCCTGCTCTCATCACAACAATTGAAGGTTACTATTTTGCACAGGGTTTACAACCTGAGGAAATCGAGGCAAAAACTGCTGAATTTATTGGTCTCCATGGTGATACAATGAAAGGATTTGTTCTCTCGCTCAGGAAGCAATGCGGCGACAAAGATCATACGTACAACCGAAAAGGCAATGACTATCTTCGTTTGAAAGCAGATCAAATTGAGGCTCTTCGTTATCGTACACAGTCATTATTTATCGAGCTTATGAGAACATCGAAATAAGCTTATAAAGAGAAATACTTCCAATACTCCCATGGCCAATTCGCGCGAGAAATACAAGACTGAACATGGCGTATTTGATGCTTTTACCAGCCAGACCCTCTTTAAGTTAGCAAGCGACGGTCATTTTGAAGGATTACAAACGCCCATATCCATTGGCAAAGAAAGCAACGTGTTTGCAGCACGGCGGCAAGATGGCAGTTTTGTTGTGGTGAAAATATATCGCCTTGAAAACTGTGACTTTAATCGGATGTATGATTACATCAAGTCTGATCCACGCTTTATGGGGCTGCTCAAACGACGGCGACAGGTCATCTTTACCTGGGCAAAACGGGAATACCGCAACCTGTTGCTTGTGCGGGAAGCACGTGTATCTGCGCCAAAGCCACTCGCATGCAAGAACAATGTGCTTGTGGAGGAATTCATCGGTGATGATGAGCCTGCACAACGCCTGCTTACTGCGACGCCTAAAAAGCCAAAAGAATTTTTTGCGCTGCTTGTTGGTGAGCTCAAGAAGATGTATTCCTTTGGTTTAACGCATGGCGATCTTTCTGCGTTTAATATTCTCAACTTCAATGAGAGGCCGGTGCTGATTGATTTTTCCCAGACAACAACAAAAGAAAATCCGCGCTTTGCAGAGCTTTTTGAGAGGGATGTTCGCATTGTTTGCACGTACTTTAATAAACTCGGGCTTTCGCTTAAGCTTGAGACAGTTATAAATGATATTACTCATGGCAACCGCAACTGAGAAATTCAGCTATTCGCTGAAAATACCTTTGGATAGAGTTGGTGTACTCATAGGTCCATCAGGCAATGTGAAGAAACAGCTTGAGCAAGATACTAATACCTCTCTTCTGATAGATTCGCGCGAAGGCGAAGTTGAAATTATTTCCACGAGCGGCGTGCACCTGTATGAAGCGCGTGAAATTGTCCGTGCAATCGGGCGCGGATTTAATCCAGGCATTGCGATGCATCTGCTGAAGCAAGACTATGCTCTTGAAGTGGTCAATGTTGATGAGTTCACCGGCAAAAATAAAAATGCGTCACTGCGACTCAAAGGGCGCGTCATCGGCTCTGAAGGAAAAGCAAAACGTGAGATTGAGCGATTAACTGACTGTGTCATTTCTGTCTATGGCAAAACTGTTGCACTTGTTGGTCCTGTTGATATGGTTGTTCATGCGCGCCGGGCAATTGAAGACTTGTTAGCTGGATCGACACATGCGCGTGTCTATCGATTTTTGGAAAAGAAAAGAAGAGAGCATAAAATTATGAGAATAGTGGGGAGTATTTAGCGTTGTGCTGATGCAGTATCATTACATTTTTCACTGAAATCTAAACTTTTATAAACAAAACACAAGTTCTGTGAGCCCCGATGGCTGAACACAAGACCGCAGAAGAGATGGGCGCGCAGCAGCGCGAGATTTCTGTAGCTGAGTTTTTTGAGAGAAATAGGCATCTGTTAGGTTTTGACAACAAAAGAAAAGCATTACTGACAACCATCAAGGAAGCAGTCGATAACAGCCTTGATGCATGTGAGGAAGCAGGCATCCTTCCAGAGGTTTCTGTCGAAGTGGTTGAGATGGGCGATGACCGCTTCCGCGTTATTGTAGAAGATAATGGACCAGGCATCGTGCGCAAACAAATCCCAAATATTTTTGCAAAATTATTGTATGGAAGCAAATTTCACACGATGAAACAACAACGTGGTCAGCAAGGCATCGGCATCTCTGCTGCAGTGCTGTATTCACAGCTTACCACTGCAAAGCCAGTTCGCATTACTTCGCGCATCGGCAGCAAAGAGCCTGCACATTATTTTGAGCTTCATATCAACACACAAAAAAATGCACCGGAAATTCTTGCTGATAAGGAAATCACGTGGGACAAAGAGCACGGGACGCGGGTTGAACTCGACCTTGAAGCAAGCTATCAAAAAGGCGATCAGAGCGTTGATCAATACCTGAAAGCAACAGCAATTGTTAACCCTCATGCTCAAATTGTTTATGTTAACCCGAAAGCAGAACAAATTATTTTTGCTCGTGTGTCGGAAAAATTACCGCCGCAGGCTAAAGAAATCAAGCCGCATCCCTATGGTGTTGAAGTCGGCACCATCGTTAAAATGCTGAAGTTAACTGAGACACGAACACTCCAGAGCTTTTTAATGAACGAATTTTCGCGCGTCGGTGGCGGAACTGCAAAAGATATCTGTGAGAATGCTGCGTTGTTGCCTACAATGAAACCGAAAGATATGCAACTGCCTCATATCGAGCGCCTCGTGCAGGGCATCAAAAATACAAAAATTATTGCACCTCCCACTGACTGTATTGTCCCTATCGGCTCAGCGCTTCTCGAACAAGGTGTACGCAAAGAAGTAAATGCTGAGTTTTATACTTCAGTCACACGCTCGCCTGATGTGTATCGTGGCATTCCATTTTGTATTGAAGTGGCGGTTGCATTTGGCGGTCAGCAGCCCGGTGACCAACCGATGACGCTGCTCCGTTTTGCGAATCGTGTTCCCCTATTGTATCAACAGAGTGCATGTTCGGTTTACAAAGCAATTGTACAAACTAATTGGCGAGCATATGGCTTGCAGCAGAGTCAAGGGGCGCTGCCTGTCGGTCCATTAACTGTTGCAGTTCATCTTGCAAGCGTGTGGCCACCGTTCACGAGCGAAGCAAAGGAAGCAATTGCACATTATCCTGAAATCATCAAAGAAATGAAGCTTGCACTGCAGGAATGCGGCCGCAAACTGGGCATGTATGTTCGCAAAAAGATGCGTATCGGTCAGCAGCGCGAACGTGCAAACATTTTTGAAAAGTATATTCCTGAAATTGCAGATTCCATTTCAAAGTTGTCGGGCGAGAGCAAGGATGTGTTATTGCAGGCATTACAAAAAATGATCAAGAAACCTGAAATTATCCAGCAGCTGCAAATGCCTGAGCAGGAACCTGAGCATAAACAAATTAAATTAACAGCAGTTGCTGAAACAGAGGACTCATGAAGAAAGCTGAAGCAGAGCTGATTGAACTGGGAAAGAAACTTGCCAAAGACATCAAATCAGGCAAAAATCCCTCAATCGAGTTTCAGGTTCGCGGGCTGCGCAACGTTGAATTCGACAAAAAGACGCAGAAGTTAAAGTTAGGCGAGCGACAGGCAACACGCACGTTTTTCAATGTCGGACATGCAAAGAAGTTTTTGCAGACCATTGAAGTTGCGAAAGTCAGCAAGGAACTGCTCGAAGCAGAGAAGCACGCAAGCCTCAGAGACGTTTTCTACATGGCGAAAAGGACAATTCCTAATTCAAACATCAATATCGTCGATGAACAGAAGGAAACTGATAAAGCACTTGAAGATCTTGAACTGATTACGAGCTTTCCACGAGAACAGCTGCATGTCAATGCAAACAAGATGGGCTCGGTTGCTGGCAAAGTTATTATTGAAGACAAAGGGGACACTATTGACTGGTCGAAATTGGGAAGCGGAGGATGGAGCGTTCCGAGTAATGTTGAAGACATCCTATTCAAAAAAGTTTCTGCGAAGTATGTCATATATATGGAAAAAGCCGCAGTATGGGAGCGTTTGCATGAAGATAAATTCTGGGACAAGCATGACTGCATCATCATGAGCTCGCAGGGACAGACGACACGTGGCATACGACGGCTGCTGCAGCGGCTTGCAATCGAACAAAAAATGCCTATTTTCGTGCTGACTGATTTTGATCCCTGGGGTTTTTATATCTATTCTGTCATGAAGTTCGGCTCCATCAGCTTAGCGCATATGGCAGATGTGCTTGCGATTCCTGAAGTCAAATTTTTAGGCATTCGTGCAGGTGACATCGAGAAATACGGGCTGCAAAAGCATTTCATCAAGATGAATGAGCAAGACACTTCACGGCTGAAACAGCTTGCGCAATATGATTGGTTCAAGAACAATAAAGAATGGCAGAAAGAGTTCAAGATGATGAAAGACTTTGGCGCAAAAGCAGAAATTCAGGCATTAAGCAGCAGAGGCATTAGTTTTATTTCTGAAAAATATTTACCGGAGAAAATTAAAAATAAGGATTGGATTGAGTAAGCCACAAGCTTTTTATAGTTCAAAAAGAACGGCTGAAGAATGAACAAAGAGGCACTTCTTGGCTATTGGCGTGATCGTATCACCGAGAGGACGTTTGCAGCCTTTACTTCTGTGCCGCGCGAAGAGTTTTTGTTGGCGGAATTTAAGATGCGTGCGTATGAAGATACTCCCCTTCCTATTCTGAGAAACAAGACGATTTCTCAACCGAGCACAGTGCTCATGATGACCGATGCGCTCGATGTTCATGAAGGACAAAAAATACTTGAAATTGGCACGGGCTCCGGCTATCAGTCAGCGATGCTTGCGATGCTTGTGGGTGAGAAAGGGAAAATTGTCTCTGTTGAGGTTATACCTGAACTTGTGACGTTTGCGCGTGAGAATCTGCGACGGATTGGTGTTGCCAATACGACTGTTGTTGAACATGATGGCAGCCAGGGATATGGGGAGCATGCTCCGTATGATCGTATTATATTTACTGCTGCATCACCACAACTGCCGCTGCATCTGCTTGACCAATTGAAACCTGATGGCATCATGGTTGTTCCTGTTGGCGATTTGAATGCACAGAACATGATGAAACTTGTGAAACTTAAAGATCGTGTTGAGCAGCAGAATTTAGGCGAATTTTTGTTTTCCCCTCTTGTAGGC
>Ga0209541_10018192_pt1 | contig 10200 bp, 7 predicted proteins | sample RifCSPlowO2_01_FD_184027 | JGI IMG/M metagenome (GOLD analysis project Ga0209541, IMG submission 184027) | Groundwater microbial communities from Rifle, Colorado - Rifle CSP2_plank lowO2_0.1 (SPAdes) (version 2) | ecosystem: Environmental > Aquatic > Deep subsurface > Groundwater | place: Rifle...
CGCATGCTTGCCCCGACTTTACGTCGGGGCCGATCCGCCGTGCAGGGAGTGCAAGATGTATCTCAACTTATGCATTGTTGTCAATGAGTGGGTTGGGGATAACCCCGCGCCAGAACTGTGCAGGGTAATGGAAAAGAAAACGCGCCAACTATGGTTGACGCGGGGCGAGCAGTAGAACGCTCAGCTAAGAAAGATCGATATCACTTTCCGCGAACGAATTGTGATGCGCTAGCGGAAGTGCGTCCTAATATACAATGTATACGAGGAGGCAGATCTGGGAGCATGCACCATGTACATGAGAAGGGAAGAAGAAGAATTCTCAAACACACAGCGCTCCGGACTGGTGCCACCCATGAACGGTCGGCAAGTCCAATTGCTCCAATTCGGGTAACGTGTTGGCGGATATCGCCACACGTACAGGTCCAGATCGCTGGTGAGATCGGTGAGCTCGAACTCGACTCTGGCCATGCGCGGGCTGACAGGGAAGAAGTTGGGGCGCGACTGACCGGGCTGTAGTGTACCAGAGCTATTCGTGACATGAACTGGACGTGAACTCGGATAATTGTCAGAGGTATACGATGACCCTTCCTGAAAATTTGTATATCCAGACATCGGTTCAGGTCGGACGGACACCCCGTTGAGGTACTCGACAAAATGAAGGTGACAACCGCTTGAGTGACCGGTTGTTCCAACGAGACCAACTTCTTGGCCGCCTAAAATATTTTGATTAGGCACAACGGAGACGGACAACAAGTGTGCGTACCTTGTCCTATAATCATTTCCGTGGTCTATATCAACATAATTACCGTAGCCATTGCCCAATCCATCGGTGTTTACTCTTACGACAATCCCAGATGCCGCAGCTACGGCAGGTGTTGCACAATCTCCATCACCAGGTATGTTGAAGTCGATTGCATAGAAGTCGTTACCTTGGTGTGTAGCGGAACCACCATAACCCGTGGAGATAGTTCTTGATTGACCTCCTGGAAATGGTAGACGCAGAGTTGGCTGTGCGTACACCAAATCGCTAAAGCCGAGCATGAACATGATTGCCGAAAGAGTAATTTTAGTTGTCAAGATCACATCCTCCTCACTCAACGAGTATGAAAGTACTTCACCTTCATAACCATATAGAAATTTTTTCTATATGGTTTTAAGACGTGTACCTATGGTGTGAATTTTATCGTTGACAGAATCACTGCTAACTGATCTTTGTACAATTGGTATTGGCCACCAACGGAGAGTAGTGAAATGAAGTAGGAGTGATTTTTCATAGAAACAACAACATTGCTTTCGTAAGACAATTCGATAGTATTGCCAGCATATTCCATTTTGCCTTCAGAGATAATAGCATTTGCCCCATGAAAACTTTGGGCTGATCTTGAGTGGGAGGATGGGATGTATTTATCCTCTAATACTTTTTGGGCAGCTTTTTCTATAATTATAACATTAAACATTGCGCCATCAACAAGTTCCGCGCTTTCTCTCTGCGTTTCACCTGAATGTCTGACTCTAATGATATTTTTAGGTAAACCAGCTTTGACTAACTGCCACTCCCTCGGATACCTAAACCCAAACCCATACTCTTCATTGGTATACGTCTGCCAATCGGCGGTGTCGATGGAGGTGTTATTTGTGTTGGTTGCCGGTTGGGTAGGGCTGGTATTGTCAGAAGGCGGAGGGGGTGTAGAGACATGCCAACACCCTCCCAAAAATAGGGTTCCGGCTAAACCAATTGTGATCAGCCCAACCTTCATCGGCGCTTTGTATGGGTAACTAAACATATTTTGTTTAAATGTTTTATGTTTCCATGTTTTTATGTCGTAATAAACCAAGTATAACAACAGGGATATCGGCCGGTGTCAAGAGGTGGGTGGGGATAAGTACATTAACTATATCCTCAACTATCCTCATCTTTGACTTTTTGTTTCCCAATTGATATATTGTCAATATTGACAGGGTCGTTATGTCATCACAAAAAATTGAAAATTATTGGTTGGAATATGCGGATGACGAGTTGAAAGTGGCACGATTGTTGTTCGCAGATGGTGAAAGGCGCGGCTTTGCTTATCAAGCAGCTATTTTTCATTGTCATCAAGCTGTTGAAAAAATGCTGAAAGCGAAACTGATAGACACCGGTTTGATCCCGCCGAGGATTCATGATTTGACCGCACTGGCGGATAAATTGGCTGTCGACATCCCCGAACCGATTGATCTAGCACTTCAGGAATTGAATCCTCATTATCTCTATCCGCGCTATCCAGATATGAAGTTTCTGCCGTCATTTCATTTTTCGTATAATCAAAAAAATACCAAACACATCTTAATAATAACCGAGCAAATATGCCGCTGGCTAAAAAAACAATTCAAAATATAATCAATGAATACACCGACGTCGTTAAAGTGCGTTTGCCCGACAGCCGTTTGTATGTATTCGGCAGTACCGCCCGCGGCGAGCGTAAAACCACGAGCGATATTGATTTATTGGTAGTATCAAAAGAATTTGGTCAATTCCCCGGCATGGAACGCCTTATTCTGTTATCACACCTTCGTCGTGGGCTAGCACGGAAGGTGCCAATGGATATTATCGGTTTGACGCCGTCAGAATTTCAATCGCTGCGGGGAGCCAAAAACAGTTACTGGCGTTCGGTTATTGCTGATTGTGTTTCGGGAGAAGCGGTAGGGTGATAAGCTCAACCCCGCCACCTGCGACATCGTCGGCGCCATTTGCACGGCCGGCGAACCAGATGCCATGACCGTTAACCAGCGGAATCAAATAACACCGCTCAAAGATTACAACAACGATCGAATCTTCGAAGAAGACACTGACCGCGATGGCTTTCCCGACCCCATCATCGCCCGCAACTCACAGTCCGTCACCCTCAAGTTCTTCGCCATGGCCGACGACAACCGCATGCCTATCCGCCAAGTAACGATTGACTGGCGCGACGGGGAGGATAATATCACCAATAATGACACGCCCGGACTCTACAAGAACCGCAAGCCCTTCTGCAACGCGGGCGTTCTGGGTTTGTGCGCCACGGTGAACACAGCGGGGCAAGCCGGCGTCAGCCCCTTAACCTGCGCGGGCGAGGCGGACTGCCCGCGGGAGTTATTGGGCGAGAACCCGACCACACCGCGCTGTCTAACGCCGAATGATCTCGCCAGCCGCACTGACACCTACTCCGTCCCCAGATTCGGCAATCAACCCCGCGCCTGCAGTCCCATCCCGTTTGAGTTTGAACACGCTTATCTCTGTTCCCGCTCCACCATCGCCGCTCCGCGCACCCCTGATAATCCCGCCCAAAGCGTCAGCTCTCTGCCCCCACCGATTCAAACCCGCCTCGCTGTCGGCTTCGGCCTCACCCCGGCCGATTCGGTCTGCGTCTACCGCCCGCGGGTGCATGTGCGGGATAAAATGTTAGCATTGTCATCCCCGACTTGATCGGGGATCCAGAATCACCGTTGTCATTTTATCGTGGATCCCCCGATTAAATCGGGGGATGACATTGTTGGTTAAAAAGCAAGCGCCCCGGGTCGGAATGAATCACGACTCGGGGCGGGGTGGTGTGAGGTGGTGAGGACAACCACTACAACTGCGATGCCGACAAAAAACCATCCTTGCCGACAAAGGTCTTGGAGATGACCAAACTCTTCTTTAACTTCAACCTTCTGGCCAGCGTTTTTACTCTGGAATAATCGCTGTCGATGCCGGTTTGTTTTATCTCCAAAGCCACGATTTTATCCAGGATCACATCTATCTCCGCCGTATTGCGTTGATTATAAAAACTCAAGTCGCCATACGGGGCGAGCTGATTAACCACCGCATTCTCCAATAACTGGGCATCATTCACGCGACCGATGGTATTCAATATACCGTTATCGGTAAAATAGATCTTTCGGCCACCGGCCACCGTCCGATCAATGCTTCGAGAAAATTTTGGCAACAACCGCAAGACAAAAGCGCCCTGTAAAAATTCCAGATAATGATAAATTTTTACTCGATTCGTCCCAATTTCAGCGGCAATTTTGTTGACATCGAGCATCGAGCCGACGCGGGGGGCGAGCAGCAACAACAGGTCGCGCAGATCCTTCACGTCCTTGTAATCACTCAGCAGTTTAATATCCTTTTCAAAAAATGACTTCACGATGTTCTTTAGGATCTCGGCGCGAACGGTCGCATTCGCGGCGGTCACCACGGCCGGGAAACCCCCACACTGGAGATAGCTATCGTAGTCGGTCTCATAGCGCTTATGGAGAAACACATCGATCGGGGCCGATGGAAGGAAAGGTTTTTTCTTCGACAAACTCTCGGTGACGGACCGTTTATCTTTGAAATATAAATACTCCATAAAAGTAAGCGGTGGCAGGTCATACAAGAATTTGCGCCCGCTCAAACTTTCCGGAAACAGATTTTTTAGATAAAAATTAGAGGAACCAGTGAGATAAAATTTAACCCCGTAGTGGTCGATCAGATATTTGACGACCTTGGTCACGGCGGGAAAATTTTGAATTTCATCAACAAAAATCTGCAGGCGGTCGCGCCCGCGCGGCGGCGCCATATTTTTTAGGCGTTCATACACTACCCGGTAGTCGTCATCCTCAAACGCCTTCATCTCGATGGGGTTCTCAAAATCAAACCAAAGTTTGGGCTGATCGCCCAGTTCCTCAAAGATCTGCTTGAGGATGGTGGTCTTCCCGACCTGACGCATGCCAGTGATGATGAGCGCTTCTTTGTTTTTTACCCTTTTCAGTAATTGGTAGAATAACAAGCGTTTTTTCATAGTTTATAGTGTAAATAATATATTACATAAATGGGTATTTATGTAAATAAATACTAACATGTAAACTGTGCTTGAGCAAGCACTTTTTCCATTTTGTCAAGAGGTGGGTGGGGATAAGTGGCGGGGTATAATCAGGGTAATGGGGAATAGGTAATGAGAAAAGCAGGGAGCGGTAGGGTGGAGCAGGTTAAATTTTTTGTCTGGTGTTGATCCGGCAAAGCGATGTACTATCTCTCTTCCCGATCCCATCATCGCCCGCGACTCCGTCAAGCTCCTCGAGACCGCGCGCTGTCTGGAGCCGGCCACGCTAGTCGCTATTCCCACCACGCCCGTTAACGCGGTCGACAGTTACCGGGCACCACGGTAAAGATTAAGCTGTAATACTTATAACTTCGGGAACGTCAGTTTGATTCAGGTTGGATCCATACGCACCAAAGCCGTCTGAAAGGACGGTTTTTGGTTTCTTGTCATGGGGATAAGTGCTCCGACCCTTTCCCTTAGTTCTCGGCGCAAACTGTGGTATAATAATTTTAATTGCAGGTCGGCTTTCAGATTTCGGCTTTCAGATTTCTGACCTCGATCGCTGATCATTGAATTTCGGCCTGCCGAAGTCCGATTGCCGATGGTTGAAGTCCAATTTTTGAAGATTGACTGCTAATACCCGACTTGTTTTCAGTGTTTTTGTGTTTTTTTGATTATGTCCCGTGTCCTGGCCAAAGTGATACGACTCTCACAAGGCATCCGTTCCTGGCCGATGATCAAACGCCAGCCGGTCTTGTGGCTGGGTTTGGTATTGGTAGCGCTCACGGTCGGATTTATCATCACGCTCCAAATCGCCCATGCCCAGTTCACTTCCTTTACGGTTGTTGGCAATGGCCTGATCTGGGCTTTTTCCCAGCTTTTTTTGGCCGCGGCGCGGCTGGCGATGTCGGTTACGGTTTTTTTTCTCCAGCTCTTTATCCAGCTGGCCGCCTACAACAACTTTATTGACGCGCCGCCGGTCGTGATTGGCTGGCTCATGGTTCGCGACGTCGCCAACATGTTTTTCGTGGTGGCGCTATTGGTCATCGCTTTTGGCACCATTCTCGGCCTCGAGCAGTATGAGTGGAAAAAAACCCTCCTCAAGCTGATCTTGGCCGCCATTTTTATCAACTTCAGCAAACTGATTCTGCAACTGGTCATTGACGTGGCCCATGTCTTCACCACCACCTTCCTCAATGCCATTGTGGCGACCGCCGGCGGCAACCTGATTACCATGTTCCACTTGGATAAGGTTCTGCAGTTGACGCCCAGAGATTTGACGTTTGGCAACTCGGGTGATGATTTGCGTATCGACCTATTCATTGGCGCTCTCATGGGCGCAATTTTTGCCATTATGGCGATGGTGATTATCGGCTCCTACCTTATCGTCATGCTGATTCGGATGGTAGTGCTGTGGGTTTTGATCATCCTTTCGCCTTTGGCCTTTATTGCCCAAGTCCTGCCGAACACCAAGAGTTTTGCCGAAGAGTATTGGAAAGAATTTACCCATCACGTGATCGTGGCGCCAGTGATGGTGTTTTTTCTCTGGCTCACCTTCGCGACGCTGGGCGCGGGCGACATCGCGAGCGTCGTGGCGCCGGATTTGGCGCCGGACGACGCCCAAGCGATTGCCGGACAGTCTGACCTGGCGCTCTCTTCCACCATCTCGCTCTCCGAGGCCTCGACCTGGGAAAATTTTGCCAGCTTTCTTATCACACTCGGCTTTCTCTTTGTCGGCTTGGATCGCGTGCAAAAGTTGGGCGTCAAAGGCGGCGGCATTGTCTCGGGCGCGGTGAATTTTGGCAAAAAAGTGGCGACGATCGCGACCGGCTACGCGGCGGGGCGGTATTTGGTCGGCGAAGGAATAAAATTTGGGAAAGAACATATTCAGGACACCTATGGTCAGTTTGCGAAAGGGAAGATTAAGCTGGCCAAAGAAAAGGCTTTGCTGAATCTAAGCAGACGCGGTGGAATTATTGGCGCCATTGTCCGGACTCCCAAACGTTTGGCCAAGCATGGGGCGATTGCCGAGGAGACGGCCAAGTCGATTGCGGATATTCGTAGTAAGGAGATCGCTTCTGGCGATTACGGTGTCGAAAGATCAAGGTATCGAGGCCAGTTACAAACACTTTCTTTGCGTGGCGAGAAACGCGATCGGGAGCGTGATACACGGGAGGCGGTGGAATTCGCGAAGACTCATCGGTACAAAGATGGAAAACAGGGGAAGGAAACATTCTTCCAGGAAATTGGTGGACATGAGGTGGCGGCGGCGGGTGTCGAGAGTGAGAAGAAACAGCTCGAACAGCAGGCGGAAAATAAGGTTCTAGCTTACGGTCGGGATAAGCTGAAAGAACATGAAGAGAAAAAGGATGCTTTGCGCGACTCCTTAAAGACGCCCGAACAAAAAGAGTTGGAAGGGGCTTTGGCAAATGCGGAGCCGGGGTTAAGTACAAAGAGAGAGGCGCTTCAACAAAAGTATAACAACGAAGAAGCCAAAGTGCGGGATGGGGATGAATTTAAAGGCATCACAGAAATAGCGGGGGATTTAGAGGCAGATCAGCTGAAGTTAGCTGACATAAAGGCAAATGTAAATGCAAAAGTGAAGTTAGAGGGGGCGGTGGGTCGTTTAGAAACCAAACGCCAGGAACTAGCTGATCGGTTAGATGGTGGTCAAATAACTGGAGATGATAAGATCACAGAGGCCCGGGAGAAGCTCGCTGATTTTGATAAAAAGATTGAGAATGGGCAGAACAAGATTAAAGAATATGACAATAAACTGCCGTCCGCGGACGACAAGGAATTGATTGAGAATGATATTAAAGATCAAGAGGCACAATTGAAAAGCTTAAAAGAAAAATTGGCAGACGAGGTTGCCAAGGTTGTACAGGAAAGAAAACAGGTCTTTGTTAATTTGGAGGAAGGAGAAAAGGTTAAGGTTGGCGACAAGGAGTTGTCGGTAGCTGACGCCAGGGTTAAACTTAGCGGGATTGAAGCGGAGCAAGAGAAGCAAGGGAAGGACAAAGAGTCAGAGTATGCGAAGAAAAAGAAAGCCATTGAAGAAAGAAATGAGAAGCTGGACGAAGAATTTATCGAAGAGAATACAACGAAGCCAAAGATTTTTAATCCAAAAACCGGCAAGGAAGAAAATAATCCGCTATATGCTTCCATCAAATATATTTACGGACACGCCGCCGCCACTACGGCCACGGCCGAGCGCGAACAAGCAGCTGGTTTATTGGAGGTAGACGCGCATCACCTGTCGCCGATTGAAACGATCGTCCACAAAGGAATCGCGGCCGAGGTTGGCAGTGAGGCGGCAAAGAAATTTGTTGAGGGTATCAAGAACAGCGAGTTAAAAAATAAGTTTAAACAGGCGGGCGACACGATTCTCGACAGTCTCAACCAGGGAGTAGACGGGTTAAAGGCCCTGGATCAGAGCGAAGACACCTACGTTAGGGCGCTGCGCCAGACCAAGCTAGCCGAGGCCGAGACCGAGGACGCGGGAATAAGCCGCGCCGATGCCGAGACCATCGCCGGTGGGGCCTTTGTGGAAGCCAAAGCGGCTGGTTACTCTACACCGTCCGCGGCTTTGGTTAACATTGCCAAAAGACTTGGCGACGCGCTTAGAAAATTGGATCAGCCGGCGCGAGCGGACAAAGCCACCAAGAATTTTGCCAATCTGGCGGGATTGCGGGCCAAGGGAGCGGACATAGGGACACGGGAGAAGGCCCATGCCTTTGGCACCCTGCACAACCTGGTTGACGAGGCCAATGTTGATGATCATCTGGGCGATGTGGTGAAAAAGTTTAAACGTTTGGAGGAAAAACCGGATACCTTCAAACCCGAAGAACGGGCCAGCCTGCAGGCGCTGAAGGATGCCTATAAGTCTTTGGGCGTGATTACAGTAAACAAAGATGGGAAGTTTGAACGTTCTCTCAATAACGCCGAGTCAATGAATCGGATTCAGAACTGGGTTTTGGCCGGCGGCGATACCGAGCAAATACAACATCATATCGGTATTCAGTCTAAGATGAAAGAATTAGACACGAAAAACTATCAACGAGGCATGAACGAGTACTTTGGGGCTCTTCCAGCAGATGGGGCCAAGGCCATGGCGGATTTTGTTACGAAATTGCGAGAACAAGAGACACTGCTGACCGATGCCAGCCAGGACTTTATCAATGCCGCCAAGCAGGCCGGGCATCTCCAAAATGGCGGCCACCAACAGTTTGATAGTGATTTGGGGTTCGCTCGTTACGCGACCGTGGACGAGTCCGTAAAAACCATGATTGGGCAAGTGATCAAGAACCAGGGTCTTGGCCGCAAACTAAATTTTCAAAGCTTTGGCGACGTGGACGCTGATAAGTTCGTCTTGACCAGAGTAGACGAAAGAATGGCGGCGGCAGCGTTGGGAAAGATTCGCAGTGCCCCCGAAGCCGGTCAAATATTGGACCGCACAGTTGATACTTTGACCGGGTATGGAGTTGGAGAAGCGGCCAAAGGTAACAAATTGGGCGGCTCGGCAGTAGACCTGCAGAGTAACTTTGGCAGCAGCACGGATCCTAGCGGCAGAAAGAATTTTGTCAGGGACGTTATTATTCCACAGCTTATCGGCAGCCCAGAGGCCTTGGCGCTAATCGCTTTCCGTAAATTCGGCAATGTCAACAAAATAGCCGCCGAGAATGGCGCCATTGATGTCAGTGTTGACGGTGATGCAAACCTGCAGGACGTGAAAAGTATAAAGCAACTCATTGAAAACATAAAGAATAATATTGGAAATTATGTCGACACAGACCAGCAAAAAGACATCCTGGCAAAGTTAGAAAATTCGTTGCAACGGGTCAGCAGACAAAATTCAGCTAGTTCCAAATATAAGAAAACTGATGATGAAGATGATGAAGAAGAAAATGATTTATTTGTTTGATGGTTAAAAAACTATGATTCCTGCCCCACAAAAGCCATTTTATAGCTGGTTAACGCCTCTCATTACTATTCTCCAGCTTGACTTGTCGTCCATCACCAAGGAGCGGCCCTGGTTTGGCGATCTGCTTAGCGATGCACGCGACATCTTCTCGCCCAAATCGGGAGCGGAAGACCTGGCCTTGGAGAGGCTGCGTTTCTTGCCACTGCAGACTCTGCAGTTAGATTTGTTTACCAATCGACCGTGGGCGAGTCTAGCCGTCGAAGAGAGGACGGAAGCTTTGCATCAGGTAGATTTGATTGGTTGCTTTGCCGGTTACTGTCGCGAAGACGCGATCTTGTTGGCGACAAACGATTTGCACCAGTATTTGCTTAGCGATGTCGTGTCGCCGATTATCAATGCGCCCTCGATTGCGCGAACATTGGGACAGATAGCGGCCGGTGACGGGTTTATGGCTGGGTCGAAGGCAACAGT
>Ga0209541_10018194_pt1 | contig 10199 bp, 7 predicted proteins | sample RifCSPlowO2_01_FD_184027 | JGI IMG/M metagenome (GOLD analysis project Ga0209541, IMG submission 184027) | Groundwater microbial communities from Rifle, Colorado - Rifle CSP2_plank lowO2_0.1 (SPAdes) (version 2) | ecosystem: Environmental > Aquatic > Deep subsurface > Groundwater | place: Rifle...
CTCCACGGCGCGAGAGAGCTGGGAGAGCGCCAAGACCGGGACATTCAGCTCGCGCGCGATGCCTTTTAAGTTCCGGCTCATCTCGGCCACTTCCTGGACGCGATTATCGCCATATTTTGGATTATGCGATTCCATGAGTTGGAGATAATCAATCACGATTAGCCCCAGCCCATGTTCGGCTTGAAGCCGCCGCGCTTTGGTGCGAATGTGCATGACGTTTTGCCCGGGCGTGTCATCGATGTAAATCGGCGCCTCCGACAAAATTCCCATCGCCCGGCCGATTCTGGGGAAGTCGTCGCTATCCGGCCGATCCGAGAGGTTGCCGGTGCGCATCTTCCACAGGTCCACTCCGGCCTCGGCGCAGAGCAGTCGGTCCACCAGCTGTTCTTTGCTCATCTCTAGTGAAAAGACGCCCACTGATACTTTGGCCTTGACCGCGGCGTGGCGGGCAATGTCCAACGCCAGCGAGGTTTTGCCAACCGAAGGTCGGGCGGCCAGAATAATAAGATCGGATTTTTGCAAACCAGCGAGCAGGTGATCAAGTTTGGTAAAACCAGTCGGCAGGCCGCGCAGTTTGCCGCGCTCGCGGTGCAGTTCGTCAATGCGCTCAAACGCCTCGGAGAGGACATGGCGGATGTCGGTAAAGTTTTGTTTGAGATGGGTGTGGGTGACGCGGAAGAGGTGTTGTTGCGCTTCATCCAGCACCTGCTCGACATCATCCGCTTCTTTATATGAGAGCTGGGTAATGCTACCGGCCGCGGCCAGCAATTTGCGCAAGGTGGCTTTTCGTCGTACGATATGAGCATATTCCTGCACGTGCGAGGCCGTGGGGACGATGGTGGAGAGCAGAGCCAGGTAGCTCCGCCCGCCGATCAGCTCCAGCTGACTCTTCTCCTCCAAACGGCTGGAGATGGTCAAGAGATCGATTGGTTCATTTTTGCCGTAGAGCTCTTGCATGGCGATAAAAATATCGCGGTGCGCGTTTTTGTAAAAGTCCTCGGCTTCGATCTGGTCGGCAATTTTCACCATTGACTCTTTATCAATGAGAATCGAGCCCAAGAGCGACTGTTCGGCTTCCAAGTTTTGCGGCGGGATTTTTTCGAGGGTGGTGGTGTCAACCATAGGTTTTGGTTATGATAGCGCATTGGCTCTCGCGGTTCAAATGATAGCTTGGATATGATGTGGGTATGATGTGGTTAAGTGGTAAGGTGGTAAGGTGATTCAGTGATAAAGTGACTATGAAAATTTGTCTCATTAACAACCTCTACCCGCCGCACGCACGCGGCGGGGCCGAGCAGGTAGTGTATAAGACCGTCCAGGGTCTTCTTGAGGCAGGGCATGAGGTGGTGGTTATTACGACGGTGCCAGAAGGCCCGCATGTCTGGCGAGAGGGGCGGTTGACAATTTATCGGGTGGCGCCGAAGAACCTCTTTTTTTATACGAACGCGCATCAGCATCGCTTTTTGACGCGCGCGTTGTGGCACCTCTTGGACATGTTTCATTTTCCGCTGGCGAGGAGAGTGGCCGAGATTCTTCGTCAAGAAAAGCCGGAGGTGGCGCATACGCACAATCTCATGGGCGTGAGTTTTTTGGCGCCGCGGATTATTAGAAGGCTCGGCATCCGGCACCTCCATACGGTGCATGATGTGCAATTGGTTGAGCCGAGCGGCATAATTCTCAAAGCCAAAGAAAATAACTGGCGCTACCGCGGCCTCCCCACGCGCGCCTATACCGCGATCATGAGACGGCTCATGGGTTCGCCGGATGTGGTCATTTCGCCATCGCAGTTTTTATTGGATTTCTATGAGAAGCGTCAATTTTTTGCTAACTCCAAGCGCGTGGTGCTACGCAATCCAGTGACACTCGTCAAGGAACAGGGAACAGGGAACAGGGAACAGGGGGATGCTTTGCAATTTCTGTATTTGGGACAGATTGAAGAGCATAAAGGTCTATTATTTTTGGTCAACGTATTTCGGTCAATCGGCAACGACAAGGCCGTCCTGCACGTTGTTGGCACCGGGTCGCAACTTGAGAGAGTAAAACAGTTGGCGTTAGGAATGAACACAATAATTGTTCACGGCAAAATGGAGCGGGAGAAGCTACCGGAATTATTTGCTCAAGCGGACGTCTTGATTGTGCCTTCGCTTTGTTACGAGAATTCGCCGACGGTCATCTTTGAGGCATTTTCGTTTGGCGTGCCAGTCTTAGCAAGCCGGGTTGAGGGCGTGGCCGAGCTTATTAGAGAAGGGGAGAACGGACTCACCTTTGAGACGGGGAACGCGGCTTCGCTCAAAGAGAAGTTAATCTGGTGCGTGGAGCAGCGCGAGAATCTGCTCGCCATGAGTAAAAAAACAGCCCAGTCATTGGATGGGTTGTCGGAGCGGGATTATATTGAGCGATTGCAGGGGCTTTACCAATTGAGCATTTAGTATCAAACTGTCGAAAATTAATTCACTCCTCTCTTGCTGTGAGGTGAATAAGTTCCGGCGGAATTTTTCGAACCCGAACAGTAGATGCGTTTTCCAATACCAGCTTTACGAGCCGATGTAGACCATCTAAGGTTAACCACTTTCCTTTCTTATTTTTCATTATATCAATCGGGTAGGAAGTATCAGCAGCTTGGATTTTATCCCGATGAAAGGGATATTGGTTTGGATTGTCTATCACTTCCTTTGGGGAGATGACAATATTTCCTGCATCATCCTCCCAAAATGGGATCTCTAGTATCCATAGTAGCTCGTCTACATTCATTACCTCTACAGGAACTTGTAATGCCCATAATTTTTGATTATCTCGCCAAAAAGATAAGTCAAAGGCGTGTTCTCCATGTCTTGGGTCAACATAGATTTTCTTGTTTGGGTCAAAATTCGTCATAATTATTCTCATTACTATAAATAAAAATCCACACCCGTCCATCATCAACCACGTACCAACTATCGGCGCTTTCTTTTGCGCCTTCAATGATTTTGTCACTATTCGCCCAATATGTGTTGAGGACAAAATAGCCCGTATCAACGCCAACCCGATCCATGGCCGCCTCCATATACTCTCGCTTCTGGCCTTCATAGAGCATGCGCCCGTATTCTTGGTACTGCGGCCCGCCAGTGGGGACAGAGTAATAAAAGATTTGTCCTTCCGGCGTGTCAAAGTACTTCGCAAAACTATAGTTCGTCAACGCCGCGGCGGAAACAAGTTGGTTCGCGAGGACGATATAATCAATTTCGGATTTTTCACGTCCATGGATCCACGCCACGGCTTTGAAGTCGCTCGCGGTCACGTTGTACCCCGGGAACCGCGCTTTGATGTTGCGCTGGGGGTAACTTAAGTACAGCGAGAGCATGAGCAACATGACACATGACACATGACACATGACCCAAGTTATTTTCCTCTTTTTTGCCAAAACAATAATTTTATACATTCCGTACATTGCGAACGGCAGGGCGAAGATGAGGCTGGCTTTGAGGATGCGCAACGGGAAGTCACCCTGCTCGTAGGCGACGACATCAGGGAAGACGATCCAGCTCTTCAGGAGCCAGGCGCTTAAAACGAAGCTGAATGCGCTTGCCAGCAATAACCATTCTGACTCAACCCCCCTTAATCCCCCCTTATCTAAGGAGGGAGGCTTGATTGACGCGCGTGTTTTTTTGTAAGCCGTGAAGAAACCACCGATGGCCAGCAAAATAACTGTGGGTACGATCAGTAGTTGCCAGCCGTAGAGGAGCTCATAAACGAATGGTGCTTTGTCTAGGTACCAGTAGGGCCTCGCGAGGAGCGAGAAAAATTCAGAGAGGTGAGTGAAAGGGTTGGTGAAAGTGGGCCAACCGGAACCGGAGCGGAGGTTGTTTATGGTAAAGAGAGCGGCGGGGAGGAGAGTTAAAATCAAGATTAAGATTGAGATTAAGGCGAGTTGTATTCGTAAACGCTGTATTTTTTTGAGCATAAACGCAAAAACGGCAAACAAAAACATCGGCGCGCCGAGGAGGGGGTGAGTGACGACAGCGGCGGCGGCGAGGAGGAGTGGTATTGACCAGTGGAGTTGGTTCTTGAGATACGCCAGCACGGTGAAGACCAGCAGGATGCTCAAAAGCAAGACGAGATTGTGCGGGGTGGTAAGATGGAGAGAGAAAAAGGGGACAAACGGAATGAGCCAGACCAAGAGCGCGCCATGTCTGGGCTCGATCCCCCAGACGCGTTGCAGTGCAAAGATAACGGTGGGCGGGAGCAGAAGGGCCGCAAGCACAGGCACAAGATAAACATCGAGATAAAAAATCGCGATGCCAGTGAGGTGCGACAGCCAGACCACGAAGCTGTACTGGCCAATGTAATACGGTTGCTTGGGGAGAATTGAGCCGTGATTTTGGATCCAGACCTCGGTGGCGCGGTGTACAAACGCGTCAAAGCCCCAGCCGAGCGGGTAGAGGATGGCAGTAACGGAGAAGGTGAGGAGAAGGTGGAGAGAAGTTAGGGTTAGGGTAATGAGTAATGGGTAATGGGCAATGGTTTCAGCGTGCGGTCGGTGAGTGATGATAAAAAACAAAAGGGCGGTGGCGAGCGCGTAGAGAATGAAAAACCACGGACCGACGGCTTGCCACGGGGAGGGCATGAGGGCAGTGGTGCGATTGAGAGTCAGAGCGGCGAAGAGGATTGTTTCGATGAGCAGGAAAACAAAGATAAAAATTAAACCTCGCTTGTTATGAGATACGTAATTAGTGATACGGGAAATGAGAAGTTGGTAATCAGCAATCAGTAAACGGTAATTAGAGCGGCGTATTTTTTGAAAATTTTTTCCAATCAAAATCAAAAGCGCCGGAAGGAGAATGATGAGAGCGGTCAGGCGCGTGGCGCCATAAGCGTAGTAAATGATCGTGTTGACAATAATCAGACCGCCGAAGATTAAGAGGGCGGAGGAGAGGATGGAGTCAAAGCGAGTTCTAGGCAGTGCTTGTATTGGTTCTGGCATGTACCGTATAATATACAGGAATTATTTTTTCACGAATAGGTATGAATTTGGTTGATCGGTTCAAAGCGCGCCATCGAGATTTATTTACGTATCTGCCGGCCAGCGAAGTTCTGCCGCACGATCACTTGGTGGCGCGTGTCGTTCTGCGCTTCTTGCCCGCCTGGGTGACGCCGAATCAGATTACGTTTCTGCGAATACTCTTGACGCCCGCCGTTTTTGCTTTGATCGGATTTGGCAATTACAAAATCGGGGTAGTGATGTTCGTGCTCACGGCCGCGACCGACGCGATTGACGGTTCACTCGCGCGCACCCGGAATAAGATTACGGAATTTGGCAAGCTGTTTGATCCGTTGGCGGATAAACTTTTGATTGGCTCGATGGTGCTGGTCCTGGTATTTCAGCACTTTGATCCACTCCTTGGCATCGCGATTTTGGGCATCGAAATCGCTTTTATTTTGCTGGCGCTTCTTGCCAAGTACAGGTTTAAGACCGTGCGCGGCGCCAATCGCTGGGGCAAGATCAAGATGATTTTGCAGGTGTTGGCCGTATTTTTGACCTTGCTCGCCCTGCTACTTGAGTTTCCGCTACTACTGACGATCGCGGCTTGGGTATTCGGCATTGCCATCGGGTTTGCCGTCTTGAGTTTGTTCGCGCACGGGGTGTAAAATATGTACGAACTACGAAAAATACGAACATACGAACTACGAACAAATTGACGATCAGTCGATGGTTGTTGGTTAGTATTACCCTTGTTTTGTTGTACTTTCAGCTCACTCTCTGGCATTCGGTCTGGGCGGGGTGGGTGATCATGGCGCTGTACCTGACAACAGTCGGTTCCTGGTGGCAGGAGATATTTCGCCGCCTTTATCAGATGCGAGAGCGGGCGTGGATGACGCGGTTATTGGCTGGGTGGATGGTAGTGATTTTGCTCGGCTTGTCAAGCTCCATTCCCGTCGCGTGGTATCGTTTCACCTCCGTGATTGCTTGGGGAGTGTACCTGGGCGTGGCGCTCTTGACGTTTATTTTTTTATTCGTCATTCGGCGGTCGGAGTGGCGCTTGCCGGGTGTTCCTTCATGGCGGCCGCGCGTAATTTTGGGTATTAGACCGATATTCCCCGCGAGCACAGTTTTGATTTGGATTTTTTTCATCTTCGCGGCGCTCGGCGCGTACCTTTTAGCGACGTCTTCGAGTCAAGCCGCGCTCGTCTCGCCCTGGCAAACCATTCAGCCATACTATCTGCCCATCTTTTTTTTCTTGACGGTTCTTTTGGGTATTTTTTTATTTTCCCGTTTGCGTGTGCCGGTGGTCTTGGGTCTCATTTTGGCGCACTCGGTTCTGCTCCATTTGTATCTCCCACTGACTCATGAGTTGCCTTGGGGAGGAGACGTCTGGCGGCACGTGGCGGTGGAGGAGCGGTTAGAGGCGGGAGAGTTCTACCCGCCGGTTTTATTTGGTAAAGAAGCAAAGCGGCGAGTGGTGTTAGGGCTGTCGGTGCCCGAGGCGCTTGTCATTCCCAATAAATATAGCTATGGGCAATTATGGGGGACAACGGTGCTTTTGTCCAAGACATTGCAAATTGATTTATTAGTTATCAATCAGTGGCTCATGCCGATATTGTGGTCGCTCTTATTGCCGCTTATTTTTTTTCGCATCGGCGGCATTCTCTTTGGTTCGTGGCGGGCGGGCTTGTTGCTCGCCGCGCTTGCCGGTTTGCCGTTTTCTTTGCAAGCGCTTGGCAGTCTCACTCTGCCGGTGAGTCTGGGCTATCTCACCTTCTTTTTTGTCCTCATGCTGTGGTTGCAGTATTTGCGTGATGGCGATTCTCGGCAACGCTGGCTGGCGCTGGCGCTCGGCGGTTTAATGTTTTTTGGATACAGTTTGTTTGCCTTGCTTTTGTGGTTCCTGATTATCGCGAACTGGCTTAGCCGGCCGATCGCCGGCCTGGCAGAGAAGAGAGTACTGGGTTTCCGGGGCGCGCTGATGAAAAAGATGGTAGTGACAGCGTTGGCTTTTGCTGCGCTTTGGGTACTGCCGCTCATGGAGGTGATTAGCGGTTTTAGCCGCTGGCCAGCGCATCTCCCCGGTCTTTCCGCCGTGTCACAAATTATCGGAGAGTTTTCCGGCTGGTTTTTTGCGCGTGTCATCAGGCCGCATGATAGCTTGAGCGGGAATATTTTGTTTAATCACACGCCGGAAAACGCGTTTGTCTCCAATTTCTTTACGGCGTGGCGGTGGCCGGTGTTCGTAACCACTATGCTCATCAGTGCCGTCGTCGCTTTCGCTCTGATTCAACTTCAGCACACGCGTGATAAGCGCCAGTGGTATCCGCTGGCGTGGCTCTCTCTCCTCGCCGGCGGTGGATATTTAATTGGCTGGTTTGTTTTAGAAGGCGAGCGCTTGTTCACGCGGCGCCTTGACGGACTCTTGGCGTTTTTAATTCTTATCTGGTTGGTGCAAGGAATTTTGACCTTGATAGCGATCGCGGGGCGGCGTTGGAATTGGCCGTGGTGGCCACAGGTAAAATCGATTGCTTTGTTGGTCGCGATTGGTCTCATGAGTTGGTTTGCCACAACCGTTTATGCCAGCGGTCCGGATGGGCGTGTTGTGAGTCGGGATGAGTATCAAGCGGCGCGGTTGATTTGGGATCAAGAAGTGTTTGTACGCGACGCTTACTGCGTCATTGCTGACACCTGGGTGCTTTTGCCACTGGAAGGGGTATCCCATGGCCGAATTGCGGGCGGAGGATTTTCGCTCAGCGCGACTTTTGCTCAAGCCGAGCGGGAATATATTTTTCGGGAAATGCGGCGCGCGCCGCGGCCGGCTCTCCTAAAATTTGCCAAAGAGAAGACCGGGGCCGAGAGCTGTTGGGCAGTGCTTCCGGCCGCGAGTCTTGACGCTAAAAAGGAAGAGTTATTGGCCGAACTCTTTCTCCACCCGGGGGAGCGTCTGGGGGAGCTGGTGGTGTGGGCTCCTTGACTTTTGACTTCCTCCCACTTATATTACAATCACCTAACCACCTAACCACTTGACCACAGTGATTAGGTGATTAGGTGATAGTATGTCTGACTGTATATTCTGTAAAATCGTCAACCGAGAAGTCCCCAATTACACCGTCCACGAAGACGCGGATGTGCTGGCTTTTTTGGATATTCATCCCCATGCCCATGGGCACACCGTGGTCATCCCTAAGTCTCACGTTGAGAGTGTGACTGACATGTCCGATACCGATCTGGCGCAAGTGATGCGCGGCGTGACCCAGGCAGTGACGCGAATCGAGCATTGCCTGCATCCGGACGGCTACAATATCGGCTGGAACGATCGGCGGGCGGCGGGTCAGGCCGTGCCGCATTTTCATGTCCATATTTTGCCCCGGTGGCTTGGAGATGGGGGCGGCAGTATGCACTCGATTATCAATAATTCTGGTGAACAGCCGGTCGCAGAGACAGCAAAACTTTTTCTCTGAAACAGATTTATGGATCAACCAGACACACCTACCCAGTTCATTACCCGCTACAAGTCGCAAGAGGATCGGAGCAAGCCGCGGCGGGTGCTGGATACTATCAAGGTGGGCGAGATGTATATTGGCCGCTTGGCGCTCGAACCGGATGCCGTGGCCGCCAACATGTATCACGAGAAGACCAATCTGATCCTCTTTGTCACGGCCGGGTTGATTCGTTTTAAGTTTGTTCAGATTGATTCGGGCCAGAGTGAAGAGTTCGAGGCCGATCCCAGTTTTGGTGTCGTCCATCAGCCGTACCGATCAGCGGCGGCTTTGCGCAATACGCACTTGGCCGAGTCGGTGTTGTTTATTTTTTCCAACCGCCCTTTGCGCCGCGATGACGATTACCCGTATTCGATTTATGATCCGGATACGGGGGCGGCGCTCAGCTTGCCGCCGCTTCAGCATGCCAGCGGCGATCAGCAAAAACCCATGACCCACTATCCTTTCCAACAGGATCGGCGCAAGCCCGGGCGATTGCTCGAGACCGTAAAGGTGGGCGGAGTGTGGATTACCCGAGTCACCATTGAACCCGGCGTCGTGACTGGCAATCTCTATCATAAAAAAACCAGTCTCATGCTGTTTGTCACCCAGGGGCGTCTGCGCTTCAAGTTTATTCATGTTAATACCGGCGAACAAAAAGAATTTGAAATGGAGCGGGGACGGGGACTGATCCACATCCCGCCTTACGTGGCGATCGTGGACAAGAATATTGGCAAAGATTCGGCCGTAGTTTATTATCTGTCCAATCATCCATTTCGTCAGGATGATGATTATGAGTATAAGATTTATTAGAATTTAGAATTCAGAATGCAGAATGAACTTTGAACTATGAACTCTGAACTATGAACTTACTAATCACCGGCGGCGCCGGGTTCATGGGGAGTCATTTTGTGAAGTATCTTTTGACACACTACCCAACTTATCGGGTGGTGGTTTTTGATAAGCTCACCTACGCGGGAAATTTGGAAAACTTGAAGGAGATTGAAGACAATGAATTTTATACTTTCATCCCAGGCGATATCGGCGACGCCAGCGCGCTCGCCGCGGCAATCGAGGAACATCGGATCGAGGCGATCGTCAACTACGCCGCCGAGACTCACGTGGATCGTTCCATCATCAGCCCCAAAGATTTTCTCCTGACCGATATCATCGGCACTGATACCTTGTTGGCGGCAGTGCGCCGTCATGGTCTAAAACGGATGGTGCAAATCTCCACCGATGAGGTTTATGGGGATATTCAAGGTGAGGCAGTGAATGAGTCGGCGCCTTTTCGACCGAGCAGTCCCTACGCGGCCGCCAAAGCCGGCGGCGATCACCTCTGCCACGCCCACTATCGCACGTATCAGACGCCGGTGATTGTAACGCACAGCTGTAATTTTTACGGACCAAATCAATATCCGGAGAAGCTTATCCCCTTGTTCATTACCAATCTTCTGGAAGATAAGCCAGTACCGGTCTATGGCGATGGCGGGCAGGTGCGCGAGTGGATTTTTGTTGCCGACCATTGTCGGGCGATTGATCTTATCTTGCATCATGGTCAAGTGGGCGAGTCGTATAATATTGGCACGGGGCAGGAGATAAAAAATATTGATACCGCGAGAGAGCTGTTACAGCTTCTGGGCAAAGATGAAAGCTACATTGAACATGTGACCGATCGCCCGGGGCATGATCGGCGATATGCGATAAATTGCGCTAAGTTAAAAAAGGAGCTCGGCTGGGAGCCGCAGGTGTCTTTT
>Ga0209541_10018195_pt1 | contig 10199 bp, 12 predicted proteins | sample RifCSPlowO2_01_FD_184027 | JGI IMG/M metagenome (GOLD analysis project Ga0209541, IMG submission 184027) | Groundwater microbial communities from Rifle, Colorado - Rifle CSP2_plank lowO2_0.1 (SPAdes) (version 2) | ecosystem: Environmental > Aquatic > Deep subsurface > Groundwater | place...
AAGAATACAGAAGAGTTTCCAAGAAATAATCTTAAGTTTCTTAATATAAAAGCATTCATAACAGGAGGATTAAACATAATTTTATTTTATCACCTATTTTAAGAAAGGTATTTAAAAACAAAGATTTTTTTAATATTATGAAAGACAAATTTATCCTATTTGAAACAAAATTTTGGAAAGTTATTCTTTCTGATGAACAATCATATTTAGGAAGATGTATAATTCTTCTCAAAAGAGATAGTAATGAATTATCAAATTTAACATCTGAAGAATGGTTGGATTTTCATGAAAACATTGTGAAGAAATTAGAATTTACTTTCAAGAAAGTTTTTGATGCCACAACATTTAATTGGACTTGCTTAATGAACTATGCTTATCAAGCTAAAAATCCAAAACCTTATGTTCATTGGCATTTTAGACCAAGATATAATCACAATGTTAAATTTGCCGGAAAAGAATTTCAAGATCCTGAATTTGGTAATCACTATAATCGTGAAAGAAAAAATTTTGTTTCAAAAAGATTACTTAAAAAAATTTCTGATGAAATAAAGAAATATTTATAACTGTGGTAAAATGATGTATAAACATAAATTTCACTGATTATCATAAAAAGTATAATAGAAGAGTCTCAAAGAAATAATCTTAAGTTTCTAATAAATATATACAAAGAGCATTATCAAAAGAAGAATAAATTATTTAAATATCTTTCTAATATAATAGAAACATTTATAAATAAATAACATATTTATAGAAATATGAAAAGAATAGAAGAAGTATACAGGGAAATACTCTTCCAAAGCATGGAAAAGAAAAAAAATAATTTAACACAATCTTATTTAGCCAACACCCTAAATGTTTCATTAAGTGTTGTTAATTTAGCTTTAAACCCATTAAGAAAAATGGGAGCAATAAAAATTAACCAGAGAAACTTTGATGTCGTTGACAAAAAGAAGATATTGTACTATTGGGCATCTGCAAGAAATATCGAAAAAGACATCATATATAAGACAAGGGCTGAAAAACCGGTGACAAAAATCGAATCTGAGATGCCAAATGATGTTATTTACGGGGCATATTCAGCATACAAGTTCAAGTTCAAGGATATCCCTGCCGACTATTCAGAGGTTTATGTCTATTCCAGTGATGCAAAAGAAATTGAAAAGAGATTTTCTAAAAACAACAACAACCCAAATCTTTTCGTCCTGAAAAAAGACAATAACATGAAAGAAACAACAATTGCACAGATATTTGTGGACTTATGGAACATGAAAGAATGGTATGCAAGAGATTTTTTAAAGGCAATAGAGGAAAAGACAAATGGATTACTGGAATAGCATCCTGACCGAGAAAAGCTGGAATGTACTGTTAAAATTAAAGAAAGAAAAATTCAATTTTATAGTTATTGGGGGATGGGCTGCCTATTTATGGACAAACCTCCACAAGTCAAAAGACATTGACATAATCCTCAAAGATTTCAATGATCTGGATATTCTAAAGAAAGAGCATGAGCTAAGAAAAAATGACAGCTTAAGAAAATATGAAATAAAGTTTGAGAATATAGATCTTGATATTTATGTCCCATTTTATTCAAAATTAGCCATTCCGACTGAAGACGTGAAAAACCATACAACAAAAATAAACGGCTTTGAAGTTGTCAGACCTGAAGTTTTGTTAATATTAAAGCAGGGAGCCGAGAAAGACAGGGAATTCTCCGTCAAAGGAGAGAAGGACAGAATTGATATAATAACACTGATGTTTTATTCTGATATGAATTTCAAGGAATATTTTAACCTGATAAAAAGATACAAGCTAAATGATTATTATCCAAGATTAAGAAAAATAATCAACAATTTCAAGGAAATAAAATACCTCAACCTCAATCCAAAAGAGTTTAAGCTAAGGAAAAACAAGATAATTGAAAAATTAAAGAAATTATAAATGAGGTTCGGTTTTTGTCTTATTTTCAAATTCAAAAGCTTATTAAATAATAAATCCTAATCAAAAATAATAACAAAGATAAACTATTTAAAATTATTTATATTTTGAAAAATATGATAGAAAAAACACTGGTCCTGGTAAAGCCTGACGGCGTTGAAAGAGGATTAGTCGGGGAGATAATCTCAAGGTTTGAAAGAAGAGGAATAAAGATAATCGGGATAAAAATGGTCAGGGTCAACAAGGAACTGGCAATGAAGCACTACACTGAGGACATCACAAAAAGAAGAGGGGAGCATGTAAGGAAGAGGCTCATGGATTTCATAGTCAACAACCATGTCATTGCCATCTGCCTTGAAGGGGTGGATGCAGTCGAGAATGTAAGAAAAATTGTAGGGGAGACAGAGCCGAGAGCTGCCCTTCCCGGAACAATAAGAGGGGATTATTCCCACATAAGCTACAAATATGCAGACAACAAAAAGATTGTCGTGCCTAACCTTGTTCATGCATCAGCCAACAAAGAAGAGGCTGAGAAAGAAATTTCATTGTGGTTTTCCCAGGAGGAATTGTTCAGCTACAAGTCAGTTCATGACAAGCATGTAATCTAATTTTTCAAATAACTGTCAAATTTTTCATATAAAATAAGATAATCCAAATCACCGGCATATTTTCCATCTACAGTATAAGCTTCAATGTAATCAAGCAAAAAATCTCTCAATATCCCTACTGTCATAAACCCTACTCTACTATCCATCTCTTCAGTCATATTAATACTCCGGCATTCCCTGAGGAGGCATTCCCGGACCAGGCCCCTTATCAGCGCCTGATGCTATCACATCATCTATCCTCAGTATCAGTTCTGCAACTTCTGTAGCTGACCTAATTGCCTGAATCTTAATCTGCAAAGGCTCAACAATACCATTCTCGATGGAATTTATTGACTTCCCTGTAAACACATCAATGCCTATGTTCTTGTCACTCTCGTGCCTTGATTTCAGCTCAGCAAGAACATCTATGGGATCAAGTCCTGCATTCTCAGCAAGAGTCCTTGGAATTATCTCTATGGAATTTGCAAATGCCAAAGCTGCCAACTGCTCCCTTCCTGACAAAGTATTAGAATATTTCTTCAATTCCTTTGCCAGCTCTATTTCAACAGCGCCTGCTCCGGGAACTATCTTGTTGTATTTTATCGAAGCTGCAAGAACACCAAGAGCATCCTTCACCGCCCTCTCTATCTCATCAACAACATGGGATGTCCCGCCCCTTATCAGCAATGTAACTGCCTTTGCCGAAGGGCATTCCCTCACATATGTCATTTCCTCATCACCTACTTTTTTAGCCTCTACAATTCCTGCCATTCCCAATTCCTTCTCAGTCAAATCATTTACATTGCTTACAATAACGGCATTTGTCGCCTTAGCCAACTTTTCCATGTCTGACTTCTTGACTCTCCTGACAGCATAAATCCCTTCCTTTGCCAGGTAATGCTGGGCAAGATCATCAATCCCCTTCTGGCACACAACAACATTAGCCTTTGAATTAATAACTTTTTTTGTCAATTCCCTTATTATCCTTTCTTCCTGCTCAAGGAAAGACTGGATCTGCTCTGGAGAGCTTATCTGTATCTTGGCATCAATCTCTGTTGACTTTATTTCAAGGGCTGCATCAAGAAGAGCAATCCTTGCATTCGTTATCTTCTTCGGCATACCTGAATGAACCCTCTCCTTGTCCATCAAAATGCCTTTTATCAATTCTGAACTCTCGACAGATTCCCCTGTCTTCTTCTCTATCTTTATATCATCCAAAGAAACCTCATTGCCGTCCTTGACCTGCATAACTGCATCAACAGTCAGATTTGCAAGCCTGCTCTTTGCAATCTCTGCACCTTTTCCCGTCATTGCCGTCAATGCAATATTCCTGTAAGTGTCAGAATCCGAGATATCATCAGCAATATCCCTTAAAATCTCCATTGCCTTCTCTGAAGCTTTTCTATAACCTTTTATTATAACGGTAGGGTGTATGTTATCATCCAGCAGCTTTTCTGCATTCTTCAACAATTCACCTATGAGTATTGCCACGGTTGTAGTGCCGTCACCAACTTCATTATCCTGTGTTTTTGCCGCTTCAACAATCATCTTGGCTGCAGGATGCTCAATCTTTATTTCATCAAGAATCGTTGCCCCATCATTAGTGACTATTATATCCCCCATGGAGGAAACAAGCATCTTGTCCATTCCCTTTGGACCTAGCGTTGTTCTTATCGTTTCTGCTACTGCCTTGGCTGCCATTATGTTATTTCTCTGAGCGTCCTTGCCTATTGTCCTCTTTGAATCCTCAGGCAATATAAATATCGGCTGAATCTGGTTTGTCATTTTAAATACCCCCTAATTGTAAACAAGTGTAAAATTACAATTTGTGCTTATCGTAGTAAAAAATGCAAATAATCTTAAATCTTTATCGGTTGGCTGCTCATTATTTACTATCATTCCGCTAATTCTCTTGTTCATTGTTTTTCTATAACTTCCCTTCAGTGAGATTTCAAAAATTCTTTTATTAGGATCTTCATCAATAGAATGAATATTATAACTGCCTATTCTATTTCCTTTATAATCTTTTAATCTTCCTCCTGTAACTTTTATACGCCCTCCTTCTGTAACCCAAGTATATCTATGATCAATATGATAAGTATCTAACAAACTTTCAAACTCATCAAGAGTTGATGTTATTTTATTATTCTCTTCTACAGAGAAATTAAATCCTTCTATCCTCATTTGCAAATTATTTTCAAGTAAATTTTCATGTTCCATTGTAATCATTTCACCTAAAAATCAATATTTAAAACTTTCTATTAGTTACTTAAAAGTAGTTTATAGGTAAAGTTTAAATAAAACTGAATATAAGAAAAAGTATACATTAACAAAGAATATTATTTAATACTCTTCATCAAAATCATCTGAATGCCTCTCTTTCTTGCTGTATCTTCCGGCCTTCTTCCATCCCATTAAAAAACCCTGCATCTCAGGATCCATCTCTTCTAGTTCCTCTTCGGAAAATTCATCCTCAAATGATTCCCTTTCATCTATAAATTCATCTGACATTTTACACCCCCTAAATTATTATAAAAGAACTCTTTTATTAAGTTAAGTTAAATAAGTTTACTGAAAAAGTTTTCAGTAAAACTTTTAAATTTTCGTTTTATCATAATAGTATGATACAAAACATCAATATTAACTTAGAAAAAACAAAAAAATTCTTAATCAGTTCACAGAAAGAAAATGGCTCATGGATCATTCCCTCAAATAAAATAGACCACAGAAAACCCCCTTATTTTGAAAATCCTTTAGTTTATACATCCAAATGTGTTAGGTCTCTCATAATAATTGGAGGAAATGACTGTTTTGACAATATTTCCAAAGGAATTAATTATTGTTTGAATTATAAATTAAGAAAAGAGGATAATGTCGCGTTGTGGGCTGAAAAACTGGCTTTATTAAATTATACCAATTCAAAATATTACAATAAAGAAAAAAAAGAGATAATTTATTTTATTCTGAAAAATAAAACCAAAGAGGGATATTGGCCATTCTTTCCAGATACAAGTTCTTTAATAAATTTTGTAGCATTTTTTTCCTTGTACCCCCATATAAATTTTAAAGAATTTGAACCACTAAAAAATTGGATTAAAAATAATAAAGCTAAAGATGGGATTGGTTGGGGTGATATCTCAGATAAAAATGAATCAAAGACAACACATACTTCATTGTATACATTTATTTTAATTATGCTTGGAGAAGATCCAACATCTGAAGAAATGAATAAAATAAGAATTTTCTTAGAAAAAAATCAAAATAAGGATGGTGGATGGAGCTCCTCAAGTGTTAAACCAGAAGTGTCTAGTACCTATGGCACCTCTGTGAATTTAACAACTTTAATGTTATTATCAAAAGACCCTTTTAATATAAAAATTTCTAAAGGAATCAGATTCTTATTGAAATTACAAAAGGAAAATGGTTATTGGCCTATAAGAGCTAATGAAGAAATCCAATCTTACTTTCAGATATGGTATGTTATTAGAGTTTTAACAATATACAAATTTCTCAAAGATATGTTAAATTCAAATAAATATAAGTTATATAACAAGAGCGTTGATTTAAGGCATATAGTAAGTAATTTATTAATTTCTAGAAGAAATAATTTAGTTAAAGATTTTTCTTTTTCTTATAATAGGAATATTATCCAGTCTAAAATTTTAGGGACTACCAAAAAGTCTTCTGAAAGAAGAAAAGAAATATTAAGCATCCTAAACAATAAAAGCCCCCTTTCTTTGATTGAAATCTTTGATATGCTAAAAGAAAAAAAAGAGTTTTCTCATTTAAATAAAAAGTACCATCTTACTCAAATAAAGAATGATATTGAATATTTATTATCTTCAAAATTGATTCATGAATATCCAAAGAATAAATTTCTGGTGTTTAACAACTATCTTTCTGACTGATATTGTTTACACAATTCAATATATTTTATCATTTTAGAGTTTATTTTTTCTCCATGCTCTTCTGGCATTTTATTTAAGGACCCTATATAAACACTTTTTAAATGATCCTCAACATCCCTAGTAAACTTCCTATTTAACCTTATCAGTTCTCTATGCTCTTCACTTGAAGGGTTTATTGAATAAACTGCCGGGCTCATTGTTTTAAGAATCAAAGCTATTTCTAAAGCATTGAGATGATTTTGAGGATCGTCTGTGTATACCAACATTTTTTCTTTATCTTCTTGAGATTTTTCTAAAATCATATCATAAAAACTTTTCATTTTTATATTTCTATTCTTAACATAATCCCATAAAGTGGTTCCACTAGAAATAATAACTGCATATTGCCATCTTAATATCCTTTTTGATATTCTTCTTAAGATTTCTTCTGTCCCTATCCCTTTATTAAATTTAGGTAACTTATACCTTTCACTTATAAAATAAGCCCAACTTTGCCAAGATTCTATTCTTGGTGTTAATAAACTTAAGAAATCTTCCCCCCATAAGGTCACTCCAGTTATTTTAGTTTGATCAGCAATTGCTCCACTTATCAAATCTCCAATTTCTGGAGATTTTTTGTTAATGTCTATGGACTCACTCATTAATCTTCCGGATATAAAATGATAAGAATTTTTTAACCATCCTCTTAAAGGATAATTACTTTCTTTTGATGCTCTATCCAATAAATTTTTTAATCTTTGTTTTAATTCTATTTTTTTTGTTTCATCTCTTATTTCATCTTCCGTTACAAAGTCTAAATCTAAATCCGTTAATTCGTCTGGCATAGTTTGTGCTGTTGTATGTCTACTTCCAGTAGCCACTAAACTTCTAACCTCCGGGATTATCCTACTTTCTAAAGTATCCACAATATATCTTATTCCTTGATCATCGTTTAACAAATGGGTTCTATCATACTTATTTTGCCCTATTAATGATTGTAATAAAGATAAATTAAATGGTTTACGTAAAACTTCATTTACACCCAGTCTTCTTAACTCAACATATTCCTTTAATTTTGGATCATAACCGGTTGTAACCAAAACTTCTTTATCTTTAACTGATCCATTACAATTTGTTAAAAATGTTCTTGCCCCCCCATCTGAAGTATGCAAATCAAGGATAAATGTTTCAAAGATATCATGTTGTGAAGATCCCAATGCTTCAATTACAGAATGATTGTAAGTTACTCTAAATTCTCCTGTTTTTTCTAGAGATAATTTAATTCCATTACCTAATTCTATATCATCTTCAAGCAATAATACATTTCTGAATGAATTTTCCATCTACTACTTTAACCCCCTACAAACCTTAAAAACCACTTTTATAAACCTTTCTCTTCAAAAAGACTTAAAAATTCTCAAAACTTATTGTTTGCATGCATTACGAAGAAATAGTCAAGATTTACTCTCAGCTTGAGAAAACAACAAAAAGGCTTGAGAAAGTGGACATAATATCTGAATTTCTTAAAAAAACAAGCAAAGATAATTTAAGCAAAGTAATTAACCTATTGCAAGGGAAGGTTTATGCCGACTGGGAAGAGCTGAAATTAGGGATGAGCGAAAGGCTAATTCTAAAAGTTATCAACCAATCCACAGGAATGCCTTCAGGCAGGATTGAAGCCTTATGGAAGAAAAAAGGTAACTTGGGGAAAGTTGCCGAGGAATTAATCAAGACAAAACACCAGAGAACATTAACAAGCACCAAATTAACCCTGGACAAAGTTTATGAAAACCTGAGAAAATTATCTAGTTTAGAGGGTGAAGGCACCGTAGGAAGAAAAGTTTCCCTTGTTTCTGAATTATTAAGCAATGCAAATCCTGAGGAAGCAAGACATATTGTCAATACAGTAATTGGGGACTTGAGAGTTGGCGTTGCTGCAGGAATAATAAGGGATTCCATTGCAAAGGCATTTGACAGGGATGCAAAAGAAATAGAGGACAATTACAATTTAAGCGTTGATTACGGCAAGGTTGCGGAGCTGTGCAAGGAAGGAAACTTGAACCTGAACTTAATTCCGGGGAAACCAATAAAATTAATGCTTGCAATCAAAGTAAATAACATAGAAGAGGCATTTAAAGCCCTCGGGGAGAAGGTACAGTGCGAATACAAACTAGACGGCTGCAGACTGCAGTGCCATTTTGACTTGAAAGAAATAAAGTTGTTCACAAGAAGAATGGAGAATGTCACAAAGCAGTTTCCAGAGGTTGTCAAATGCCTAAAGGAAAATGTCAAAGGAAAAAATTACATCCTTGATTCCGAGGCTGCCGGAATAAACAAGGAGGGAAGATACATACCTTTCCAGAATATCTCCCAAAGAATAAAAAGAAAGTATGACATTGAAAAAATGGCCAAGGATTTTCCTGTTGAGCTGAATGTCTTTGATGTTGTTTATCACAATGACAAGAGTTTAATGAATGAACCTTTAATCAAGAGGAGAGAACTGCTTGAAAAAATAATCAATGAGAAGAAAGGAAATATTATATTAACCAAAAAATTAATCACTGATGACAAAAACAAAGTTAAGAAATTTTATGATGAAGCCCTGAAGGCAGGAACAGAAGGATTAATGATTAAAAATCTGCAGAGCGGGTTCAAGCCCGGAAGATACGTTGACGGATGGGTCAAATTAAAACCAACATTGGAGCCTCTTGATCTGGTTATTACAGGAGCCACATGGGGAGAAGGAAAAAGAAGCAGTTGGCTGTCAAGCTTCATTGTCTCATGCAAGAAGGATGATAATTATTTGGAAATAGGAAGGGTCGGCTCTGGCGTAAAAGAAAAAAGTGAAGGCGTCAAGTTTTCTTATCTGACAAAAGAGCTAAAGAAATTAACAATCAAAAGCTCTGGGAAAAAAGTTGAAGTAAAACCAAAAATAATTGTACAGGTAAGTTATGAAGAAATACAAAAATCCCCTTCTTACAGTTCTGGTTATGCATTAAGGTTTCCAAGAATAAATATACTAAGAGAAGATAAAGGATTAAGCGATGTTGACACCCTTGAAAGAATTAAAAAAATTTACAGGAATCAGCGCGGGCAGAAATAATGCTGGAGGATGATATCATCAAAATTAGGCTGTACAATCAATTCATGGAGATTCACAGAAATGGAGGGTTTAGTTCCAAGATGGGAAGCATTGATTACTGGAGGGAATGCAGGGAGTATACCGAGAGGGAATTTCATAAAATAAAATATGGACTAGAAGATATTTCTGAAAGAATTGATGAATAGTTACACTACATAATTATTACACTTTAGAATAGCAATGTTTAAATATTAAGAGAATACCTATTAACAAGTAATAAGTTATTATTACAAAAAATTCAACAAAAAAGAGGGGTGATTACACCCAGGGGGTTAAATGATGATTGTAAAAGAGGAATTTTTAAACAAGCTAAGACAATATTTCGGCTTGAATTTATATGAAGTAAAAATATGGACTGCTCTTCTTTCCAGAGGTGTTTCAACTGCAGGCGAATTATCTGATATTGGGAATGTTCCAAGATCAAGGGCTTATGACATTCTTGAATCCCTAGAAAAAAAAGGCTTCATAATAATGAAATTAGGAAAGCCAATCAAATACATCGCTGTCGAGCCTAAAGAAGTCGTTGAAAGGGCAAAGAAATTAATGTTTGATGATGCCAAGGAAAAAGTAAAAAGGCTTGATGACCTGAAAGGCGGTGATTTACTGAGTGAACTAAACCTATTGCACAAGCAAGGGATAGAATTCATA
>Ga0209541_10018196_pt1 | contig 10198 bp, 9 predicted proteins | sample RifCSPlowO2_01_FD_184027 | JGI IMG/M metagenome (GOLD analysis project Ga0209541, IMG submission 184027) | Groundwater microbial communities from Rifle, Colorado - Rifle CSP2_plank lowO2_0.1 (SPAdes) (version 2) | ecosystem: Environmental > Aquatic > Deep subsurface > Groundwater | place: Rifle...
GACGCTGATATAAGAGGAGAAATTTCAAATGCAATATTCATGGGAGAATTATACTAAATTAAAATGCAAAATAATAAACACCCTGTCATTCCCGCGAAGGCGGGAATCCAGAACGGACCGGATCCCCATCTACATGGGGATGACAATTTGCTGGTTTTAAATTTTAAACGTTTAATGCTTTGAATTTATTTGTGGCTTGGAATTTAAGATTTATTATTTGAATCTTTGAAGCCTTGGATTAAATTATTGATATCTTCTTTTGTGTGAGATGCAGAAAGTTGAACTCTTATTTCATCTGCGCCTTTTGGAACGACTGGATAGCTAATATTTGTTACTAAAAAGTTTTTTGAAAATAAAAAGTCAACAAGCGCCCTTGTTTTTACAGGATCTCCAATTAGAACAGGTTGAATAGGATGAGACGAATCAGCAGCAAAGGTAAACCCTGCTTTTTTCATATTCTCTTTAAAATAATTTGTATTTTCTTTTGATTTTTTAAGAAGCTCTTTGCCTTCTGGCTCATCAATGATCTCAAGAGATTTTAAAGCAGCGCCTGCTGTGCCTGGAGCAAAAGGATTAGAGTATATATAAGTTGCTGCGGATTCTCGTAAATAATCAATAATTGTCTGGTTTGCGACGATATATCCTCCGTCTGCGCCAAAAGCCTTGCCAAATGTGCCAATAAGAACGTCAGCTTGTGCTCCTTCTACTTCTTCAACGCCTCTGCCTGTTTCACCACAAGCTCCAACACCATGCGCGTCGTCAACGACAAGCAAGACTCCCATTTCATACTCTTTATCATATCGATCAACAACATCTCTGATTGCTTTTAATTTTTGAAATTCACCAAGCATACTAAAGACACCATCTGTTACGACAAGTGCTCTTTTATGCAATTTTTTGCCTTCTTCTAAGAGCTTTGCAAGATTGTCTGCATTCATATGTTCAAATATTCCCTTTTTTTCTTTTGGATGATTTGCAATTCTAATTCCGTCGATTATACTTCTGTGATTTAGAGCATCAGACAAAACTAATACATCATTATCGATTACAGAATCCTTGCTTTGTCCGACAATAAGACAAAACATAACCGCCATATTTGCTGCAAATGCAGATGAAAAAATCATCCCATCATCTCTTTTGTGAAACGAAGCTATTTTTTTCTCAAGGTCTCGATGAATTTTAAGAGAACCTGAAATAAATCGAACAGCTCCTGGACCTGCTCCAAATTTTTCTGAAGCTTCACTTTCTGCTTGTTTTAATTTTGGATTATGACGAAGACCAAGATAATCATTTGAATTAAATATTGTAATTTCGCGACCTTCAATAATTCCTTTTGGTGATGAATCCTTTGTGAAACCCTCGATAATTCTTTCATGACGCTTTGATGTCTTTACTCCATCGATTCTTTCGAGTTCTTTTTTTAATAAATTAAAAAAATTATTTTTAGCCATTATTTAGTATTAAATTTTATTTTCAGATTTTTAATTATAACATCAACAAGTTGAGAAAGTTCAAAATCAGGTTTCCATCCCCAATCAGAGCGTGCTTCTGTATCATCTAGTGAATTTGGCCAGGAATCTGCGATTTTTTGTCTCTCATCTGGCTTATATGTTACAACGAGTGGAATCTGTTTTTTAATCTCATTTTCAAGCTCTTTGGCTGAGAAACTCATTGCTGATAAGTTGTACGAAGTTCTGATCTTAATTTCTTTTTCATCAGCGTCCATTATCATAATAGTAGCCTTAACCGCATCATTAATATACATCATTGGGATTCTCGTATTTTCGCTTAAAAAACACTCATATTTACCGTTCTTTAGTCCCTCATAAAACATTGCAACTGAATATTCTGAAGTACCTTGGCTCGGCGGAGTTTTCCATGTAACAATTCCTGGATATCTTACAGATCTTATGTCAATCCCCCATTTTAGGAAATAATATTGACAAAGAAGCTCCCCACCAACTTTTGTTACGCCGTACATAGTTGTTGGCTCGAGAATAGTAGATTGTGGTGTATTTTCTTTTGGAGAAGTTGGTCCAAATGCTGCAATAGATGATGGCCAAAACACCCTTGTCTTAAATTCTCGAGCAAGGTCAAGTACGTTTTTTAACCCCATCATATTGACTTTCCAGGCTAAGTCAGGATTTTGCTCTCCTCCAACAGAAAGAAGCGAAGCCATATGATAGATATCAGTTATCTGGTATTTCCCTATAAGATTCTTGAGTTTATCAAAATCATTTACGTCTGCCTGTTCAATAATGCCTTCAAAGTCTTTTGGTAAGTCTTTATGGCCAGAGGCTACAACATTATCCTTACCGTATTTTTTCTGCAAAGTCGGGGTAAGCTCGGTACCTATTTGACCAAAAGCTCCGGTTACTAAGATTTTTGACATAAGTTAATAGTTTACAGATTAATTTTTAATTATTCAATTAACGAGTTAACGGGTTAACGAGTTAAAACCATAAATTCTAAATTCGAATTTCGAAATTCGAGACAAATTAGAATTTTGAAAATTATAATTTATAAAATTGTTTCGGATTTCGAATTTAGTGCTTCGAATTTTCATTTCTTGCCACCCGTCATGATAGGTTAAATTAGTTAAGTGGGACAGCTATTTTAGTGATGTAGTCGTATTTTGAGATATTGTTTAATACGCCTTGCTTGTAGATTTCAAGAAGGAATGGGCTTTTGTCTTTTCTGATTTTCCAAAACAGAAATCCTAATTTTTGATATATCAACTCGAGGTATTCATAAGGACCTTGGTAAGTATATGTAAGAGCATCTGACTTTGGGATTTTTTTGAAATAGTAATTTTTTGGAAGATTTTTAACCGTATTTTTTTTAGTTTTGGTTATAAAAGCTATCTCAAGCTTGGCTTTTTGTGGATTATATTCAGAATCAACATAAAACGTTATCTGGTGGTAAGGATGAAAATCAATACTATGTTTTCTGCAGAATTGTTGAAGTTCAATAATGTATTGAGTGATTTTGTAGTAATTTCCTTCTTCGATATACCAACAAAACAATTTATACGGCCCAATTTTTTCTTTCTTAAGAAGAGACATTTGGTTTTTTGTTGTCATAAAAACCTGCATTCTCTGAAGAAATCTGCTTTCTTTTTCAAGTTCTTCAATTTGGATATTTAGGTTCTCTACTTTTTCGCTTAAGAAGTTATCGAGCTTTTTTTCTTTTATTCTTGGATGAATTTCTCTTAATGGAACATGAAAATTTTTTAAAAGTCTTATTTTTTGAAAGTCTTCCACCTGCGAAACTTTATAGTAGCGATAGCTGTTATAGGTATCTATATAGGCTGGTTTTAACAGACCTTTTTTTTCATATAACCTCAAGGTTCGTGGAGTAGTACGGCACATTTTTGCGAACTTGTTGATGGTTAAAAGATTGACTTGACTTTGACGCTGCGTCATAGTTTATTATACCACATTATAGGCTATTTTAATCAAAAATATGAGAAAAGAAGCAGAAGCAGAAATTTCACAAGGAGTAGATTTAGGAGAAGCTGGAAAAGGTTCAGATATAGCAGGCAGTATAACTGATGGTCTTCGCGATATAGCACTACTTGTAGATTTTAAATTACCTAAAAATAAATCACCTATACAAATAGTAAGAGAGGACTATTGTTCCCTCTATGCTGATATGGAAGGTGGTACTTTTGGGCCCGCTGCTCCGCCCGATGGACATCTTTACACTGTAGAGTTTCCTGATGGAAGTAAAACCTTTGTTCTGAGTAAGAAAACAAATAGGCCATTTGGGGGTGAGCAACCCAATCCTTGGGATTGGATGTTAATGTTAGGAGGAAGGGATATGAGACCTTGGGAAACTTTTGTTTATGAATGGGATGGGAAAGAAACAATTAATGTGACTGATCCTACAGGTAAAGTAACAAAAGTAGCTGGCAGACAAGGAACCCCCAGTGCTATGCTACCAACACTGAGGGAAACATTAAAAGGAGAATATCCAGGTGAGCTTCACGGAACAAAAATATTCAGAGGGAAAGGAGACGGCGAATTAACAATGGAAGCTAAGTGGGTATTAAAATATTATATTGGCGAACACCTTATCGGAGGAAGGGAAAGAGATAGGAAATCTGAAGATTTAGGGCTTAAAAATGGTCTTAGATTGACCGAAGAAGGCCAAGAATTACTTACGCTTCTAGGAGAACGAGGACTCACAAGAACGGGAGCATTAATTTTTATTACAGACGGTGAGTCTCCAGTAAGTCTCCCAGTAAGCAGAGGTTATCAAAGGCTGGAGGTATTTACATACCTAGTAGAGGACGAAAAGAGACAATACTTGATTGGTTTTCTGGGAGCAGCTGGACGTATTTTAATAGGTTCAGATGGTAACCAACAATTAGAAGAGATTGGCGAAATATTCCAATTTATTAGATACAGACAAGACCTTAAAGCTATCGTGACTCAAAGTGGGTCCGCACATAGTCTAGTAGATGGTAATGGGAGAAGAATTTCACGAGACTATATGGATCTAATAGTTAAAGACGGAGTAATCTATGGCTCAAACGGAGGATCGTATGAAAGAGTCAGGCAACTTAAGGCCAAAAATAGACGAACTACACCAGTAGGTATAGCCTGGCAGGACCTCGTAAAGGATTACGAGTAAGTACGGTTGTCTCTAAGAATGAATGCACACCTCGCAGGTGTAATTTTTTGGGTTTTTAGTTTGTTTTTTCTAGAGTAGTTATTCTATCTTCGTGATTGTCTAATGTTTTGTTAATAGTTGAGTATTTTCCAGATAAGATAGTGTGTTCTTCGTCAAACTTTTTGAAAGCTCCTACTAGCCAATCTAAAGTCTTATATGTTTGATCCCTGAACTTTCCCATTTCATTCTTAAAATCCGTCATTTCATTTTTAAAATCCGTCATTTCTTTCTTAAAACCTGCAACATCCTTTGTTAGTTCACTTAAGTTAATTTTTACCTCTTTTAATGAATCATTTAAGCTTAAAAATAACTTTTCAGTATAATTATTTGAGTTTTCGATTCCTTTTTCAAGTTTTTTTATATCTACATCTGCGATCATAAGGGAATTTTATATCAGTTAAAAAAACAAGTCAATGGATTATAAGCGACATTTATCAGTATTTAGCATGCAGTATCAAGTATATAAATTGATCTAATTACCTAATTGATCTAATTATTCTAATCAAGCACCAATTACCAATAATCAAACCTTATGTCATCCTGAACTTGATTCAGGATCTGATTAACTGCAGATTCCAAATCGAGTTTGGAATGACAGAACCTTGTTTGGTAATTGTAATATTTTAATTTGCTTGGTTATTGTAATTTGGTTATTGGTTATTATTTAGGTTAATTAGATTAATTAGAAATTAGAAATTAAAAGTTATTTCTTAAATAATTTGAAGAAGGCGTCTTTTGGGATTTCGACACGACCAACCATTTTCATTTTTTTCTTACCTTTTTTTTGTTTGCTCAAAAGTTTATCTTTTCTTGACCTATCTCCACCATAAAGCTTTGCTGTTACGTCTTTTCTAAATGGAGTGATTTTTTCAGACGCAATTATTTTACCTTTATAATAAGCCTGAATTTTAACTTCGTATTGTTGTTTAGGTATAAATCCTTTTAATTTTGTAACTAAATCTCTTGCTTTTTCTTGAGATCTTTCATATGTAACAATTTCAGAAAATTCATCGATAGGGTCTCCATTTAGTAAGATTTCTAATTTATCGGCCTTAACTTTTTCATATTTTAAAAATTCCCAATCAAGGGATGCAAATCCTGCAGAAATACTTTTCAACTCACTAAAAAAATCAGAAATGAGCTCAGAAAGAGGTATTTCATAAGACAAAGATACTTGACTTATATTATCCATAGTTATAAATTTCGCTCGGTGATCCATACAAAGTTTCATAATATCTGACATATTTTCACTTGGAGTTAGTATAAAGATTTTAGCTATGGGTTCATAATACTGCCCATCTCGTATTTCGTACTCGACTTGAGGAGGAGTTAAGACTAAATCTAAATCATATTCTCGCTCCAACCTTTCTCTTACGACATCAGCATGCAGAAGCCCTAAAAACCCTACTCTGAAGCCAGCTCCAAGAGCTTTACTATATATTGGTGTGAATTCAAGAGCTGAGTCATTTAGGTAAAGCTTTTCTAAAGCTTTTTTTAAATTAATATAACTTCCTGGATCAACAGTAAATACAGAAGCAAAAACCATTGGATTAACTTTTTTATATCCAGGAATAGGCTTCTGTGACTTGATATCCATAAGTGAATCTCCAACTCTGACCTTATGAATATCTTTTAGATTTGTTACAACATAACCAATCTCTCCGTCTGATAAAAGATCTTTTGTAATAAGTTCAGGATTAAAAATTCCAACATCATTGACTTCAAACTCGCTTCCAGCGTAGCCTATTTTTAATTTTTGCCCTTTTTTAATTAATCCGGCAAATACTCTTACAAAAGCAATTACTCCTCTGTGTTGATCATAGTAAGAGTCAAAAATTAGGGCCGTAACTACACCATTGTCATTCCCGACCTGATCGGGAATCTGGTTTATGTCAGATCCCCGCATTCGCGAGGATGACACAGAAGCTATGTCTTGACTTCTGGGAGGTGGAATTTTTGCGATTATTACACCTAATAACTCTTTTACACCGTGTCCATTTTTAGCTGAGATTTCATGAATATCGTTTTCATTTACCCCTAAAAAATCGACCATACTTTTTTTTGTTTTTTCAACCTCTGCACTTGGAAGGTCAATTTTGTTAATTGCAGGAATTATGACTAAATTTTTATCAATTGCCTTGTATGCGTTTGATACAGTTTGAGCTTGAATTCCCTGTGTAGCATCAACAAGTAAAACTACTCCTTCAACACAAGAAAGCGTCCTATCAACCTCATAAGTAAAATCAACGTGACCTGGAGTGTCGATTAAATTAAGCTCAATACCATTGTATTCCATGCGTACTGGTGCTAATTTAATTGTAATTCCACGCTCTCTAGATATAGGGTTTCTGTCAAGCATTTGCTCGTCGTGCGAGCCCTGTACTGTGCCTGTGAGTTCAAGCAGTCTATCAGCTAGCGTAGATTTTCCGTGGTCTACGTGGGCAATTATGGCAAAATTTCTTATATTTTCTAACATAACCTATATTTTACACAGTAAAATCAAATTCTAAATTATAAATAACAAATCACAGATAAATAATAAATTCAAAGCTTTAAATTTTAAACATTTATTATTTTGAATTTATCTGGAGCTTGAAATTTAGTATTTATTATTTAAACTAGTTGCCATTTAATATTTTTATCTTTTTTCATAAACGTATATTGTCTTTTGGCGTACTGAAGCTCTTTACTTATCCATTGTTCAATTGTTTTTTCCATAGATAACTTCCCTTCATAATATTCAAATATTTGTTTATATCCTATTGTATTAAGGCCTGGATCGGTTAATTTATAACCGTTTTTTATAAGGTGTTTTACTTCTTGGAAAGCTCCATCTTTGATCCTTTGTTCAACTCTTTTTTCAACAGCTTTTGTTAGATTTTTTCTGCTTTTAAAACGAAGACCGATAAATTGAAAGCTTAAATTATCATTCTGAAGTCCACCAGTGTCATCCTTAACTTGATTGAGGATCTGCTTCTCACCAGATTCCCGATCAGGTCGGGAATGACGGAGACCTATCTCAATTTTCCTAATCAATCTATGTGGGTTGTTTCTGTCGCTTTGATTTAATTTATCAAATACTTGGGGGTTTTCTTTTTGCAGGATTTTTTGAAGTTCTAAAACTGATTTTTTATTTAATTCCCCTCTTAATTTCCAATCAGCTGGAACTTGGGTATCATTCCCATAAAGTAAATGTTTTAAGTATAAATAGGATCCCCCAACAAGAATTGGTGTTATCCTTTTTTTTACTAATTTCGTTATAAGAGGACGTGCAAGTGATATGAAGTCGAATGAGGAAAATTGTTCTTTTGGATCAACAATGTCTAATAGATGTGTCCTAATATCTGGAAAAATTGTTTTTCCTGTAATAATATTTAAATGTTTATAAACTTGGCGAGAATCAAAGTTTATAAGCTCACCATTGTGATTTTTAGCCATTTCATAAGCTAGTTTTGACTTTCCAGTAGCGGTTTGGCCGGTTATAATAATCATAATTTAATTTCTAATTAATCTAATTAGTCTAATCAATCACCAAGTGCCAATATCTAAATTACAAACGAAAACGTCATCCTGAACTAGATTCAGGATCTGCAGATTCCAAATCAAGTTTGGAATGACAAAAGCTTTGTTAATTGGCATTTAGTTATTGTGTATTTTTTAGGTCAATTAGTAATTAGGTTAATTAGGTCAATTTAAAAACGAGTGTTTTAAAGATTTTTGTATCTATTTATTGCTTCTTTTACGTCTCCATAAAATATCTGATTTCCTTTATCAATTAAAAGTCCTTTATTACAAAATGCTGCAACAGTTTCCAAAGCGTGTGATACAAAGATAATTATTTTCCCCTCTTTTTTAAACGATATCATTTTTTTAATACATTTTTCCTGAAATTCAGTATCTCCAACTGCTAGTATCTCATCGGTCAAAAGAATATCAAAAGGGACGTGTACTGCAACTGAAAATCCAAGTCTCATATACATTCCAGAGGAATAATGCTTAACCGGAGTATCTATAAACTTTTTAAGATCTGCAAAAGCAACTATATCATCAAATACTTCGTCTATTTCTTTTTTTGACAATCCGAATATTGAACCATTTAAATAAATATTTTCTCGACCAGTTAGTTGTGGATGAAATCCTGCGCCAAGCTCAATTAACGGTGCAATCTTGCCTTCAACTATAACTTTTCCTTTTGTTGGTTTTGTTACTCCAGCAATTACTTTAAGAAAAGTTGATTTTCCAGCACCATTTCTTCCAAGAACGCCTACTGTGTCTCCTTTTTGTATATTGAGATTAATATCTTTTAATGCATTAATAAATTCACCAGGTTTTAAACCTTTAAGAAGAGAAGGAATTAATTCTTTAAGTGTCCTATCTTCTTGTTTAAAAAAATGTTTTGTTACATTCTCAAATATTATTTTCATATTAGACTACATCTGCAAATAAACCTTCTAGCTTTTTAAATATCATATATCCGATTTGAAAAACAACTAGTGATAATATTATGGCAATAAAAAGCGATGTGTAATTTAAATCTCCTCCTCCAAAAATAGTCCTTCTTTGAGCATTTATCAGGACAGACATAGGATTTAATTGATATACAAATTTATATTTCTCAGGAACTAATTCTATTGGGTAAAGAATTGGGGTTAAGTAAAACCAAACTAAAAATATTGAGTTCATTAGATACTGAACATCTCGATAAAAAAGATTGAATGCAGAAAGTATAAAAGATAAACCTAAAGAGAAGAATATTTGAACAATAAGAATAACAGGATATAAAATAACAAGAGATGAAATATTCACGTGATAATAAAATAAAAATCCTAAGAAAACTGTTGAGGCTAAAAGAAAGTCATATATTTTTGCCACAACGCTTGATACTATAATTATTTCTCTTGGAAAATAAACTTTTTTAATAAGTGCCTCATTTTCTATAAGTGAATTTGTCGCAGATGTGATACTGTAAACAAAAAGGTTCCAAGACAATAATCCAGAATATAGAAATACGCTATATGGAATATTAAAAGCTACAGGAATCTTTATAAAAAATGAAAAAACAAAAGCAAGTACTAACATTTGAAATAAAGGATTTAAAATTACCCAGAAATAACCAAGAATAGATTGCTTGTATCGTGATTTTATTTCTCGAGCTGTTAAGTTGTAAAGAAGATATCTGTGAACATAAAGGTTCCGGAAGAATGTAAACATATTAATTTAATATTACATTAAATAAATTCTAAATACTAAATTACAAATAACAAATAAATCTAAAATATTAATTATTTAAAATTTAAAACTTTTAATTTAATATTTATTTGGAGCTTGAAATTTATAATTTATGGTTTATTACTTTCTGTGTGCTGATTCTACTAGATTTTTGTACAAATATAGAACGTCAATTGGTCCTAAACCTTTTGGAGTTGTAGTATAAAAACTTGCAATATTTTTTATTTCGTTTTCTTCATAATCACCTTTTAATTTACCTTTTTCTCTTCGAAGTCCGACATTTATTAAAATA
>Ga0209541_10018197_pt1 | contig 10197 bp, 10 predicted proteins | sample RifCSPlowO2_01_FD_184027 | JGI IMG/M metagenome (GOLD analysis project Ga0209541, IMG submission 184027) | Groundwater microbial communities from Rifle, Colorado - Rifle CSP2_plank lowO2_0.1 (SPAdes) (version 2) | ecosystem: Environmental > Aquatic > Deep subsurface > Groundwater | place...
TGCATTGCGCAGCGCGCTTGCTAAAGATGATATTCTTATTTCAGATGTTGGCGCGCATAAGCTGTGGATTGCACGGCTCTTTCCTACTTACGTTCCAAATACAGTAATTATTTCTAATGGATTTGCAAGCATGGGTATTGCTCTACCTGGTGCAATTGGTGCGAAATTAGCAGCGCCTGATAAGAGGGTAGTAGCAGTAAGCGGTGATGGTGGATTTGTAATGAACATGCAAGAATTAGAGACTGCTAAAAGATTAGGCATAAATTTCGTGAATGTAATTGTAAATGATAATGGGTATGGTGCAATAGAATGGACGCAGCAAAGGCATGATAAAAAGGTATTTGGAGTTAAGTTTGGCAATCCTGATTTTGTTAAGCTCGCAGAAAGCTTTGGTGCCAAAGGCTATCGCATTGAGCGAGCTAGCGAGCTTGAAGAGATTTTGAAAAATGCAATAAAGAATGATGAACTTGCTGTTATTGATGTGCCTGTGGATTATTCTGAGAACATGGTTTTGACTAAGAAATTAGGGCCGAATATATGTCAGGTGTTTTGAGTAACTGACTGAGTTACATCCTATTTGTACTTTTATAAGTACACATTTCTAAGTTTTATGCTCCCCTGGCGTGCAGTCTGAATGGCATAAATAACAGAATAAGATATAATGTATATCCGTAAAATAAGTGCATAACTTTATAAATATGTATGCACTAATAAGTATATGGTTTTTTTGAAAACAAGGGCCGTTAAAGGAATAGAATACTATTACGCAGTAGAAAGTAGATTAGGTAACCAAACAGATGTTTACTATTTTGGAAATCGAAAACCAACAAAACATGAATGGCAAGCAGTACTGAATGCGCTGGGAAAAAAGGACGATTACTATCCAAAAAAACCAGAATGGACTGAAAAACAAGAACAACGAGTCAAAGAACTCAATGGAAGAATGCAAAAGGAATTCAACGAGATGAATGAATCTGAAAAAGCTAATTTTTATGATAAGTTTTACAATGATTATATCTACAACACGAACTCCATTGAAGGGTCAACACTTACAAAGGATGAAACATATTTCGTGACCCATGAAAAGCAGGGAATCTCTGGAAAAAGCCTTAAGGAAATCTACATGGCGAGAAATCTGATGCAAGCAATTAATTTTCTAGATGATTATGACGGTACGCTTAATCTTGAAATGATAAAAAAATTACATGCGATTGTCCAGGAGAATATCCAGCCAAAGGAAGAACTTGGACAATATAAGAGAAGGCAAAACTACATTACTGGGACAGACTTTTTGCCTACTCCACCGAATCTTGTAGAAAAAAGGATGAATGGATTGGTACGCTGGCATGGTCTGAACAAAAAGTACGCGATATTTGAACTCGCAGCGTTATTTCACATAAAATTTGTAAGCATACACCCATTTGTAGATGGAAATGGAAGAGTAGCAAGGTTGTTGCATAATTTTATTTTGAAACGCCACAAAATTGTACCGTTAATATATAGGACAAAAACTAAACAGACATATTACTCAATGCTTAGGGCTGCCCAACTTTACGGTGAGCACAAAGGTTTTCTGACGTATACTCTAGATGAATTCGTAGCTACCTATGAAGGATACTGACGAGTTAGATAAACCCTGCCCTCGTTAGTTTAACCTAGTGCTTACCTTTTATCGATAATTTTAAAAAATAGTAGGCATTATGTTGGATCTTTATTTGAGTGCTATAGGGGGACAAATATTAGCCAGTCCTTATTCGTTTTAGTTTAATTCCGCTTAAATCGAATTTTGCAAGATCTATTTTTGGTGGTTTTTTATCTCCAAAGAGTTTAATTATATCTCCATACTTCCCATCATCAAATGGAGTTTTTACACCGAATAAAGAACTTAAACTTCTAGTTACAAGACCGCGCTTCACATCAACCTCTTTATCTTGTTCAAAAACACGAAGCATTGGTCTCGCAAGTGCAAGCAGTTTTAATATTCTAGGAATGTTTCTTTCAAATTCTGCGAACAGATCGCCTTCTTTCATTTTTTCTGTGAGTTCTTTCATAAAAGAAATGCTGGGCATTGGCATATTCATACTGGGAACATCATCAGACAACATAACACCAACTCGGATTACTCTACTCTGAATAAGAAAATCCAGATTACGTGCAGAGACTATGCCACTTGTAAGGGCGCTTTGCAATAATTCTGAATTTAGAACATCAATATAATATTTGGTAAACCTTGGAGATGGCTTGCCAGCTGGCCAATCAACAGGTCTTGTTTCTACTTGGAATATAAAGCGATACTCTGGTCTCTTACCTAGTACTATTCCTTCATCTATGCCTTCTTTCAATCTTTCAATATCTGCCAGTTTTTCTTCCATAGAAACCGGGGGCAAGAACCCTAGAATACTTATAGTAGTTACGCTATCTTCAGTTCTTTTAACAGAAAATATTGGAGCTTTTGTCTTACTAATGTTTAGAAAATCAATGCTATGCGCTTCACTAGTAGTATCCTCTCCAGAAAGGCCTGGATTTAAGCAGTTATACCAAGGTGTTGAATCGATCTGTATTTTTTCACCAGTGGCTGGATCAGTAATCTCTACGAAATTTTGCACTCCGCCATTATACATAATTATTCTAGGATCGAGCTCTGGATGTTCTGCTAAAATGTCTAGATACATTCTTTGGGCTACAATTCTACAATCTACATAGCCATTGCTAAGAATTGAAAAAAGCATTCCGCCATCTACCCTTGCTCGTGGATGTGCAAAAAGAGCGTAATCTCCTGTTTCTAGAAATGGACCAAGACCAACTACGCTATCAGGAGTGTAATGCTTTTGTAAATAATGCTCAGCTAACGCTAAAGTTTCTTCTGATGCCATAAGTATATTACATATAAACAGTTTTTAAATGTTTCTTTTAGTGGAAAAAAGCGAATTTAGCTAGTAGGTGGCTCTTTTATCAATTTAAGCAGATTCTCCCTGCCGCGCTTGAATCTTTTTATATAACCTAACTGCTCAAGCTCAGTAAGAACAAGGCTCATATTAGATTGGGAAGCGCCCATTATGTCGCGCAATTCTTTTTGTAACATACGGCCGCCGCTTGATTTCAATATCTCTAATATTTTACGTGATTCGTCATCCAAAGTGTACTCTTCTTCTATTTTCTCCTCTTCTGGTTCTTCATCTTCTTGCTTCTCGCTTACTGCCTCTTGCTTTTTCTCTGTTAATTGCTTATAAAATAAATAAATAACAATCAGTACAACTGCAGCAGTAAGCGCAATTAACAATGTATTATCCTGTGCAGGTGGCTGTGCAGGCGGCTGCACTGGTGGTTGTACTGGCGGTTGCACAACATCTGTATCATTTTCTGGAGGGTTAAATTTGAATAAGTCGTATGGTAAAAGAACCAAATCATATCGCATTAGTTCTTGGCTAACAGTTATTTTTTCTTCAGTATAATATTCAATTTTTCCATCTTTGAAATAAGTAGCAGTTAAATTATAATTACCAAAAGGAACATCTACGGAATAATTTTGATTTGAGATAAATTGAAGCGTTACCTGGCCTTCAATTTTTACCCTTGTGTTGTTAAGGTGGGTGAAGCTGTCTCCATCGTAAATATCACCAAAGAGTGTGGCAGAATATAATAAATTAAGAGATAATAGCAAAAGAAACAAATTCCGCATATTTATGAGATGTGCAATTAGCATTTTAAACCCTATGGAAAGCTTTTGGAAAGTTTCAATCAACAAAGTATTTAAATACCAAAAAATTAATCTCTTTTGTTGAAAAACGTTTGAGGTGAAGATAATGAAGTGGTTAACAAGTCTGTTTATGATACTGTTTGCAGGTTTGCTTGTCGCAAGTCCTGGATCTTATGTAAAGGTTTTAGCAGTAGATGCTGATACACCATCTGGATATAGTGTTGATGGTGTTCCTATAACTGTTTTGGATACTAACAAAAATCAAGTTGCTAGTTGTTTAACAACAAAAGAAGGTTGTAAATTTATTGCTCCTTGGGAAACTAAAATTTTTATTATGGGTGGTTTAGATAATCGAGACTTTGTAGCAGGAGATCCACACCCAGCATTTGTTCTTAATTATGATTTCAGCTTTTGTAGAACAGATAATAATGAATGTCAAAAAGACGATCCAACTGTAATATTAAAGGCAATTGCAAGGGCACAACCAGCTGAACCAAAGCCAGTTGAAAAATCAGAGTATCAAAATACTGTTTATGTAACAATTAGGGCAGTTGATGAAAAAACTGAATCTTACATGAGTAACCCAGGTGTTTTGATATATATAGTAGATGCTAATAGTGGATCTGTCTTGGGAAGTGGCGTAACTGATCAAAAAGGAGTATCAATAGCTGTACCGATTGATTCAAAATTCAGACTTTATAGTAAAGACTCAAAAGACGGTAGGGCATACGGTTATTCAGATCTAGTATATTACTTGCAAAGATCAATAACTAAGTCAACAACTGGTTATATGGGATGTCAATCTGGCGCTGGATGTGAAAATGGAGCAGAATTTTATATCAAGGCACATCCAAGTGGTTCTACAACTTCAGCAGGCACGACAACTCCAACAGCACCAACAGTTGCACCAATAGTTGCAAAGGAGTATAAAGAGGAAGAATCAGCAATAGCAGGAGTATATGTTATTACACCTTCAGCAAATACGAAAATCAGCATGGTATATAGTCAAACTGGAGCAAGTGGTGGAGACCAAATGGCCTCCAGTAATGGTGATGCAAAGTTCCAAGTAAAAACAGGAAGAATATTTTACTTCATAGCAGATGGAAAGTATTATTCCAACAAGTATGTAGTAAAACAAGATGGCCAAAACTACAAACTTTGTGATCTTAGCAGTGGAGATTATTGTACAAATGATTTAACAGTTAAAATTTATATGAATGAATACGTCGCACCAACATCAGTGGTAAAAATACCGGAGCTGATAAGGCCGATACCAGTACCAAGCGAATATGGTGAATACTCGCTAGTACTAAACAAGGGCTGGAATTTGGTTTCAGTTCCATTGACAAGTGCTAAGGTGGAAAAAACATCTTGTGATAATGCTAAGGTGTTTGTATACGATCCACTAGAAAATAAATACAGAAAAGTTTCATTAGATTCGTTATATCTAGAAACAATGCAAGCGTTTTGGGTAAAGGCAAAAGATGAATGTAAGATATCTTTTGTTGGAGCACCATTTAAGACAGACGATATAGAAGGTCGCTTAACATTATTTCCAGGTTGGAATATGATAGGCGCAGCACGTGATTCAGCAACATGGGATGAGCTTAAAGGATCTTGCAAAGCAAAGAGCGGTCCTTGGAGTTATAACACATTAGAAAGAAAATGGGAAAGAGCAGGTTCTCTTGTCCCAGGTGAAGGATACCTAGTAAAGGTAGTGGATAAATGTTCACTTGGCACCAGCAGCGAATTGCCACCATTGCCTCCTGGCGATGACGTAGTAATTATAACTGCTCCGCAACCAACTCCAGCGCCAACACAACCAACACCACAACCAACATCAGGATATTTAATAGATAAATTAGTAGATGACGACGCAAAAATTGGAAGCGATAGCGCACCAATAGTAATTGTAGAATTCAGTGACTTTCAATGTCCATTCTGCGCTAGATTTTATAGTGATACATTACCGCAATTGAGGAGAGAATTTATAGATACTGGTAAGGTACAGTTAGTTTATAGAGACTACCCGCTATCATTCCATGAGAATGCAGATGAAGCAGCATTAGCAGCTGAATGTGCAGATGACCAAGGCAAGTTCGAAGCAATGCATAATTTGTTATTCGATAAACAGAATAGCTGGTCTAATGGAAACCCGGAAAGCAGATTCAAGGAATATGCTAACTCTATAGGGCTTGATGTAGAAAAGTTTGTTAGTTGTTATACTAGCAATGCACATGGCAGTGAGATAAAAAATGACTTCAATGATGGTACAAGCGCTGGCGTAGCAGGTACACCAACATTCTACATAGGAAAAAGAGGTTCTGAAGCAAAAGTAATCGTAGGTGCTCAGGCTTATTCTGAATTTAAGAAAGTAATAGAAGAACTAAACTAGCAGCAATATATAACCCCCAAGAGGTGGTGGTTTAACCACCACCTCATATTTAAATGCCAGGAACCTACGGTTCCTAGCGCAACCTCCCTTTGTATGGGTGGGTTATAGAAAACCATTTAATTATAAGTCAACTTACTAGAATAATGGAACAACTAACAAAATGGGCTTTTAGAGAGAAGCTGCAACTAATTCTTGAGAAGAAAGGTAAAAAGGCAGAGTATGACTTTGCAGAAGATGCGCTAAACCTAGAAGGTGGACATAAGGCGTATATAGAAAATTTTTATAGATTATACCAGCAAGGAAAAAGCCTGGAAGAGATCGCTGAGTTGGTATTTACTGCACCTGAAGAGGTTAAGCAAGTTAGTGAATCACCAAAACAGCAACGAACAGACAACATATATCCTCTAATAAAAAATCAGAAAGAGCTAGTAGGCATGATGCAAAAGGTAGAGCAATATAAAAAAGCACCTGTTGCAATTGATGCCCCTGAGATGCCTGTTATTTATGCGCTTGCCCCAGATGATAATCTTTATATGATATGCGCCATTGATATTGGCAATAATTTTGCGTTTTTCAGCAATAGTAATTTAAATGATTATAAATTTGATAGAAAAAAACTCTATGAAATAGCTATTGCGAATTTGAAAAGAAAAATAAATGAATTTATAAAACAGGAAAAAATAGTAGTTAAAAAAGAGGCAGAAGGAGTGCATACCTTTATTGTACCTTATAACCTGGCTGGCTCTTTGATCTTAATGGCAAATGAATTATTTGCTTATTTTAAAGATAAAATAGGGGAAAAAGAGGCAGAATTTGTTTATGCAATTGCAGTAAATACTGACCAACTACTTATATTAAGCTCAAAAATAGAGCAAAGTAAGGTTATTGGGTTTACCCTTGGCCCTATAAGGGAAATGCAAACAAAAGTACCAAATCCAATACTTCTTGATCCAATAATTATTAACAAAGAGGGGTTTGGAATATTAAGGGTTAAGAAGGATACTGCACCACCTAGTGGCTAACGTATCCCACCCCTAATGCAACGTTGTGCCCATCGTCCGCAGTGACGCCACGTCTGACAATTTCGAGGGCGCCGCCGGCGTAGCGAACCAGAGGCTCGACACCTGCACCATCACGTCTGTATAACCATCTCTTTTGATCTTCCGCAAGTTTTTCTGCTACTTCAGGAGCTACTTCCAAAGGTATTCTAGTATCTTCATCTACTCTTCCTTCGACAACAGATTCTTGAATGAAACCATGCAAAACAACTATTGACTTTGGATAAATTATTACTGCAGGTTCTCCATTATAATCTTCTACTTTAGCATCTTCAGGGTCAACAAATAAACCTACTTTTTCTTTTCCTACTGCTTCTTCTGGTATGAAAGAGGCGGGAAACACCCATTTTCTTCCCTTTTCATCTATGTGGACATCAACTACATCTTCTCCTTTCTTGAATGTATCTCCTTTTGCAGGATAAACTAAAACTTCTCTTGCCCAAGCTGGATAATAAACGCCTAATTGTTTCCATGCTTCTGATCTTACTAAAACGTCATCATGCAAAACATTGGAAGGCAACCCACCTTTATCTTTAACTGCCTCTCGTGCTTCTAGCCAACCCAAGTTTTGGCCTGATGGAATTATTACTTTAGTCTGATCGTTAGCACTTCCTTTTTTATCTTCTGTTGTTTTCGCTTTATCGTCTGTGGTTTTCTGTTGGGCTTCATTTTGTCCACCAGTGCAGCCAAACAGCAAAATTGTTGCAATGGATAATATTATTAACAATCGCATTTTATCACTTTTTGATTGTTAGATAAATATCATAACGTAGTTAAAAATATTCCGATAGCATCGATATTCGATATTTACATTAGTGTAAACTCTTAAGCGCTCACGTCAAAATCTATAAACTTATCTTCTCATAATATTATTTACGATTTCTATGATCTCTAAAGGTACGTTTACTGTAAAATCCGGATTAGCGCAAATGCTCAAGGGCGGAGTAATAATGGATGTTACTAATGCAACGCAAGCAGTGATAGCTGAAAAGGCTGGCGCAGTTGCAGTTATGGCATTAGAACGCGTGCCTGCAGATATACGCGCTAGTGGCGGGGTTGCACGCATGGCCGACCCACTTAAGATAAAGGAAATTCAAGAAGCAGTTACTATTCCAGTTATGGCTAAATGCAGGATTGGTCATTTTGTAGAGGCACAGGTACTAGAGGCATTGGAAGTTGATTTTATAGATGAAAGCGAAGTGCTGACGCCAGCAGATGAAGAACACCACGTAGACAAATGGAAATTTACTGTACCGTTTGTATGCGGTGCGCGTAATCTTGGCGAAGCGCTAAGGCGTATTGCTGAGGGTGCGGCAATGATTAGAAGCAAGGGTGAGGCAGGCACTGGAAATATTGTTGAGGCTGTAAGACATATCAGGGCAATTAATGATGAAATTGATGAGATAAAAAAATTGCTAGTTCATAAAAATGTTAAGAAATTAAATACTGTTGCGAATGAATTTCGAGTTCCTTATGATTTGGTTAGGCAAACTGCAGAGCTGGGTCGCTTGCCAGTTGTTAATTTTGCTGCTGGTGGAATAGCAACGCCAGCTGATGCAGCGCTTTGTATGCAGCTTGGTTGTGATGGTGTGTTTGTTGGTTCTGGAATTTTTAAGAGCAATGATCCAGAAAAGCGCGCTCGAGCAATTGTTGATGCAGTTGCGCATTTTGAAGATGCAAAAATTATTGCTGATGCGAGTAAAGGATTGGGCGAGGCAATGAAAGGATTAGAAATTTCTAAATTAGAGGTTAAATTGGCAGAACGAGGAAATTAATCTCTATACATTTCTACATGCACTTTTATCTCATCTAGAGTTGTGTTTAGTGCTTTTATTGCAATCGTAGCATGCGCATCACCGCTCAATGCACCAAATTGAACTAGTACTAATTCTGGCAGTGCTCCTGGTTCATTTTCTCTAGAATAATAGTCTCTACCATAAGTATGACCGAATGGTTTTTCATCTTCATGAAAAATTTCTCTTGGCTTTGCTGTAAAACCTTTTTCAACTAAGAAATCGTTTATTAAATCTAAAACAGCGACCATATCTTTTCTATCCGCAATTATTGAACGAACATCAAAACCGTGCTCGGTAGCACGAGGTGCAAGTTCTGTTGTGTCAAGTTTGAATCTTCTTAATTCTGCTACAGGCACAACAGCTAAAGACCTTCTTGATGCTCCTGCAACTAACGCTGATCCAACCATAATTAATGATTATTGCAAAAGCTTTATATATTATCTATTTTTGCAGCCATGATAAAATCATTCTCATGTAATCCTTTAATCACGTGCGTGTATAATTCAATATCTACTCTATTATAAAAAACAAAAATATTTGGATGATGGCCTTCACTTTCGGCCAACGCAGCAACTTTATTCACGAATCCTATCGCGGCCTTAAAGTCTGCAAACTTAAAGCGCTTCTTAATTCGAAAAATATTTTTATCTTCTACAATTAACCATTCATTAGAAATTTGTAACTTATATTCATTAATCTGCCCGAGCGTAAACGGTTTTACATTTCCCTCGCATGGAATGCATTTTTTGGAAAGAAGATCCATATATCTATTGTTGCGGAGAAGATTTATATTTCTGACCAAGATGGTGGGGTGGGCAATGTAAGTTTTATTCCCACACCAATAGGTACTCCGTTAATGTTAGCCAACCTCAAACAAAATTCGTTTTTTGTCTAGTACATAACCAGTAACTAAACTATCCTTTTTCAACTTCAATTGTTTTGCTATCGCACTTGGGATAGAAAATCCTAATGAACCTTCGATTATCTTAAATTTTCTCTTGACTGTTTTTGTCATGAACATCTATACCCCTAGAGGATTTATTAACCATTCGCAATAATTTATGTTTATGACAAAAATTATTATCGCAGACAACATGGAATCAGAGGTAGTTGAAGAAATAAAAAAACTAGGCAAAGTAGTTTACAAACCAACTAATCTTGCGAGCGAACTAAAAGATGCTGAAGTACTAATTGTTAGAAGCGCAACACAAGTAAACGCAGGGCTCATTGCCCAAGGCCCAAGGCTCAAGG
>Ga0209541_10018198_pt1 | contig 10196 bp, 8 predicted proteins | sample RifCSPlowO2_01_FD_184027 | JGI IMG/M metagenome (GOLD analysis project Ga0209541, IMG submission 184027) | Groundwater microbial communities from Rifle, Colorado - Rifle CSP2_plank lowO2_0.1 (SPAdes) (version 2) | ecosystem: Environmental > Aquatic > Deep subsurface > Groundwater | place: Rifle...
AGGTTTCGATTTTTTCTTCTGGGGTTGTTGGCTGATATTTTCCTGTTTCTATGTAATCAGAACACTCCTTGAATATTAGTGGATTGCGGATAGCACCCCGAGCTATCATGCAGTAATCAGCTATCTTTAGCATTTCAACTGCTGCTTCTGGTGAAAATACATCTCCATTGCCTATGATTGGAATTGTGGAATGCTGCTTAACCTGCCTGATTAGCTCCCATTGGGCTTTTCCTGAAGACTTTGCAACTGCGGTTCTTGCATGGATTGTTATTGCTGAAGCCCCTGCTTTTTCAATAGTCTTTGCTATGGCTAAGGTTTCTGGCTTTGAAAATCCTAGCCTGATTTTGGCTGTTACTGGAATTTCCAGGTTTTGGGAGAGGGTTTCTATTATCTCCTTGATTTTGACTTTGCGATTCAATAGAGCTGAGCCTGCTCCCTGCTTGATGATGTTTGGAGAAGGACAGCCCATGTTGATGTCTATTAATTGGCAGTGCTTTTGGAGCTTTTTGGCAGCCAACAAGAGGATTTCCGGGGATTGACCGCATAATTGCATGCCTAATGGCTTGTCTTCAGGAGAGGTTTCTAATAGCCTTAAAGTAGAGGGATTATTCCTTTGGATTCCATGGCTGGAGGCCATTTCTGTATAGGCAAGAGCAGCCCCATGCATCCTAGAGAGCAATCTAAAAGGCAAGCCTGAGACTTCTTCTAATGGGGCGAGGATTAGCCTATTGCGGAGTTTTGGGAATGTCATTTTCGAGTTGCGGGATAGAAGGGAACATCCTTCATTTCTATTACTCTCGAGAGAACATCAAGATTTATAAATGATGAGTTCTTTCAAGGGTGGCATGGAGCTTTACAAAGAGCAGAGAATCGGGGTATTGGTTGATGTGCAGAACTTATATTATAGTGCAAAACATTTGTATAAGAAGAAGGTTAATTTCCATGCTGTTTTAAGGGATGCTATTAATGGAAGAAAGCTGATAAGGGCAATTGCTTATGTAATAAAAGCTGATGAATTGAAGGAGAATACTTTTTTTGAGGCTTTGAATAAGATTGGATTTGATGTTAAAGCTAAAGACCTGCAGGTGTTTTATGGAGGGATGAAAAAAGGGGATTGGGATGTTGGGATTGCTGTGGATGCAATTCAATTGGCCGAGAAACTGGATGTTGTTGTTTTGGTTTCAGGTGATGGGGACTATAAGCCTTTAGTGGAGTATTTAAAAAATGCCAAAGGATGCAGGGTTGAGGCAATTGCTTTTGGAAAAAGCACCTCAAGATTATTAAAAGATGTTGTTGATGACTTTATTGATTTGGATGTTAATCATAAGAAATATTTATTATGATCGAGGGTTGTTAATATTGAGGGGTTGTTAATATTGAGAGGCTGTTAATTATATGAGGATTTGGAAGGGGTGTGAAAAATGCTTAGAACGCTTAGAAAACTTAAAAAATTTCTCAAATACAAATATTCTTTGCTTGCCGGGAAATACTCTTCAGAGGGTTTTGAAAACCTGAAGCTTAATATTTATATGAAATATGTTCTTGGAGGGATATTTTTGTTCTTAATCCAGGCAATATTGGTTGTGGTGATGACAGAGGTTATTGGGGTGAAGTTTTTGTTTGCATATGCTGTTGCCTTGGTTTTGTATATTATTCTTTCATTTGTCTATCATAATGAATTTACATTCAAGAAGATGGTTAATGTGAAGAAGGGAACCCTTAGGAAATTTCTTTTTTACATGGGGGTTAGCAGTTCATTGACTTATGGGTTTGTTTTCTTATTAACTAACTTTTTCTTATGGGCTTACATCCCTGCTGTGTTTTTGGTTGCTGTGTGCATGAGCATTATTAATTTTATTGTTAATGCTGGGTGGGTGTTTTAACAACCTTTTTTTCTAATAACTGATGCCCCACTTTAAGAATGTTGATAGTTTTACCCCCCGAATTTAAAACATTAAGACTTTAAAAACCTTACCCGGGCATCTGTCACTTGTCTATTGTTTTTAATATATACTTTGGGAAATATATATAACAGCACCAGATAACTCCCTGAAAAAACTTAAATAGCCCGGGATTATAAGTATTATGGGTGGTTAAATGAAAGAGAGGACAAAAAAAAGAATTCTGCTGACACTTGGAGCAATAGGGATAATATTGGCATTAATCGGGATTTCTTTGTTACTTTACAAGATCCTGAAAGGTCTTTAAAATGGGATTGTTGAAAAAAGTATTAGATGCTTTAACGCTTGTGTTTACAATATTTTTAGTGGTTTATGGGTTCTCAAAAGGGTATGATTTGATAGAATATCTTATTTATGATTTGTATTTATCGTTGTGATTATTAGCCAAGTATTAACTTTGTCCGGCAGAGAAGATTTATGATGATGAGGAAGATTTTTATACAAGAAGCAATATAAATGTTGTGGGGGGATTAAAGCAAAAAAAATATTAATAGCGGGAATAGATCCTGGGGAAACGAAGAGTTTTGCCTTGCTGGATATTTATGGGAGTTTAGTTAATGTTAGTTCTTCTAAAAATTATAATCTTGAAAGCATTATTAAGGAAATGAGTTCTTATGGAAAGGTTGTTGTTGTGGGAACGGATGTTAATCCCTGCCATAAATTTGTCAGGAAGATTTCAAAGGCATTGAAAGCTGAGCTGTTCATTCCTAAGGAGAATATGCTGGTCAAGAAGAAAGTGTATTTGAATAATGAATTTAGAAAGGAGACAAAGATTAAGATGAAGAACAAGCATCAAAGAGATGCTTTGGCAATTGCAATGATTGCTTTAAAATCCTTAAATCCATTGCTTAATAAGATTGAGCTGCATTTGATTCAGGAAAATAAGGAGCATTTAACCGAGAAGGTTAAGGAGATAGTCTTGGTGGAGAGGATTCCTATAAATAAGGCTGTTAAGTCATTGAGCAATTAGAGGGCTGAAATTAATATGAAAATAATTATACTTAATAAAAAATTATTTGTTACTTTAACCCCAAAAGCGCCTTATAATTTTGATGTTAGCGTATTCAAACCGAGTCATTATCCAGACCCATTGAAAATGTATGAAAAGGGAAATTACTGGTTTGTTCTGCGGTTTGATGATAAGATTTATGGAATAAAAATGCAGGATATTGGGGGTGTGAATAATCCAAGGATTAAAGTTGGTGTTTTTTCTAAAAAATCTTTAACATGGAAAGAGATTAAAATTATTTGCGAGGAAATTGCTTATAGGTTTGAATTTAATTTCGACATAACTGAATTTTCAAGAAAGTTTAGCAGAGATGAGATTCTCGGGAAGTTTATTAAAAAATGGTATGGCATGCATGGAAGCTGTGCTCAGGATTTATATGGGCTGTTGATGATTGGAATATTTTTACAGAATACTATTGTTAAAAGAACCGTGCAGATGACTAATGATATGCTTGCTAAATATGGGATAAAGGCTTTATTTGATGGCAAGGAAGTTTATGCATTTTGGAAGCCTGAGGAAATGGCTAAAGCAGATGAAAATGAGCTAAGGAAACTAAAAGTAGGTTATAGGGCAAAATTGTTTATTAAAACGTCTGATACTTTTGTTAAAGAAAAAATTAATGAACTTGAGTTGAGAAAAATGAATGCTGAAGAGGCTAAGAGAGAATTGCTGAAAATTTATGGTGTTGGACCTGAAACAGCGAGAATATTATTGCACGAGGCTTTACATCACCATGACATATTCGAGCATGTTTCTCCATGGCAGCAGAAGATTTATTCAAGATTGTTGTTTAATAAAAAATTGGTTCCTGCTGAAAAGATAATCAAATATGTTAATGAAAATTGGGGAGAGTACGCTGCTTTGGCTGCTAGCTATATCTGGGAGGACATTTTCTGGCAGAGAAAACAGGGCAGGAAGATTGAATGGCTGGAGAAAGAGATTAGGCTTTGATTTGTTTAATTTAAAATCCTCGTTACATGCTGCTCTTTTTGAAACCTTATAATATTGTCAACGAAGCTCTCTATTTTGTCTTCGTGGCTGACAATTAAGATTTGCTTTATTTTTAATTCGTCCAAAACAAGCTTCATCCCGTCTAATTGCTCATCAGAGAATCCATCTGTGGGCTCATCAAGAATTAATAAGTCATGAGTTTTTATATTGCTGATTAGGTTGTTTATTACCTGGTTGAGGGCAAGCCTGTATGCTAATGCAGCAGCTGTTTTTTCCCCACCCGATAGGTTTTCATATTCCATGTCATAGCCATCCTGGAGAATTTTTGGTGAGAAATCCTCTGCTATTGAAATTTTTAAGTTATCATTTCCAACAAGCATGTCAAACCATTTTTCAAAGAATGAATTGAAATCTGAATGAAGCTTTAGCATGATTTTCTTTTCCATGACCTCTATTGTAGGGATAAAAAGCCCTTCAATCCAGGAATATAGGGAGGAAAGGGAATCTATATTTGATTTTATTAATGATTTTTTTTCAACCTCTTTTTTTAATGTGTCAATTAACAATGACAAATGCTGCAAATCCCTTTCAAGGGAGCTTTTTTTGATTATAATTGTTCTTTCTTTTTCAAGAAGCTTGTCAAGAACCTCTTTTAGCCTTTCATAGTCTGTGATTCCTATGGCAGCTATTTTATTTTTTAAATCTTTGATTTCATCATTTAGTTTTTCAACAATGTGCAATAGCTCTTTATTTTCATTTTCAAGCTTTGAGATTGTGTGGTATTTTTGCTGAATATAATTGGACTTTAGGCTGATGATTTCTTTCTGCCTTTCAATTAACTGAAGCCTGCTAAGCAGGGATTTTTCCTCTGATAAGGAGTTTTCTTCTGATGAGATTCTATCCTGAAGGGTTTTTAGCTCTGTGTCAAGGGAAGAGATTTTTGCAAGTTCATTTGAGGATATTGAATGCTTATGCTCCTGAGTAACAAGCTGGTTGCACGTAGGACAAAAATCCAGTTTTTTTATATTATCTATGATTCTTTTTGAATGCGAGATAACAGCCATGAACTCTGATTGCTTGTTTGTTAATCTCCTTAGCTCTAATTCCATGGAGCTTATATTCGCTTCAATGTTTTTAATGTTGTAATCTATACTTGCATTTTCAGGGGTTGAAATTTTTATTTCGTTTTCAAGAACTAATGTATCATGCTGCAGGATTGAAAGCTCTTTTTCGTTTTTTTCTATTAACAATGCCTTGTGCGCAAACTCGCTTTGCTTTATCTCCAGGTTTTTTATATAAGCATTCCTCAGCTCTTTCTTCTCTTCCAGAGCATGGAGTTCTTTTTTAACATTTTCAATTTCTGAGATTGCGGATGAATGTAAGGGTAATAAGCTTTTAAGCTCGCTGTTAATTGAGAAGCTCTCAAACTCCTTGCTTGAAAGCTCTTTTAGATTATCTTCTAAATCCATGATTCTCGATGACAATGATTTTTTCTTGTCTCTTAAAAGTTTTAAAAATATTGATGAGTTTTCTTTGATTCTTTTGTATTTGTCTATGCCAAACACCCTGCGCAAAATATCAAGCCTGAGTTCTGAGGGGGATAATAAAATCTGCTTCATTTCTTCCTGCGGGGTATACACTGTGTAGCGATAGATTAATCCCCTGCCTTTTGTTAACAATTCCTGAGGGTAATTTAATAATTCCAGAACTGCCTGCTTTAGTTCAACTGCGGATTTTTCTGTTTTATTGCCATTGATTGATATGCTTCCTGTTTCCTGGGAAATTCCAGAGGAGGATTTTTTGAGCTTTCTTTCTATTGTTATTTCATTTTCATCCATGGAAAAGTGAAGCTTTACTTTTCCTGCATCATGGCCGTTTCTTAATAATGCTGAGCCTGGCAAAACTCCTTTTGCTATTCCAAACAACGCAAAATCTATTGCAAGAAGAATTGAGGATTTTCCTGAGCCGATGTTGCCTGCGAGGAGTGTTTTTCCCTCCTGGAAATCTATTTCTGTGTTTACGTGGCTACGGATGTTTTCAAGATAGAGCTTTTTAATCAGCATTTTCCCCCCATATTTTTTCAAGGCTTAATTTTTTTATTGCGTTTTTCTCCAGTCTTGATTCAAAATCATAAATTCTTTCCCCATCCTGCTTTTCATCATCAAAAACATTCATAAAATGAGTGAATAACTCCTCTTGGCTTAAAGAGAAATTTACAGGATTTTTATTTTCCTTTATATGCTCACTGATAATGTTATTTTCAATATCTTCTACATTTCCCTGCTCTATTGCAATCTCCTGGAATTCTTTGCTTGTAACTTTTGATGTGTTTTTTAATATGCAATAAGCCTGCTCAAAATGCTTTGCGAGCTTTTTGAAATCTACATCTGCCAAAGTTCCGTGGCTTAATACACCCTCCAACCTCATCAGGATTATTTTGTCTTTGAAGTTTTTTATTTCTGAAATGATTTCTTCCTGAACATGGGTTGGGGATTTATTGTTGATATCGAAGAAATAAGAATTGACATCTTTGAGCTTTAATGGGACTCTTTCCATGTTTCCATTTTCAATTATGCACATATTTCCATGATGTAAATCTTCCAATTCTTTGAAATTATTTGGGAATGTTGGGCCTGGATAAACTAATAAGCCATTGTTGATTTCTTTGTCAAATAAATAATGAACATGGCCTGCTGCGTAGTAATTAAAATTGCGGGGCAGGGATGATAATGGTTCACCATGCACTGATTCCATGGTTCTGGGCTTGAATTCGTCAATTGTTGTATGAAGCAGGAAGATTTTATACCCTGGCTCTGATTCTGCTAATGAGAAATCAATTTTTTTATATAGCTCTTTATCTAATCCAGCTGACAATCCCAATATTCCTGTGAGCTTTACACCTGATGAATCTTTTGTTATCTCCAATTTATTGTTATTCAACTTGAAAACATTGATGCATAACCCGGCTTTCTCAAGAACATCAAGCATTGTCTTGCCTGAAGGAGAGAAATCATGGCTTCCAGGGATGATATAAACCTGGATGTTTAATGTAGAGAGCTTTTTTAATTCAGAGGTTGTTTCCTTAACTAAGTCAATTGCGGGCAGGGCCGTATTGAATAAATCTCCAGCTATTATGATGAAGCTAACCTTTTCTCTTATGCAGACCTCAATTGCGAGTTTGAATGATTGCATGTTAAGCTGTTTTAGCTTTTCATCACTCCAAGAGCCAATATGGCAGTCTGCTAAATGGGCAAATTTTACCATGACATTTTTTAAATCCTCCTTTGCTTATTAATAAGGAAAAAGAAATTATAAGCTTGCCTGCACTGCATTATATACTTTAGAGAGGAGTATTTTTTAGAAGTCAGATGTGCTTATTTCTGAGGTGCTAAAGACCTAATTCTTTATCAGATTAGAAAAGTTTTATATAGCTACATAAATTATCATAAGCATGGATAAAATAGAGGTGCCGTTGCCTATAGATGTTCCTTTGCCTGGCTCTGTTGATGGGAGCAGAAGCAGCAATAATGTGAGGAAGAAAAAAGATAAGCAATTTATGCTGCGGGATTTTTCTGATATTGTTGATGCGGGGAAGAAGAAAGCCCATGGGAAGGTTCGTAAAGGTGTTAAGAAGCACCATCACCGTATAGAAAAACATCATACAGATAGGGAAACAGCTGGTGAGCATAAAGTTTTGAATGTGGATAAGAGGAAACTTTTGCTGAAGAGGGTTTTAAAATTAGATTTTCATATGCCTAAGCTGCTGAAAAGGCATGAAAAAATGCACAAGGAGAAGCATAAGCACGAGAAACATGAAGCTATGCACCATGAGCTTTTGCATGAGCATGAGAAACATAAAATTATGCATCATAAGGCATTACATGAGCATGAAAATATGCATCATAAGGCATTACATGAGTTGCGGGCTTCTATTGAGAAAGGGGTAATTAAAAATAAAGTTAAAGAGGAGAAGAAAAGCTTAAGGGAGAAGCTGCAACAGGCTGCAAGGCAGGGATTGTTGAGAGGGAAGATTCTTGAGCATGTTAAGGCTGCTAAGATTCTATTGGGTAGGGGTAAGATAGACCGGGCAAAACATCAATATTCTATGGCTTTGATTAATTATTTTAAGCTTCCAATGCATGAGGAAGAATTGTACTTGCAATTAAAGTCTTTGCTTAAAAGAATCGAGATGAAAGAGCTGCATCCTCACTGGGGATTTCACCACCATGCGCATAAAATGCTTAATTTAAAGAGGGAGAATAAAGAGGTTTCTAATGAGGCTTTGGATGCGGTAAATAACTTAAAGAAATCATTAGAAGCTACCCCTGAACTTGCTATGCCTAAAATCCAGGAAAAGAAATCATTTTTCAAGAGGCTGTTTGGGAGTAAAAAGGATAAGAAGGTTATGGATAATGAAGATGAGGAAAACCTGTCTGCCTCTGCTTACATTCCTGAGATTCCTGCTGAGGATGAGTTAAATTCTGTAGATGATATGGATGAGCCTGGAGAAGATAAAGATTTGAATGATTCTTATAGTGAAAGACGTAAGTCTTTCCCTAACGAGTCAACGACAAGAAGAGAAAAAATTAATGTCGTTGACTCTTATGAGGATAAGCTTAGCAAATTGGATGGCATTGATAAATCTCCTAATAAGGGCTACCTGCGTCAGAGGGGATTCTCCCCTTCTATCCCCGAAAACCTCTTCAGGAACTTCCCTTATGAACCCCCTGCAACCACGACTAAGGGCTATGAAAATAGGTATGAACCTTCTGCAACCCCTGTGCAGGAAAACTTAAGTGTTGAAGAGCCAAAACCCAGAATAATTAAGGTTGAGAAGAAATATGAGAAAGTTGTTTTTACCAAAGAGCAGAGGGAGAGAATGAGGAAGGTTGCTAAGCTGAAAGCTGTTAAGCAGAAACTGAAGGATGAGCTGGAGATGCTTAATTAATAATTCATTTACTTCTAAGTAGTTAAAGTTAGGGTATGGGACAGAAATAACTAACCTTTGGTTATTATAACATAAGCTCTTCTCCCAAGGTATCTTCTAGGAACGTCCGCTTTAGCTGAGGTTCCTATAGGATTAATAACCCTTTCGAGAAAACATTCTATCTTAGCATCAGTGAGAATAAGTTTTCCTTTTTTAATTTCTATTTTCCTTCCCATGATACATATAGTTATCTATAGATAACTATATAAAGGTTTGCATCCTACAGAATATACATGAAAATTGAAGAAAAATTAACCACAAAAGATGTGAGGAAGACCGTTAATCTCCTCGATAAAATCATTAAAGAATATAAGGAAGGAACTGCTAAAGAAGAAAAAGACTGGAGAACGAGAGAACAAAGAGTCCATCAAAGGCTAAGAAAAGTATTTGTTGAACTCAAACCCCTCATTGAAGAAGCTGTCAACTCAATTAAAATTGTGAAGGGAGAAACAAGGGGGGCGTCTCCCTTGCTAACACTCGAGCAAAAAACCTTATTGCTTCTGCTCAAACACCTGATAGGGAAAAGCAATAGAGACATGTCTCATATGTTAACCATTTTTCTATGGTTAACGGATATAGATATAAGTTATAAAACAATAGAAAGGTTATATTCAGATCCCGAAGTCAGAATTGTACTACATAACCTACATATCCTTATGTTAAAGAAAAAGGGAATCACCGAGGCGGATTCTTGCGGGGATGGTACGGGCTATGCCCTTACCATAAAGAAACATTATGCAACAGAAGCGCAAAAACTCAAGGATAAAATAAAGAAAATTGATAGAAGACGTAAGAAAAGAGAATTCTTCTTTTCTTTTGCGGTGATGGATATTAAAACGCGAATGTATCTTGGATTTGGTACAAGCTTTAAGAGTGAGCAGGAAGCTCACTCTAATGCATTAAAATTATGCAAAGAAACAGGCATCAAATTTAAGAGCATGAGGTTGGATAAACTTTTCAGCGGACAATCTTCTGTAGAACTTTACCAGGAAAATTTTGGTAAAGTTAAGATGTATCTTATTCCGAAGAAGAATGCTACTATAAAAAATTCTTGGGAATGGAAAAGAATGCTTTACCTTTTTGTCCATGATACAAAAGCATTCCTTAAAGAATATTTTCAGAGAAACCAATCAGAAAGCGGTATCTCTGAAGATAAGAAAAGAACTGGATGGAAAGTGGGACAGAAAAGACATGATAGAATAGAAACAGCCAATACACTTACACATTTATGGCATAACTTGTATTGGCTGGGCTAATTCTGTCCCATACCCGATGTGATTACCATGTC
>Ga0209541_10018199_pt1 | contig 10196 bp, 10 predicted proteins | sample RifCSPlowO2_01_FD_184027 | JGI IMG/M metagenome (GOLD analysis project Ga0209541, IMG submission 184027) | Groundwater microbial communities from Rifle, Colorado - Rifle CSP2_plank lowO2_0.1 (SPAdes) (version 2) | ecosystem: Environmental > Aquatic > Deep subsurface > Groundwater | place...
TCAGATCCCAAACTACGCAGATTATAACTAGATTTTAAGTCAAATTTTTTAAAATAAAACATTTATATATGGTATATCCATGTGGATACATAATGGAATGCCCAATATGTAATGGAAAAATGGAAAAAATTAAGGATGAAATAGAACAAGATAAAGTAGAATTTGAAGCCTTCAAATGCAACTCCCACGGAGAAGAAATAATGGATATGAAACAACTCAAAGGATTAGCAAGTAAATATAGAAAGCTTAGAAAGGCTAAAGAAATTACCTTCGCGAAATGGGGGAATAGCATAGCAGTAAGAATACCTAATGAGATAATTCATGAGTATAAAATAACCTCGGGTAAACAAGGGATATTAACAAAAGATAAAGAAGGTATAAAAATTATCCCGACATAAGTACCTGCTTTTAGCAAAAAGCAAATTTTATATACCCAAAGAACTAATTAAAGAAAATGACGCAAGAAACAATAACAATATCAAAAGAAGAATACGAAGAACTTAAGAAATTTAAGAGAGTAGACCAAGAACTACTTCAAGATATAGCAAGAGGTATAAAAGATATATTAGTAGGCAAAGTAAGGGAAGTTTAAAGGCTTTTTATTATTTTTTCAAGGTGTTCTTTATAAATATCTAAACTAGTTTTTATTAAATCAATCTCATATTGCTGTGCTTTTTTATCCGTAATTGTAACAAGAAATATTGCTTTATGTTCTTCATACACCAAAAACAATAATCTTTTGCCATTAAATCTCTTTTCTCTGAAAAATTTATAGCCTAGTGGTTTTCCTAAATATGGCTCATTTTTTAATTTTTGTTCAAACTCAACTATAATCTCTCTTTCTGGCTTATCTAACTTATCAAGTTTCTTTTCACACCATTCAGATCTAAAAACTCTAAACATTTTTCATTTTATCTTTCTTTATTTAAACCTTTCTAGCCGGTAGTTTGCTTTAATTTCAATCTTTTACTTCTGGGCAAAAGTTTTTTCTGTTTTTCAATCAACTGTTCCTCAAGTCTTTTAATCTCTTTTCCATAATAGCCAGCCAATTCAACATTTCCATCCTCTAATGCTTTCTTTAATTTAATCTCCTTATGAATATCAATTTCCTTTTTTAAACTATTAATTCCTTTTTTATATTTCTTCTTGCTCATCTTAATAAAGTCTTTACCTCATATAATAAACTCTCAGTTATACCTAATAATTTTTCAATATCTTTCTTTGCTATTTTATCGCTTTTTCTTATTTTTATGCTATCTCTCTCATTGCTATAAATCCTATATAGCTCCAAAATTTTATTTTTTAATATAACATTGTTTTCTAAATAAAAAAATAACGTCCTTTTTGAATATAGCTCATTATTCAATATAACTTTTATCATTAATAATCCCCTCAGTCTTAAAATTAAGGAATAAACTAAGCTTCCTGTTTCAAAATCTAATTTAAGCCCGTTTTTATTTAACTTTAGAATTTTTTCAGATTCATCTATAAACACTTTAGTATTTTTTTTTGTAAATCCATATCCTTTATATTTTTCTAATAATATTGGATTAATTATGGTTCTTGCTTCTTTTATTATAGGAAGCACTAAGATAGCATTTTTTTTCAATATCTCGTTAATTTCCCCTAAAGTCACAGAAACGATTGAGTAATCATCAGTTTTGTTCATTATTTTTAGTTTATTATTGGTAATTACTAATATATCTACATCTGAATAAATACTCTGTTCATTTCTGGCATAAGAGCCATATAAATAAACCCCTAATATATTTTCTAGGTATGGTTTTAAAATCTCCAATATATCTGATTTTATAGTATCAAACGTCTTTGGCTCTACTAAAAATTTTACTTTTTTGCCTATATACTCTTTTGGTAACACTATATGGCTGCTATTGCCAAATCTCTGAACTATTTTTGTTTTTATCATGTATATACGTATATACAAAAGTATTTAAATCTTTCTAGCCCACAGCTTCAGAAACCTGTACTATTCCTCCTGCTAATACACTAAATACTAATATAGCCACTAAGCTTATTACAAAATACAATCCAACAGCAATCACTAAATTCTTAGCTATTTTATTTCTTTCAACTAATTTGTCTAATCCATTCTCAATGCCACTGCTCAACAATGTTAAGATTATCACAACTTCAACAACAAATATCCCTATTACAATTTGAAATTGAAAACCAGGTATAATATCTCTAATGTTCAGTACATTTAAAATTCCGCTTAGTCCTCCTCCAATGCCTGCTGTTGTTTCAGCAGCTTCTCCGCTCATTCCTCCGCTTGTCTGGCTTAGTGCAATTGTTAATCCATTTATGATGTTTATCATTAAGCTGGTAACACCAACCACAATGCCAGCGATCATAGGAGTTAAAAAAGAAATCTGGCTTTTCATGCTGCTCAATATATCAGCTAACAAGTCTTTTAATCTCTCATCAATAACATGAACTCTATTAACATAATCGCTTATTGTCAATAAGCTTTTAGCAACTACATTAGTGCCTTTCTTCGCACTTTCAATCAAAACCTTCATGCTTGTTTTTATTAATGTGCTTGGAAAATAAACAATGCCTCCATTATCTTTGTTAAATATAGCTTCTTTAACACTCATTCCAAGTTTCTTGACATTAGTATCAACTATCCTTAAAAAATCACCAGTTGGAGTCCCAACCATACTCTCAGCAACTCTGCCAAATACGCTTTCAACAGGCAATCCATCTGCCACTCTATTTCCTAGCTGAAATATCGCCCCTGAAAACTCCATCTCTAGTTTCTTTGAATTTTTTCTTATCTCAATTAATCTGTTTGTTTTGTAATAATAAGTAAAGGCAAATCCTAAAGCTACTCCTAAAGGAACAAACAAGCTTAATGCCATACTCCATAATCCATATGGCCCAAGACAACCAGTTGCATCACATTTATAATCCAAGAATTTCAGATCCATAAGAGTAAAGTCATATGTAGGATTATTCAGATGTATCAGCACAGGCATTACACCTATTAATACAATTATAAATCCAAAAAATACTCCAAGTATAGCTGGATTAATATCAACTCCCCCTAATTGCAAATAAGTGAATTTTTCATATTCTGGATGTATATCCAATAAATCTTCTTCTCCATATCCCGTAGGTCTTTTCTCCAGTAAATTCATACCAAAAACATAAACAAATATAGGCAGCATTACATCATAAACTAAAGCTATATGCCACCATTTAACCATCCCTTCTAAAAATCCGCTCATTAATGGAAAAATAACTAAGCCCAATACAGGCAGTATTACTCCTAGCATGTAAAGCATAGTTATAGGGCTTCTTAAGTCATGTGCATAGTGCAGCATTTTTTCATAAGTTCCATTTAATATGACTTCAAGAGCTTTCTCAAGTAAATTTATTCTTCTATTCTCTTCACTTTCATATAAGCTGCCCTCAATCAAGTGAAAACTCTCAACAAATTCTAGATTATTCTCCCTCCAATTTTCTAGATAATTATCCAAGCTTTCTTTTATAGTGACATATTTTCCAGTTTCAACATCCCAAAAGATTTTTCTTAAATCTAAAGCTAATGGATTTCCAATATGCTCGCCAGCAAATTTTATTGCATGCTCTAGATTACTTGTGTGTCTCATGTACATTACAATATACAAAATACAAAGAACCATTTGATTAGTAGCCTTTAACCTATATCTGTTAGCCAGCCTCACAGGATAATTTATTATTGGCTTCATCAAGCCCGCTCCAATCCCTAAGAATATTAATGGTAATAAATAAACACTAAACCCAACATCTTTTATTCCTCCACCCATAGCCATTAATCCATTTACACCAGAGTAATAATAATAAAAAACACCAAAAATAATAGAACTTAGAATTAAAAGCAAGGCAATTAAAGACCCAAAACTATTTGCTCCTACAGGAGTCATTTCTAAATGCAGGATATCAATTGCTTTTTGTAATTTTATTCTTTCTTTTTCTTTTGAAGTTATTTTTATTAATCTTTCGCTAAAGCCGCATAATTTCTCATAGCTTGTTATTTTTCTTCCTAAAGCTTCTTCTCTGAAAACATTATATTCTCTTGAAAATCTATCGCCGGGAAAATGCTCTATGTCTTCTAAATTAATTTGCTCTCCTAATCTTTCCTCATATTTCTCTAATATCTTCTTTACCTCTTCCCCGCTTACCCTTTCCATCTAAAGAAATCCCCTCTTTTTTATCTCTCTTTTTACCCATTCATCCCATTCAAAAAAAATCCTTTTGTTGTCTAATGCGCCAGTTTCTTCTTTCACATCATCTGCTATTCTATGGAACAAATCATTAGTTTCTATCACGAATTTAGCTTCCAATAAATCATACAGCATAGTTTTATTTGCATAATTTACAATTGCCTCTTTCATCTTAGCCCTTAATTGTATATTCTCCCAAACAGCATCCCAGTCACCTGCAAATTCCTTAATATTTCCAGCAATTTTTTTCAAGATTTCACTATCGCCATTTATCAATTCATCAGTAGTTTCTAAAGTATCATTCTCAGTATTATACTTCATTAAATCAACAAAGCCTTTTTCCTTTAATGGATCATCTTGCCAATGTTTCCTGACTTCTGTAATAGAATGAACTCTTCTAAAGCTTTTCAAACCCCCAGCTGTTTTTACTGGATTAGTTATGATAATTATATCCGTAGCTTTAAAACTTGTTTTGGGTACTTGTAAATCATTTACAACTCTGTCATACACACCATAAGGACTGTCTCCATGAATCGTCCCGGCCACTACATTAGCCAAAGCGCCAATTCTCATAGCTTCGTACAAACTTTTAGCTTCTAGACTCCTAACTTCACCGACAATCAAACTGCTATCTCCCATTCTTAAGCTGGTTCTTATTCCTTCATCAGCTCCAACCTCAGTTCCTCCAGCAGTTAAAGCGCTTCTAACTTTCATATTCTGTATATTATATCCTAATTCTCTCAACGCTTTACTAGGTAACTCAAGAGTATTATGCGCAAGTATATTATCACAAACAAAATTTTCTGTTTCAGGAACACTTAAATCATAAACATATTGCTCTTCATTTGATAGCACACTAATTTCAGCAACTTCATCCCATAAAATATCAGAGTTCAATAAAAAGTTAATATTGATAATTAACTCATTTTCTTGTTTAGTACCTAGAAGCAGACTTCTCATTTTATTGACACCTATGTTATTTCCCCTTCTTAGATAGTCATTAACATTAAAATCAACAGTTATATCTCTAAGTTCAGTCTTATCTATTAAACTAAGAGGGATAATGTCAGAACTATCATGAGTGGATATTTTTCTACATAATTGTTCAAGTCTATCTTTTTTATAGTTCTGTAAGAAACCAATATTCTCTTTAAATAATAACCAAGACCTTAAACTACTTATTGCCGCTCTATAAGTTTTATCTCTTCTTAATTTACCTATCCTTAAAATTATACCATACAGACTTAACAACTGTTGAATATCTTTCAATAAGTTTATTGAAGATAAAGGAATAACTATTTCTTTATCACTTACACAACCATCACCACTAAATATGCCCTTTAATAAGTGACATATTTGTTCTTTAGATAAGCTATAAACAAAATTAGGAATTCTTTTACTATAAGCATCACCTTTTAACTCTAAAATCTCTCTTAAAAGATATTTAAAAGACTTAGAGTTTATCATTAAAGACCAGTTATCAGAATGCATTTTAGTCTTTAAATTAAAAAAATTAGCAACAGAATTAACAATTTCTCTGTCTTCTTTATTAGTTGAAGAAATTATCACAGAATCCACATCATAACAACCATCAGCTAACCATAATCCAATAAAAGTAATAAAGTCCGTAGTTAAATTTATTTTAGCAGGTAACGTAATCCTCGAACTTTTGCCGATTTTAAAATAAAAATTATTACTTGGTAGTTTATATCCTAAACAGATTAGATCATCAACTATCTTAGCCGGTAGATATTTTTTCTTAAACCAAGTTAAGATTTGAGACTTAGAATATGAATGATCCTTTCCTAATCTTTTGATTTCATATTTGTATTTCTTTAATATTTCACCCACAGAAAAACCAACTAGATAACAATTTTTGTGTTTTATTACTCTATCAAAAACATCAAAACGATTTTTTTCTAAATTACTAAAATTAACCATCCTAGGAACAGCTATATGAGAGCCAATTTTAATATCTGAAACTTTAACAGGCATCATATTAGCTTTTTTTCCAATAGAAAACAAAGAATGATCACTTGTAACTTTTATTTCTCTACCGGTTCTAGTTTTTATTTTATAGATCTTCTTTTTAATTTTATGCCTAATAAATTTACTTACCTTATTAAATTTAATTTTTCCATCTTTACTCATAGACAAAACTTCTATATTATCAGTATTACCTAAAATTTCATGATTTGAGAGGTTATACCAGCAACCATTTTTATCTATTATAGTATCTACTAGGTTTCCTATAGTTGTTCTTTCTAGTTTCCCATTTCTTTTTATTAATAACGTAGAATCTCCAGTAACACTATCTTCTAACAAAATTACGCGATATTTCCTCATAATTTCTACTAATAAAGCTCCTAAAAAACTCGTTTTTCCAGAACTCCTAGTCCCAGCCACGAGAAGTGTCCTTGCACCATCAATTAAAAAACTCATTAATCCCGCTCCCAAAGGGTTTATCATTTTATTATTAATGAACAAAGGCAGAGTCCAAGGTTTATCTCTATGCCTTCTTAATGCAAATGCTAATCCAAAAGGATTCAATGGATTGCCAATTATCGCAACTCTTGCTCTGCTTCCTGGAATTTCTAGCTCAGTATCTAAAATAGGATTTGCCTCATCTAAAGGCCTTGCACTTAGTAACCTGAATTTAGTAGCCCATCCTTCAGAATCATCCAAGCTTGGTATTATGTTTGTAACGCACTCTCCATACTCCCCATGCATTAGAAAGATAGGATTTTCCCCAACAGGCGAGTTAATAGTTATATCTTGAACTTTCTGATCCTCCAATAATATCTCAACCATCCCAAAACCAATAGTTGCCCTTACTAATATTTCAGCTAATTTTTTTATTCTGTCTAATGGAGTATCATACCCTTTTTGCTCGCTTAATTCTAATAATAAGTCCTTGCCTATGTTTATGAAAGTTCTTCTCATTCTTGATGGCTCTAAAAACTCTTCATCTTTTGGCCTATGCTCGGCCAAAACAACTCTTGCTAGATTAACAAGCTCATATTCTTCCTCGCTTAATTTTAATTCTAACGGAGTCACATGATAAAGAAATTTTATATCTCCCGAAATTTTGAATATGCTGACATTCGTGTCATTAACATTATAGCTATCTATCGCCTCTGCATCTAAAGGTACATTGCTTACTAATCTAGTCAAAATAAAATCAGGGCTGATAACAGGATTAAAAACCTCTCCATAAATTACTCTGTCTCCTATTCTATGCCCGCTGATTTGATTTTTAACAAGGCTTATTAACTTGGTTTTTTCAAGATTTTCCTTAAAATATCTCAAAAAACCAAGATAATCAATATTTAGTTGTAATAAATTCTGATTAGTTATCCTTTTTGATTTTATTTCATTCTCCCTGATTAGTCTGTTTGCTTCAACATACGCCCCTATCGGATCACTTCTTAATAAATTAAATACTAAATATCTAGCCTCGGAATACTTATTTATATCATCACCAAAATTGCTAATGCTTAACAGTTTTTTTTGTTTAGCAAGATGGTTATAGAAAATTGCTACTTCAATCAGCATCTGCGTCTGATCCCTGGTATAGATAAAATTTCTTCTCTGATTAAGAATAATTCTGGAAACAGAAGGAAATTCAGCCAAGTAATCTATCACCTTTACCATAACTAAGGCATTGCCTTCGATTGAAGGAGGATAAGGCCAGCTATTTGCATTAATTTTAAGAATCTCTTCCTCCCCCTCTTTTACAAGATCATACTCTTTTTTTAAAACATTAGCCATATTCTTTGCTTTCTGTTTATGTTTTTAAATTTATATAATTTGCTAACTAATAGATTAATAAACTATGTTAAATCAAAAAAAATCATATAAAGAACAAAAACAATAAACTTATAAAATAAACATACTTACTATTTTCTAAAAAGATGGCTGAAGCTACTTATCAGGATATTAGTTCTGTTCTATCAGACATAATAAATAGAATTAGAGCTCTGGAAAGCAAGTATAATCTACTAGGTGAACGTATTCTTATCATCAACCAAAATATGATTTCCCAATATAAAAAAAGTCTGCCAGAGGTAAAAGCAATAAACTCAGATATAAAGGAGATTAAAACAGAATTATTTAAATTAAAAGAAGTAATCAGAGATTTGACAAAGGAAATGCAATTTTTCGCCACTAAGGAAGATATCAAAGTACTAGAAAAGTATATTAATCTCTGGAACCCAATGAAATTTGTGACCGAAGAGGAATTAGACAATATTTTAGAGGAAAAAATTAAAAACAAGAGGAAAAAATGATCCCAAGAAAAAATCAATTTATACCTGAAAGCGATATACCTTCTCCAAACAGCAATTCTCAAATTGAAGAAAGAGCTGTCCAAGATTATCCTTCTTTTGACCAAGCAGAAGACAACTTAAACAGCTCTACGCTAGAACAAGAACTTCCTTACACAGAACCAGAGCCATCTGAGTTTAATCCATCTATAATGGAGCAAAATGCTCCCACCCAAGAACAGCCAAGGCCTAAAACATTTACTGCTCCTTTGCCTCAATCACAGCCAATGAATGTGGAATTTGGAACTAACCTAGATGATATTGAAGAATTAATTGAATCAGTAGTCGAAGATAAATGGCGCTCATTTATTGAAAATTTTGGTGACATCGCTATATGGAAAGACAAAGTAAGAACAGAAGTAATTTCAATAAAGCAAGAGCTAGTTAGGTTGGAAGATAGATTTGAAAACTTGCAAAGAGCAGTTCTAGGAAGAATAGAAACCTATGATAAAAATATTTTGGATGTTGGAACAGAAATCAAGGCATTGGAAAAAGTATTTCAAAATATTATACAACCATTAAACTCAAACATTAAAGAATTGTCTAAGATCACAAACAAGATGAAACAATAAAAACTAGGGGGTTGATAAGGGCTCGCCCTTATCTAGGATAGCCAATATATTTAACCACAAAACTAGTTATTACCAATACTAAAATAACACCTAATACTCTTGGATGAAAAATAATTCTCCTCACATCTACCCCAAGCCCAGTCTTACCACCACTCGGATATCCTATAGAACCAGGAAATACTTGATTCAGGGCAATGAAAAAGATTATTATAACTATTATTACAATAGCAGTTGTCACTCCAGGATTATCAGTTAAGTAACCTATAATCTCTTTCTGGGTAAATCCTAACAACATCACAGCCATCAATATCACTATCAATAAAACAAAAAATACAGCAACCCAAGGAACAAAGAAAGTGATTAATTCTCTTAGATCAGCAACAATTGTAAATAAAAGTGCAAATATTGCTGCTATCAACGCGCCTGCACCAGCACTTTCTCCAAATATCTTGAGTTTCTGAAAAATAGCATATAAAATAATAAAAACAAAAAGTCCAACAAAAATTGGGGTTAACCCCTCAAGTAACCCCAAATCTAAAAGAGTTGCCATCCCTTACTTTTTCGATAGGACTCCTTCTATGTTCTTTAGGAATCCTTTAAGTCCGCCTTCTCCTTTCTTCTCTTCATCTCTAGTCACATACCACACTACAATTATCAATCCTAGCACAAAGATTAATATTCCCTTTGTCTCAGCGCTTAAATTCTCAAAAAAATTAGTAACCCCAAAATTCTGCTCAAGTGTAGTTCCAAAGAATATCCATAATACTACAATCACGGAAAACACAGCAGCCAAGGTCTTCATACCATCAGCCCACTCATATCCATGTCCTAATACCAAGCCTATAACTAGTAATACCATTAAGATTACAATTATAGCTAAGGAAACATTAGGCAAGAAATTATTAATAATCCCTACAATTACTTGATTTCTAACAAGCAACAAGCCAATAACTATACTAACTATTACTTGCGCACCTTTACTCCCGCTTAATATTTTGGTTGCAGACAATATCGCAAATATCACCGCAAACAAAAGAGCAAATGGTAGCACTATATCATACAGAGCTGCA
>Ga0209541_10018200_pt1 | contig 10195 bp, 9 predicted proteins | sample RifCSPlowO2_01_FD_184027 | JGI IMG/M metagenome (GOLD analysis project Ga0209541, IMG submission 184027) | Groundwater microbial communities from Rifle, Colorado - Rifle CSP2_plank lowO2_0.1 (SPAdes) (version 2) | ecosystem: Environmental > Aquatic > Deep subsurface > Groundwater | place: Rifle...
AACCCATCTTTATCTTCCTCAATGATTACCGAAAAGTTTAAGTATTTCATAATTTAATGCTAGCACGCTTGATCAATAAAAGCAATGGCATATGTTAGTTTTTTTCTGTTCTTGAATCGTAAATCTACCTCCCCAAATTATGTAATCTTCCCTCAAACTTTGGGACATCGGATGTCCAAAAGTTTAACGGCCGAGGTTATACAGCCGTTTGATCTCCTCCCCCGAAAGCGCGCGGTTGTAGACGCGAGCATCATCAAAAATCGCATTTTGTTCACGTCCGATATGTATCCCTGAAGTAAGAGCAGACGGGATCGCGACGTCGCCGGTAGGAGTAACCGACTGCTCTACGCCATTTATATACATCTTCGCGTTACTATCGCTAATTCTGACGCCGCAGACGTGATACCAATTGTTTAGTGAAATGACTCCGGTCGCGGTGCGATAAATCTCACTACTGTCGTTCGCCCATTGAAATTCAATGGCGCCCGTTGATCTGATGACAATCGCATACTGCACCACATCGGAACCAGTATTGTATTCACCAAATACGAAAGAGTCGGTCATTGCTCTCCATTTGCCCCAGATACAAAGACTCACTGCTCCGGGGATATTAAAAATAGCTGGAGTGCCAATGGCTACACTGTCATTACTTCCATCAAAACTTAATCCCTGGCCGATTTTGCCGATGGCGCGGGTGGGGCCGTTGGTGAGAGTGCCGTTGTTATTATTGCCCGAGCGGTCGTAGGCGGTGACGCCCGCCATATCTTTGCCGTCAAAGGACCAATAGCCGACAAGGCCGGAATTAAGGCCGATATACTTTGGGGCTTGGATGATCAAAGTAGCATTTGCGCTGTTGCTGAAAGACAGGAATAAAAACAGCGCAAAAGCAATTTTCAATTTCCAGTTTTCAATTTTCAATAAATTTTCAATGCTTTTAATTTTCATTGTAAATTTATGATTGCTTAGTTTTCTCCATTGTTGAAATAATCTTTGTAAAGATTAAAGTTAATTCTTGCGCTTCTTTCCATATTTTCCTTGATTCTTCAGAAATGTTTTTATCCGCATTTGCCATAATTCTTAGCCAGTATTTTGTTTCCTGAATTTCTTTCTTGCAAATATAAATTTTATTCTTAAAATCTTTTTTTGAGCTTGCGCCGTTGGCCTCACAGTAGTTCGCTCCAACCGATGTGCCTGCTCGCACTATTTGTGAAATTATCGGCAAGGTAATTGCGTTTTTTGCGACTTTTCCAGCCAAGCCGATAATACTTTCAGCAAATTTGGCAGTTCTTTCTTCTAAATCGTATTTCATTTGAACATTGCTTTAATTGTATCATTCATTGGAAATTGAGAATTGAAAATTGAAAATTTTACTGTAGTTGTGGATATCGTACTTGACATTGTTTTTAGATTTGCTAGTATCATGGTAATCACGCCCTCCGAGAAATCGGGGGGACATTTGTTTTATAAATCGATTAAGTTCTCTAATTCTACCTTAAAAACACCTTTCTTCATTACTTGAATCTCTCTGCCCAGATGTCCCGGTGTATATACGACAACAACTTGCTTTCCTAGCTCAATTAACAATTTATATAACGGTTCGAAATCTCCATCACCGGTAAAAAATATAAAACTTTCAATATTGCTCAAAACTCTGTGAACATCGATACAGGTTTCCATATCAAAGTCGCATTTTCTACGGTAAATTTTTTGGCCGCCGACATCAGCAACTAAAATATGCTTAACAGATTTTTTGATAATTTTATAGCCAATTTGTTCGGAGTCGTTAAGAAATTTTTTAGATTTAGGATGCTCGTCTTCTCCAAAATAAAGTCTAATATCTGTAATTTCTGAATAACTTTTTAGATAATTAAATATTTTTCTTGAATCAATACTGTGTTTCAGAGACTTCTCCCACCCATAAACGTTTGCCCAGTCAATAAAAGCTATTGCTTTTCCGCGTAAAATTAATTTTTTATATTGTGTTTCCATTGGGTATTCGTTTCTTTATCTTCTTTCTTACTCTTATTTTCATTGATTGAAAATTGTGAATTGAAAATTGAAAATTTCATTTGAATCGAAAGGTTTTCATCACTTTCGCCAACAGCTCGTCATATTTCGCGTAAGTGGAGGATTGATACAAATGACCTGAATGAACGAACCAAACTTCCCTAACGTCCCCTATATCCGGGTCGGTGCTGAAAAAGACTAACGCTTCTTCCTCTGCTATTTCAACTGTTTGCGGATCTTTGATAATCATCTCCGGTTGGTCTATTAAAATTCGTTCCGGAGTGATAGGCCCGGGCTCGTCATAGGGCATAATAAAAATTTGAAATGACTCCCCTGCCTCGCCTGCCCGCTTCGCCGGAGCTTCAGCGAGGCGAGCAGGCGGGTCCGAATCCTTTTTGCTGAAAACTAAAACTTTCACGTTTTCCTCTTCTGTATTATTGACCATGAAGCCTTCAGGATAATCAACGAAAAAGCCCAGCCCTTCATCTTCGTATCGCTCCGTAAGTTCGGGATTGGTAAATGGATAATTTTCTCCACCATTATCGCCTCTTAAATACCAGAGAGCGCCAGCGACAACAAGCAGAATCAAAATTATCAATAAGTTTTTATTCATATAATTCCGGATGTGTGCCGATATCGATAAGACGTACAGAATTATCGGGTAATTCTTCATATATCATTCTGTAATTGCCTGTAATATTTATGCTTCTATACCCATTGTATTTACCATGAAGTGTATGGTTGTTTAAAATAACTTTTTTTGGCTCATCCATAAAAAGCTGGATTTTCTCTGATAGTTTTATTTTAATAGATTTGGGCAATTTAGACACTTTCTTTTTGAAGTGTTTAGTAGGAATAATTATCATATCTTCAAATATGTCATCAGGTCGGTAGCTTTAGTGAACTTTTTAGGAAGAGTTTTGTCAGCTTCAAGACTGATCTTGTGCCACTTTTCCATTAGACTATTTTTCACTTTTGGCTCCATTTCTAGCACAAGTTTACGTTCACGAATAAATTGTCTTAAATATGAGTTGACAACCGTAGTTAAGGGCACACCAAGCTCACTAGCTAAACTTTGCGCTTCCTCTTTTAGGTCCTTTTGAGTTTTAATATTTAAAATTGTTTGCATATACTAAAGTATATATAACGGTATATTATTGTCAATATATTACGGCGTTGACACCGACTCTGGGGTTGGCTCAGGAGCGGGTTCGGCCTCGACGTTATCGGTCGGGGTCCCTGCCTCGCCGGCAGGCAGGCCGACAGAATCGTCGGGAACGACAGGCTCTTCAATAACAGGCCGTTCAGGCTCTGAAGAGTCTTCAGGTCGTTCAGACTCCGAAGAGTTTTCAGACTCGATGAGCTCGATGAGTTCGCTCGGGGCAGGCACCACAGATTCTTCTGCATCACTCGATACTACGTTCCCTAGAAGTTGGTCGAGTTGAGCTTTACTGAGACACGTCTCCGCTCCTGAGTCATCGCTGACACAAAGTTCTTTGGTGCGAACGCGATTAGCGAAGAAGTCGCCGATACCGTTGGCCGCGCTCGCCAACCATGCCGTGAGGCGATTGAAAAGATTCTTGAAGAAATTATCGGCAAAGGAATTTGTGGTCGAGGTGGCGGTCGAAGTAGCTGGAGCGAAAACGGATTCAATGTCATCTAGGCGAACACCAAGAGACAGCGTGGTGGAAGCGAGGGTTTGTATCTTGAGACTGTCAAAACTCTCATTCAACTTTGCTATCGCTTGCTCGACTTCGTCTCGCGCAATGGCTGTAATCTTCGGGTCCAAATTCAAATTATCAACCGATTGTTTAATCATCTGCCCCACCTTATCTTCTATTTTCATATTGGCAACTCTCTCAATCACCAAAGATTCAACCTCTTCCACTTCCAATGACTTGTTACGACGAGAAATCAAAACTTTTATTTTGCTTGTGCTGAGCGAAGTCGAAGTGCCTGTTCCGTTAAACGGTTCCAGGGCAACGGCCACGGTGGAGTCGCCACCGAGAGCGCGCATGGCATAACCGGGGGTGGAAGAGGCCGAGGTTAGTGAGTCGCCGACATTAATCGGGCCATTTTCAGCCGAGACAAAAGCGTCAACCTGTCCGAGCATTCCGATAATGGCGTAGTGCGACGGGTCGGCTTCAGCGGCTTTAATATAGTTGCCGATGACTGCGGGTTTGGTGGAAACGATGCCCATGACATTGTTGTCCGCGCCGCGTTCGCACCTCTTCACTGCGTTGTTTTCTAGAATATCAACGCAGACAACTTCACCAGATTTCAGAGCCGCACTCTTAGTGTAGAAATATTCAGCGTAGTCGGCCGCCGGCGAGGCGTAAGCGCCATCACCATAGGTTCGGCCATATGAATCAACTTTGAAAACAATGCCGGAAGTGGAAGTAGAGATGGCGAACAGATCTATTAGTTGATTGGTTGTAGTGGCCAAAGATAACAGCGCGTAGGGCGAAGTTGTTCCGATGCCGATACGGCCGTTTTTAATACCGCCGCCCGTTCCCTTCGATTCACTATACACGGTGAGAATTGAGGTGCCGCCTATCTGCGCGGAGTAACTCATGACAATACCCGCTGTCGTGGTGGAGACCGGCATATCCATCCACGAAAGTATCCCCGCGTTATCATCAAACGCCATCGGACCCGTTGAAAGAGAATCAACCGAAGTAACTCCCGCGAACGAATCATAATTGAATGCTCCGTCATCCAGAACGAAGCCTCCTCTGATAGAAGTGGTGGCGGAAACTGAACCTGCACCGCTTGACGTTGTATCAATTCTGAATATCGGAGTCGCCGTTGTCGAAGTAGCAATCGTCCAGGCGTAGAGTTTGTTATTTGGAATAGTGGAGGTGGCGTTTGTTCCGTAATTGAACACGCCGCCAGGACTGCCTCCAGATGTAATGGAAAACAAAGTGGCAGTAGAAGAGCCCACAACAAACGCAGGCACACCTGAACCTAGTCGATCTGGATTAATTGAGAATAGACCCCAAGGAGTAGATGAGGCTATACCGACATTGCCACTACTACCAATAATAGTGAGAGCGGAAGTGGAAGTGGTGGCAGTGCCCGCAACGGTAGTTGTTGCAAAGTAAAGATTGCCGCCTGCATTCCTGAAGGTCCATTGACCGAAGCCAGCACCAGAGGAAAGGGAAAGTTGGGGAGCAGTTGATGAAGAGACGGTCAGTTGATAATTGCTTGCAGTTGAAGTACCGAAAAGCATTTGTGAGGTAGTAGCAGAGAAACCGAAGGAGGGGTGGGTGAAGGGGTCAGAGCCAGAACCAGAACCACTATCATCTGCTTCGCAACCAAATTTACCGGCTCCGTCATAAGTTAGAACGTTATTCGATTGACAAGTGGTAAGACCAGCTCCAAAGAAGTTGGTGGTCGATGCAGTAGTGGTAAAGAAATTAGTGGTGGTGGCGTTGGTGGTAGTGGAATTGCCGGTGATGAGTAAATTACCAACGATAGTTGAAGAAGCTGCGGTGTTGAGGAAGCCTCCGGAGAGAGTAAGAAGCGAAGTGGTGGCCGAACCGCCGTAAGCTGGATGAGTCCAAGCGTCGTAAGCGCCGAGTTTGTTATTGAAAGTGGTCCAATCGGCCGAAGCCAAACAGCCGAAGGTGGTGGAGTTGGCGGTATCGCAGGCGAAGTCATTGGCGGTGAGAGTGAGACCCAGACCTCCGGTGGCGTTGGTGTCGTCGGAAATATCTAATTTATTTCTGGTGATGGTCTGGCCGGAGATGGTTAGGTAATCCGGTGTGCCGGCTAAGGTGACGTCTCCGGTGTTGGTGCCGCCGATCGTGCCGTTGGCGGTGGAGCTTAAAGTGAAGCCGTTCAGAGTAAAGAGTTGGGTGAAGAGGTTGGTGGAACTGGCGGTGGTGGAGAAGAGATTAGTAGTGGTGGCGTTAGTGGTGGTGCTTCGAGTGATACTGTCTAAAATTTGAGCTCCGGTAAAGGTGTTGGCAGTATAAGTTTTAGGAATGGTGGTGGAAGCGTGAATGTATGAATTCACTCGAGTATCGGTGTAAAAGAGATTGCCAGATTCAGTGAGATTGGCAGTGTTACCAAAAAGATTGGTGGTGTAGAGATTGGTGGACGAGGCGGTAGTTGAGAAGAAGTTGGTCGTAGTAGCATTGGTCGTGGTGGAATTGCCGGTGATGAGCAAGTTGCCAACGATGGTACTCGAAGCGGCGGTGTTGAGGAAACCACCAGAGAGAGTGAGTAAGGAAGTGGTGGCCGAACCGCCGTAAGCCGGATGGGTGAAGGCGTCGTAAGAAGATAGTTTGTTGTTGAAAGTTGTCCAATCGGCCGAAGCCAAACAGCCGAAGGTGGTGGAGTTGGCGGTGTCGCAGGCGAAGTCATTGGCGGTGAGAGTGAGACCCAAGCCCCCGGTGGCGTTGGTGTCGTCTGAGATGTCCAGTTTATTTCTGGTGATGGTCTGGCCGGAGATGGTTAGGTAATCCGGTGTGCCGGCTAAGGTGACGTCTCCGGTGTTGGTGCCGCCGATCGTGCCGTTGGCGGTGGAGCTTAAAGTGAAGCCGTTTAAAGTAAAGAGTTGGGTGAAGAGATTGGTGGAAGAAGCAGTGGTGGAGAAAAGATTGGTCGTGGTGGCGTTGGTCGAGGTGCTTCTGGTGATGTTGTCTAAAATTTGAGCTCCGGTAAAGGTGTTGGCGGTATAGGTTTTAGGAATGGTGGTGGAAGCGTGAATGTATGAATTCACTCGAGTATCGGTGTAAAAGAGATTGCCAGATTCAGTGAGATTGGCGGTGTTACCAAAAAGATTGGTGGAGTAGAGATTGGTGGACGAGGCGGTAGTTGAGAAGAAGTTGGTCGTAGTAGCATTGGTCGTGGTGGAATTGCCGGTGATGAGCAAGTTGCCAACGATGGTACTCGAAGCGGCGGTGTTGAGGAAACCACCAGAGAGAGTGAGTAAGGAAGTGGTGGCCGAACCGCCGTAAGCCGGATGGGTGAAGGCGTCGTAAGAAGATAGTTTGTTGTTGAAAGTTGTCCAATCGGCCGAAGCCAAACAGCCGAAGGTGGTGGAGTTGGCGGTGTCGCAGGCGAAGTCATTGGCGGTGAGAGTGAGACCCAAGCCCCCGGTGGCGTTGGTGTCGTCTGAGATGTCCAGTTTATTTCTGGTGATGGTCTGGCCGGAGATGGTTAGGTAATCCGGTGTGCCGGCTAAGGTGACGTCTCCGGTGTTGGTGCCGCCGATCGTGCCGTTGGCGGTGGAGCTTAAAGTGAAGCCGTTTAAAGTAAAGAGTTGGGTGAAGAGATTGGTGGAAGAAGCAGTGGTGGAGAAAAGATTGGTCGTGGTGGCGTTGGTCGAGGTGCTTCTGGTGATGTTGTCTAAAATTTGAGCTCCGGTAAAGGTGTTGGCGGTATAGGTTTTAGGAATGGTGGTGGAAGCGTGAATGTATGAATTCACTCGAGTATCGGTGTAAAAGAGATTGCCAGATTCAGTGAGATTGGCGGTGTTACCAAAAAGATTGGTGGAGTAGAGATTGGTTGAACTTGCAGTGGTGGAGAAAAGATTAGTGGTGGTGGCATTGGTCGTAGTGGAATTGCCGTTCACAAGCAGATTACCTGTAATTCTCAAGTTAGAGTCTATGGTGGAACTTGCGGTTGAGAGGAAGCCCTGTAGAAAGCCGAGCGTGGTGGAAGTGGAGACGCCATAGCCGGTGACGGTGAAAGGGAAGTCTGCTCCTGAATTACCACAGCCGGTACAAGAACCGACGGTCAGAGTGCCAATATTGCCCGTTGTAGCAAAGAGATTAGTTGAACTTGCGGTAGTGGAGAAGAAGTTGGTAGTAGTGGCGGAAGTGCCAGTAGCATTACCGAAAGAAAGAGAGCTCGCGGACACCAAAGAACCAGAAAATGTTGAATTGGAAATGGAAGCGTTGGTGAAGGTTCCGCCGTCGGTGATGTTGGAAAGATTGATAGAGTTACGTTCCGCATCACTATTGCTCTGATTGGTTACATGGTAATGAATTTCAGGCACCACTGAATTAGTTCTGAAAGATTCAAAATCCGCAGTCGCGAGAGCGGGCGCGGATGTGTAAACTACAATCGGTGAGTTCGTCCCACCTTGGCGGGGCAAAATAGAATCAATTTGAAGACGAATATAATTTTCTAATTCTGTCTTGAGTTCAGATTTCAAGGACCCGAGATTGATTGAAGAAGCGGGAGTCGTCAGAGCTCGTGACGGTGGGGGTGAAGTGGCGGGAACGGTATAAGTCAGCTGCGACGGAACAAAAGGAAAAAAGAATTTACTCAAAGCAATTTGTTTGAGATGGCGTAAACTCATTCGCATTGCTTCAAATAAATTATTTATAGTGAGCATGGTCGAACTACCGAGTGAGTCGGATACAGAAACTGCGGCAAGTTGTGTACTGACTTCATCCGCGAACTTTAATGTGGCATTCGCGTAAATTTGTGCTGATTCAATCAGAAACTCTTTTGGGATATTATAAATATGTTCCAACTTGCTTCTGGTCTCAATCGCAACTCGAGGATTTGTCTTTTCAAGAGTAAAGAAGGTAACACTTATGACAAGGAGAAGCGCCATAGAGAATGCGGCAGCTCGTCCGACAAGAGCAGAAGTCCAGATAGGTTCAATGTAACGACCTTTTTTAGAAAGTTTGGGTAGCCACGGCCTATTATCATTTTCATAAGTAAAGAATAGTTTTTTAGGAAATTCGGCATTAGGCGTTAAGGTTAAAATTGGCTTCTCTATAGAAGCTGATTCAACTAATTTTTTAACCACGAGTTTTTTTACTTTCCCCAGTTGACGATTCTTTTTATGTTCGGTCAACAAGGCAAAATCGACGTACCAAGTTCTACCTATAAGTCTCCCTGGAATTTTTTTTGCCCGACAAAGCTGACCAATATAATCACTTGCGTAACCAATTTTTTTTGATGCTCGGCTAGCCGAGATATATTCTTTGCCTTCAAGAAAAATAGATAGAGCCATCAACATAAATTATATATCTCGGCAGTGGAGAAACCTATGGATATCCTGTGCAAAGTTGGGGATAACTTTGCATAAATTTTCAATTTCCAATTTTCTAATTTTCAATCAATTTCCAATGTCTAAAATGTTCAATATTTATAAATTCTAAATTGAAAATTGTAAATTTCCCGGTGAATTTCTTATCCACGGCTAAGCATTGATAAATAATACAAATTAATGTAATAGTACTTATGAGTGATTAGTAATGTTTATATAAGATTAAAGATACAAAGAAACACATCTTTTTTCTTATCCTGCAATCAGCCTATGAGATAACCTTGAACCTCCTATAGATAAAGGCATATTCTAGAAACTAACTGTTATATACCATTAGCCATACTTCCACCCCCGATTGTGATAGCAAAGACAAAGTGTGTTTGGAGATCACAAAATCAATATCAGTACCTAACTAAAAGTAACGCAAGGAAACTAAGGAAACTGGAGAAGAAATAGCAATTTTTTGATGCTCGGCTAGCCGAGATATATTCTTTGCCTTCAAGAAAAATAGATAGAGCCATCAACATAAATTATATATCTCGGCAGGAATATTTACTAAAGTAGATACCGAATTTGTGGATATTAATATACTTGTCCCTAGACAACATAAGCTACTTAGAATAAGCTGGTTTTATGATTAGAAAAGATAAATACACTATGAGAGATCTAAGGGGGGACTTCCCCTCGGAAGAAGCCTGCATAAAGTTTGTCTTTAATGCCCTTCATGACAGGAAGTGCTCTTGTGGGGGCAGATACAGGCCCTTATTCTGGACAGAGAAGAATAAACTGAAGGGTAGAAAGCAATTTCAGTGCTCCAAATGCCGCTATCAACTCTCTCCTTTAGCTAATACTATATTTCATAAATCCTCTACGCCTCTAAGCCTGTGGTTCCATGCCTTATTCATCTTTTCGAATGCCAGAAACGGCATTTCAGCCAAAGAGATAGAAAGACAGCTTGGTGTTACCTATAAGTGTGCCTACCGTATCTTGACTCAAATCAGGAGGGCCATGGCTCCAGCTCAAGAAAGACTAAATAACAAAGCTGGCCGGCATAAAAAAGGATTCAATGCTCTATTTAACTTACTATCCACATATAGACATTGATATATTATATTAATTTATGTAAGATCTATTACAAGTGATTAGTAATGTTTATATAAGATAGATATA
>Ga0209541_10018201_pt1 | contig 10194 bp, 9 predicted proteins | sample RifCSPlowO2_01_FD_184027 | JGI IMG/M metagenome (GOLD analysis project Ga0209541, IMG submission 184027) | Groundwater microbial communities from Rifle, Colorado - Rifle CSP2_plank lowO2_0.1 (SPAdes) (version 2) | ecosystem: Environmental > Aquatic > Deep subsurface > Groundwater | place: Rifle...
GTATTAATTGAAAATATCAAAGGCAAGTTTTTATTAGTGTTTAATCAAAACTTTGATAAAAACTGGAAACTATTTGAACAAAATAATTTGTTCACGGATGAAGTTAAAATTAAGGAATATCAAAACTTTAATGTTGCTGAGATGACTATTAAAGATATTTTCTTTGATTTTGACTATTTGAAAACATTCTTTCAGAAGCCTTTTTCTGATAGTAGACATTTTGTTGCTAACGGGTATGCAAACGGTTGGGATATTGAACCTAGTCCGGTGTCTGATAAGCTAGAATTAATAATCGAATACACGCCTCAAAGAAATTTTTATGTACTGATGGTTATTTACGTTTTAATAGTTACAGTTTTTGCTGGTATAGTAGCCGTAAAATTATACAGGAATAAAATAAACAAATGAGTCCCAGGTACGAATTTGTTAAATATATATTAATAACTTTTGTCGTAACGTTCACATTGGTAGATACGATCGTACTACATAATTCAGGCGAACTTATTTTATTTATATTATTTTTATTGTGGCTTGTAATAATGCACTTAGTTAAACCGAGTAGAGATATTTTTAATAAAATAGGAATGGGTTTATTTGCAGTTATACCGGTTTTTGTGATCGTAAGGTTATTTGATATTGCTGAAAGAATTGCAATATGGGTTTTTTTATACCTATTAGTTAGGTGCGTCATTGAGTATAAAGAATATATTAAGAACGGAGGGTAGCTATGACAATTCCGGGAGGTCTTGATGATCAAACTATTCATTTGTCCTGGGGACTCATTTCTAATTCACCATTTACTATTTCCGATCCAAATTTGAATAGTTTTCATGTGTATAGAACTATTTTCGAGCACTTACTTAATCCATTATTGGCCAATCAGCCGCTTTCAACCTTGATATTATCTATTGGACTGTCAGTTTTTGGACCGAATTTTTATTTTATTATAAGTCTGGTAAGTGTGGGTTTAACCTTTTTATTTGCTCGTTTGTTGCTTAAAAAATATAGATATTCTTTCTTGTGGGCGCTTATATTTACTTTTTCCTCTTATATGTGGTCGCATTTATGGAAACATATTGATCTACTCCAAATATGGATTTTTCCCTTGTTTTTTATAATATTTAGACAGTTTTTTACTATAAATTCATTAAAAAACGCTGTGAAATTAGCAGTGTTTTTTACAGTATCCACATTAATTTCTAATTATGCAGGATTTATGTCATTAATATATTTTTTAATTGCCTGCACGGTAAATTTATTTTATAAATGGTATTCAGAAAAGAAGTTTGATTTTTTGCTTCTGAGAAATACAGTATTAACGGTTTTAATTTTTGCTTGTCTGTTAGTAATTACTCTTTTTCCTTATATTAAGGCAAATTATTTGGGATATAAGCAGGTCGGACGGACTGTCGCCAGAACTTATGAAGATTTTTTCTCTTTTAGTTCACGTCCATGGTATTTTCTTTTACCTCCGGTAAAAAACCCAATGTTAGGGGGTTTTTCGGTAAATATTTTAGAAAGAATTAAACGAACGGATTATTTTCTGGCAGATGATTACTTTGCAAATGAGCACCAGGGCAACTTTTTCGGCATTGTGTTTTTACTGGTTTCTTCGTTAGTTTTATTATGGTCTTATAAAAATTCTGTCGAAACACGGAAAAACATAACGATATATATAGTTTGTAATCTAATATTATTCATATTAATGTTTCCTCCTTTTTTTACTATTGGTGGGATGCAAATATATACTCCGGGGTATTTACTTTATAAATATTTCCCAATGTTTAGGGTATCGTCGCGTTTCAGTGTTATTTTACTTTTGAATCTGGTTACTATTACGGCATATGTTGTTAATGAAAATTATGAGAAATTAAAAAGTAATCTTAAATATTTAAACCTAATTATAATATGTTTAACTATAATTACACTGATTGAGACATTTATTCCATTTGAATTAGTTAAAAAAGACATTCCTCCTACTGTTTATTCATATTTAAATAAGAACACTCCTGAAAACACAATGTTTGCTGTTTACCCCAATAATTCAACGCTTGATGCTATGTATTGGATATATAGCCATAAAAGATTTCTTATAAATCCTAAATATTATTCAAGTGAAAGTATGGTATCCGAAGAGTTTACCGAGAATCTAAATACAGAAGAAGGTTTAGATAAACTGCTTGAGTTAAATGGGGAATATTTGATAGTATTTAAAAATGTCTCTGAGGAAGATAAAGAAATTTTTGAAAATAATTCTAAAATAAAATTGGTTAATGAATTCGATGATTCGTATCTATTCAAAGTTGAGAAGATTTAATTAATAATGTACTTAATAATCCATGAAACAGGTCATCTTATATTTTATATAACAGTTATTTCCACTATATTACTGTTATTCAGAAAAACCGGTAAAAAGTTATTTACTCCAAAACATCTATTAATTGGTTTAGTTTCGGTGCTTTTTATAGATTTAGACCATTTGATAGACTATTTTCTATATTATGGGTTTTCATTTAATTTGCACGATTTTGCATTAGGTACACAATTTGCATATAGCGGGAAAGTTTATGTATTTTTTCATTCGTGGGAATTATTACTATTTCTGTTAATTGGGGGATTTTACCAAATTAAAAAGAAAAATAATTATGTACTATTTGTAATTACACTTGGAATGCTGAGTCATGTTTTATATGACACAGCATATTATAGTTTTCCACTTATAGATTATTCATTAGTTTATAGAATTATAAAAAATTTTGACATCTCGGTTTTTAGAGGTTATTAGTTTTATAATTTACATAATATTGTTGAAACAGAAGTTAAAAATAAGGTTAAAACTTTTTTAAACACCTAAAGTATAATTATTTTATATGAACTTTATTAAAATATTTGTCTTTTCCTTTATTTTTTATTTTTTCTCATGGGTGTTAGTTGATACATTAGGAATCAACAAGCTTGCGGTTCAATCAGAAGATACTATTCCAGCTATGTTTATTCCGGTTACAATCTTAAAGGAAGGGACTATTTACACTGATACATATTATAATATGATTATCCAGAGGTATCCTCACCCGGATGATAAAGATTACAAATTAGGATTAACACCATTCTATCTTAAGAAAATAAATCCTACAGCAGATCCGACGGTATGCGTGGAATTTGGCTCTCAAGTTAAATCGTCAGATTTTGACAGACTTTGCAATACACATTATATTTCAGCATTTCCTATAATAAGTGGTTTGATTGCGATTCTGGTATATATTTTACCCGTAGGGCTAGGAATGGTTATAACTTTTGAAAATCTGGCGTTTTTATCTCATATGGCAGCGGCATTAGTAATGGCTATGTCCGGTGGAGTGATGTATCTGTTACTAAATAACTATTTAATTAAGAATTCAAGGAAATCATTACTTGTTACATTTATTTATCTGTTTTCATCAGTGAATTTTGCATTGATATCTCAAGCCTTGTGGCAACACGGACCGGTACAGCTGTTTTTACTGCTGGCAATTTATATGTTTGCAGGCATTATATTCGAAAAACAGGAAAAACTCGATTTAAAAAAGACTTTTCTAGGTGGGTTATTTATGGGTATTTCGGTGCTTTCCAGACCGACCGCAGGGTTGCCGGTAATAGTCTTATCTGTATTTCTTGTTTATTTGATATTAAAAAGTTATTCAAAAAAAAGTCTGTTACAGTTTTTGCTCTTAGTAGTTGCGGGTTTGACATTATGCTTTTTATTTTTTGTTTGGTATAACAAAACTTATTACATATCAATTGAAAATCAGGGCTATTTCAATCAGCTTGGAAGATCCTGGCTTTCTAAATTTCCTGAAGGATTTTTGGGTATGTGGATTTCTCCCAGCAAGGGAATATTAACTTATTCGCCCGTTTTTTTGTTTTCTTTATTGGGGGCTTTTATAGTTTTTAAGAGAAAGAACTATAAGGAAGATTCTCTATATATTGCGTCAATAATTATTATACTTCTTCATACTTTAATCGTTGGAAGATGGAAGCATTGGTATGGCGGATGGTCATTTGGTTATAGGATGAGTTCTGACATTTTACCCTTTTTAACGTTGCTATTGGTTCCTTACATAAAATCTGACTTTTTCAATAAAACTAAAAATATTTTCGTTGTGTTAATTAGTATTTCTGTTCTGGTACAAATTATGGGAATAGTGTTTTTTGATGGGGTTTGGCATGCCGCTTATGATAAAGGGTTTGATGAAACATCGTGGCTATGGTCTATTAAAGATAGTGAAATGGTTTTTAATATTAGAAGGATTTTAGTTAAGGTCGGGTTATTGGAAAAAGCTTGTGATATATGCTTATAACACGCCAGTATAGTTATTTACAATGTGATACAGTAACTATTATCTATTGATAACCATTCATGTTTATGTTAATAATAAAAGTATGAGAAAAGATTATTTAATAGAGAGAAATAAAGAAATATTTGAAGAATATACAAAAAAGGATGAATCTTATAACACTCTATCAAAAAAATATGGTCTAACACCACAAAGAATACAAAAAGTAATTTCGGATTTTAAAGGTAATGAATTAGCTATTAATTTAAAAGTGGATTCTCCAAAGGATGAACGTGAAAAGTTAAAAAATAAAGCAGTAGAAATGCGGGAATCTGGGAAATTAAACATTTCTTTAGAGATGTTTAATAAAGTTATTGAGTGGGACAAAGCAAACAATAATCTTAAAGGACAGATTGATGTATTGGGACATTTAAAGATTGTATTTAAATTAATGTCGGACAGAGAAAAAAATAATAGCAAGAAACTTAGGTTATTAGAAAAAGCTGCAGAGATTAATAAACAAGCTTTAGAACTTGCTGAATCCAGCGGTGAAATTAATAAGGGAACGATTGCAATTCAAAAGATACATTACGCGAATATTATAACGGATACAGCCAGACTGGATATTTCAACAAAGAAAAATAATTCACTACAGCGGGCATTAAAAATAATAGATGAGGCTATTGCTGATCTTCCTGGTTCAAAATCGCATATGTCTTGGGCACTAAATACAAGAGCACAAATTCAATTTTTGTTAGGAAATATTAAAGATGCATTAAATACTCTAAATTACGCGGAGAACTGTTTATATGAAGGATATGATGATGAAATAAAACAAGGCAATCAGGCTGAAATGAAAATAAACGTGTGGCTTTCTGGTTTATTAATAACAAAAGCAAATATCTGCAAAGAAACTGGAAAATACTTATTAGCCAAACAATATGCGAATTCAGTGATTAATTTTGACGATCCCGGAAAAATCTTAGTAAACCGTAAAAATCAGGCTAGAGAAATACTGAAATCACTCAAGAGTATTTCATAAAAAATATAAAGACTTTAAATAGCTATAAGTTCTATTCATTTATCCGTACTTCATAATCTCGCATGAGGCAGCAGTGTAAGGGTATAATATAAAAGTGGAAGATATTAAGTACAATATAATATGCCTTTCAAATCAATTATGGGATTTTCCAAACTGGACTAATAAGCGTCATGTGATGAGCCGATTGGCTAAAAGGGGAAACAATATATTATTCGTCGATCCTCCATTAACAACAGGGAGAGTTTTTTTTAGGCAAATCAGAAAGGGAAACTGGAATCTTGCCAGATCTTTTATAAGTGTAAAACGGGATGAAGGAGTTAAGGTTTTTTCACCTTTAAATTATTTACCTTTTTTTGATTTATTATCAAGATTTCATTCCAGCCGGCTGAAGTATATTTCCAAACTATTATTGAATTCTAAGCGTAAAACTATATTGTGGGTGTATCACGTTGAAATATCAGGTTTGCAAAATTATATTAATACTGTTCCCCATGATTTACTTATTTATGACTGTGTGGATAACTATGAAGCATTTCCGAAATATGACACAGAAATGAAAAAAGAATGGATCAGAAACCAGGAGGAGTATTTGGCTAAGAAAGCAGATCTGATTTTTGCAACAACTCCCGGATTAGTGGAAAAATTACAAAAATATAATTCGAAAGTTTATTTTACGCCGAATGTGGGTGACTATGAGAGATTTCATGATGCTAAAAAATTTAAAGATACATTACCGGAAGATTTAAAAGATATTTCGAGACCAAGGATAGGTTTTAGCGGATCTTTGGATGAGTATAAATTCGATGCCAGGTTAGTTAGAAATTTAGCAGAGACATATCCGAACTATTCTTTTATATTAATAGGGCAAATTGCTTACAAAGATAGAAATGCTGATTTGGAAAAGATTGGGTTGGGTGGTTTGAATAATGTATATTTTTTAGGAGAAAAGCCATTTGAGGAAATGCCAAAATATTATGCGGGATTTGATGCATATATTATTCCGTATCAGCTTAACGAATATACTGTAGGGGGGTGTTTTCCTGTAAAGTTTCACGAGGCTTTGGCTGTTGGTGTTCCTACAATCGTTACTGACCTTCCGGCCTATCTACCGTTTAAAAATGTGTCTTACATAGCAAAAAATAACGAGGATTTCTCTGATTCATTAAAAAAAGCTTTGGAGGAAGATAACGATAACAAGGTAAAAGAAAGAAAAGAAGTTGCAAAACAAAATAACTGGGATGGAAAAGTAGATTCAATGCTTGGTTATATAAATGAAGCTCTTAAGAAATGAGAATACTTTTTACCTTAAATTCAGGGACATACGGGGGAATGGAACAGCACGTCTTAGATTTAGTTAATACTACTGTATCCGCCGGAAATAAGGTTTATGTTTGGTGTTCGGAAGGAGCCATGGGTGAATTGTATAAGAATTCCGGAGCCACAGTTGAGTATCATCGAATTAAATTAGACTTGGATCCCATTTATATTTATTCTTTATTTAAATTTTTAAGGGACAATAAAATTGACATCGTACATTCTCACGAATTAAAAGCCGGAATAAATACTTTGATAGCCGCCGGATTAGCCGGTGTGAGAAACAGGGTGACTCATACTCATACTCCTATTTCTGAATGGAAAATCAGCAACTTTAAAAAAAAGTTTAATTCATGGTTTTACTCATTAGTTGTCAATTTATTATCTTCAAGGGAGGTAGCTCTGACTGAATCGCGAAAACGTGTGAAGATGGATGAGGGAATAAGTGAGGAGAAGTTGATTGTAATTCCAAATTGTGTTAATTATGAGCAGTTTTCTCCTGAATTAGATTCGATTCAGAACAGCAGGAAAGAAATTTTCCAAAGATACAGTATAGATTCTGGAGCATTCATCTTCGGATGTGTTGGTAGACTTACTATTGAAAAGGGACAGGATACATTGGTTAAGGCATTCGCTGAATTTATGAAAAAGGTCGAAGGTGAAAATAATATTCAGTTATTATTAGCAGGAGGAGGTGTCCGTAAAGAGGATATCGATAAACTTTGTAGTACATTAAATATTAATAACAAAGTTATAATAACAGGGGTTTTTGAAGCGGATGGACGTGAAAGATATTATTCAGCAATTGATATATTTGTTTTACCTTCCAGAGCCGAAGGGTTTGGGATAGTTCTTTTAGAAGCTATGTCTTCCGGTCTACCATGTATTTGTTCTGATTTAGAAGTGTTACAGGAAGTGGGAGGTTCAACATGCTTATATTTTGATACGGACAATTTTATGGATTTAGCGGATAAAATGTTTTTCTTTTATGAAAAAAGGAGCGAATTAGGCCGGTTGGGTGAGTCAGCCAGAAATAGAGTGAAAGAGTTGTTTTCAATAGAAAACTTTTCAGAGAGGTATTTAAATTTATATTCGGAGCTGTTAAATGGTGGAAAGAAATGAATATTCCTGGCAAGGAAGTAGAATCAGGCATGAAAAAGTTAAAGTTATCGGTATAGATGCTCGTTTTTATGGAGAAGCCGGTCCGGGTAGATATGTAAAGAACATAGTAAAACATCTAGAACAGATTGACCTCAAACACAAATATAAGATTTTCCTAAGAAAGAAAGCATTCTCTCAATACAATCCTTCAAATCCTAATTTTGAAAAAGTACTAGCCGACTTTACATGGTATTCATTTGAAGAACAATTTGTATTTTTTAAAGTTCTTTTACGTGAGAAGTTAGATCTGTTATATATACCCCATTTTAATATTCCGGTTTTATATCCTAAAGCTATGGTTACTGCAATTCCGGATATTATTATGCACACATTCAGCACCGAAAAGGGTACTACTCTTCCGAGACCTTATTTTAAAATCAAAAAACTAGTATATTGGTGGGTTGTTCTTTGGGCACTTTTAAGGTCAAAGAAAATAATTGTTCCTTCGAACAACACTCTGGAAGATTTTCATAGGGTATATCCATTCATCCGTAGAAAAAAATTTATGGTATCTTATGAGGGAATTGACCCCGACCTTGAAAAGCCAAAAGATAATACCAGATTGAATAATCTCAAAGAGGAATTTAATATAAAAAATCCTTATCTTTTGTGTGTTGGAAGTATGTATGAACATAAAAATGTAGATAGGCTAGTAAAAGCATTTTCAATGTTTAAAACGATCCATTCCAAAGAATACCAATTAGTAATTGTCGGTAAAAAAGATACATTTTCGTCAGAAATATATAAATTAGTTGAAGTATATGATCTAAATAATTATGTAATTATGCCGGGAGAAAAACGATTTATTGAAGATTCTGAAGTTGCTGCGCTAATGACGGGTGCGCAACTTTATGTATTTCCGTCGTTAAAAGAAGGATTTAGTCTTACACCATTAGAAGCTATCAAAATGGGTACTGTATGTTTAGTATCCGATATACCTACTCATAGAGAAATATACGGCAGTCATGTTGCTTATTTTGATCCTTACAATATGACGGAAATTGCTGCAGAAATGAATAAACTACTTAAAGATCAGGAACTACGTGAATATTTGAAAAAACGTTCGGATAATGTTTTGAAAAAATACTCATGGGATTTTACAGCCAGGGAGACTTTCGGAATATTTAATCAAATTTTGTATTCTTCAAACAGATAATTGTTATAATTTCAATACATGAAAGTTTTGATGCTAGGAAGATCAGATTTATTTAGTTCCGGGGGTGGGGATAAAGTTCAAATAGATAATACAGCCGATGAACTGCGGAAGCTGGGAATTGATGTTGATATTGATGTTTCATCAGCAAAGACAGACTTTAGTAAATACGATATTGTTCATGTATTTCAATTGGACTGGGTATTAGATACATATTTTCATATAAATAACGCCAAGAGAGTCGGGAAACCTGTAGTATTTTCCCCAATTCATCATTCTGTAAAAGAAGTAAAAAAATTTGACGATGAATATGTATTTGATCTTAGAAGGGTTAGCAAGTACTTGTTTAAGGATCAATTCAAACGCGATACATTTAAAAATCTGTATAGGACACTATTTGATTCGAAATTGGTAAAACCCTTTTTATATAGTGTAGTGAAAGGGTTTAAAAACATGCATAGGGAAATGCTTAGGATGAGCGATATTATATTAGTTCAAACCGAATTAGAAGCTAAGGACTTAATGGAAACATATAAAATAAATTTCAAGTGGGTAAAAATTCCCAATGGAGTAGGAAATGTGTTTTTAGGAAACGTTGGTTTTAAAAATCCGTTTGACTTTAAAGATTATGTAATTTGTGTAGGGCGTATTGAAGCGAGGAAGAACCAGTTAAAAATAATTGAAGCTGTGAAAAAATTTAGGGACCATAAAAATATTGACGTGAGATTAGTTTTCATAGGGAAAAAAAGTACAAAAAAGCATTTTGAATATGTTCATAGATTTAATATAGAGTTACAGAAAAATCCTTGGATAATATATATTGAACAAGTGCCTTACGAACAGATTCCTTCTTATTATCACTTTGCTAAAGTTGGAATTTCCGCCAGCTGGTTTGAGACAACAGGTTTAACCTCTTTGGAAGCATTATTAGTTGGAACAAACGCTGTAGCTTGCGGAGAAAGAGCAAAAGAGTATTTAGGAAGGTATGCATCATATTGTCGGCCGGATAATGTTGATTCAATTTACGAAGCTTTAATAAATGAGTATTTTGCAGGACGTCCTAAACTCCCCTCTGATATCATTAACACATATACTTGGAGGAATGCAGCTATTAAAACATTGGAAGTATATAAAGGTTTGGTTTAGAAATTATGTCTTTAGAGTTAATAGTTCTGATATTAATAATTTCTTTATGTTTAGTTCTAGTATTT
>Ga0209541_10018205_pt1 | contig 10193 bp, 19 predicted proteins | sample RifCSPlowO2_01_FD_184027 | JGI IMG/M metagenome (GOLD analysis project Ga0209541, IMG submission 184027) | Groundwater microbial communities from Rifle, Colorado - Rifle CSP2_plank lowO2_0.1 (SPAdes) (version 2) | ecosystem: Environmental > Aquatic > Deep subsurface > Groundwater | place...
GGGTGATTTTTAATAAATGCTAAAAAGTTAAAGTTGCTATTATAAATTATTGAACGGCTATTAAAATTAAAGATAAAATAGATTAAGATTTTAAATTTAGGAGTACTATTGCTGTTTATATTAACAATTACTTTGTCAGTTCCTTCAAAACCCCATCAAGTTCTATCTCAAAGATGGCCACGGGCATTTTTATTCTCCAATTTTTGAGGATTCTTGGATGTATTTCTCCTAAAAATCCAATTTTTTTGCCATTAAAAAGAATTTCTGCTGTTCTTCCATCTATGAAATGATCTGGAACTTTTTCTGTTTCTTTAAATTCTAACTTCTTATTTATCATTTTAAATACATATTCTAAAACCTGTTTGATCTCTGTAAAGCTTCCTGGAGAAATAGCTACTGAAAGATTTTCTGTTTCTTTTATTCCAGAATTTTCAGAAGAGAAAACACGGCCAATTTCAAATATTTTTTGAGGATATTCTGCATCAACATTTTCAGAGAGATTTTTTAAGAGGTAATGAGACAAGTTTTCTCTTAAGATGTTGTATTCTGTTTTTGACCCAATGACTTCAATAAAGCTGGCTTTATTTTCAGGAACATTCATTTTTTCTTCTTGGTCTTTTTTATTTGTAAGATGATAGTTGGAAACTTCAATGAAGCCAAGCCCGGAAATGATTTCTGCAATTTTTCTTTTTTTTATTTCTATAGGGTCTTCATTTCCTATAGTTGAAATACTTGGAATTTCAGGAGCGAAATTTTCATAGCCATAAGCAATTGCCACATCTTCTATTAAATCAACTTCATGAATGATATCTGTTCTCCACACAGGAATTTCTACTATTCCTTTATTGTAATTATACCCCATTTTTTCTAAATTTTCTTTTACTTGTTTCTCATTTAGAACTATTCCAAGCAGCTTGTTTGTGTTATCAAGAGAAATTTTCATTTTTTCTGTTGAAAAATCAGGAGTTTTTATTCCATTGACATCCATTTGATAAATTTCGCCACCCATATCAGCGAACATTGCACAAAGTATATTCAAACATTTTTTCAACACTTCAAAATCAAAACCAGAACATTCAATGAAAACATCTTTAGTGTCTGAAGTTATTTTACCCGTGTTTTGGGAATTTACTATAGGGGGCATGCTTAAAATCTCCCCCTTTGCATCAACAAAAACAGGAAATTTTGCTTTTCCGGCCAAAAGATGAGCATACTCTTTTCCTGTTGGATGTTTTTGTAGAATTTCCAGGCCTGACATTTCTTTATCTGAGTCTAGCGGAAAAAATCTTATCTTATCTGGCTCTGCTGCTTTGAAAGTTATTGGAAGTTTTATTTTTTCAAGGGGATAAATTCCTATTGCTACCTTTTTTCTTTTTCTCCCGATAGTTATATGGAGTTTTTCTTGTATCTCTATAAGCTCCTTTATCTTTTCATCACTTAATCTCAACCCAAGGATTATTGCACAAGCAGTATAAGGGCGGATATTTTTTACTGACGAATCGATGACCACATTATAATCTTTTTTAGGTTTGTTTATTTTGTATTCTTTCAATCCTGTTTTCTTTCCTAAGAATGCTAAAAAAGCCCTTTTGAAGCCTTGATAAGAAAGCATATCTGGCCTGTTTGGAAAAACTTCAAGATGGATTTCTTTTTCTGTAATATTGTTTACTGGAGTTCCAAGCATTGCAATTTTATTTTCCATCTTTGAATCAAGAACTCCAAAATCATCTTCAAATTGCTTTTTGCTGAATGTTAATACTGCCATTTTATATTATTAACCAATGAATATACCTCTCTTATTGTCTCCTATTTTTCTTGGGAGAAGATGAAAATGAATGTGATTGACAACTTGCCCTGCTGCTTCTCCGTTATTAAGAACAACATTAAATCCTTGAGAATTATATTTTTCCATTAAGGTTTTTCCTGTTTCTTTAATTGCGTTGATATACTTCTCTGAAATTTTTTCATTCAAATCCATTAAGGTATTGAAATGTTTTTTTGAAGCAATAAGGGTATGCCCTTCTCCAACAGGTTTAATGTCGGCAAAAGCGATAAAATCTTCATCTTCCCAAATTTTTACACTTGGAATTTCTCCTGCCACGATTTTACAAAATATGCAGTTTTCGTTTTTCATCTTATTTCAATTTTTTATCAATTTTATTTCTTAAATTAGGATATACATGATTTTCCAAGAATCTTTTTCTTGCCACCCCAATTTCTTTCCTATATTTTTTTGGGTAATCTCTTGTGCTATCCGAAACATTTATATTAATTATTTCTACCTCAGGAACATTATACCTATCATAAAACTTTTTTTTAACATTTTTACTCACAATAACTATTTTATCAGCCCATTTTAGTTTTTTTGGAGTAATTCTTGTCACTGCGCTACGACTAACTCCACCAAATTTTGTTGAATACCCTTTTTCTTTTAAATATCCTGCTAGATACCTACTTCTTATTCTTCCCATGTTACATACTATCAATATTTTAGTTTTCATTTCATCCAAAACTTCATTTTTCTTAGTTGAGTGAGATCGTTTTTGTACAATTCACGAAGGTCTTTTATTTCGAAATAATCCATAAGAATCCTGTCAAACCCTGGACCCCATGCTAAAACAGGTATGTTTTCTCCAAGAAGAGGAATTACTACTTCTGGCCTGAATATTCCAGCACCACCTAATTCAACCCAAACTTTTCTCTCAGGGTGAAAGACCTCTATTCCTACTGACGGCTCTGTATATGCGTAAAAAGTTGGTCTAAAGCGAACTTTTTCATAGCCCATCTTTGCGAAGAACATCTTTAAGTAACCCAAAAGATGTCTGAAATTTGCATCCTTGTCAACGACAATTCCTTCTGTCTGATTGAACTCAAATCCGTGCTTCCAATCAAGAGTTTCGTTTCTGAAGCATTTTCCAATTGCGAAAAATTTAGCTGGAAGATTCTCTTTTTTTAGTTGGGCTAGTGTTCTCGCAGATAAAGAAGTAGTATGGGTCCTTAATGCAAGTTTTTTTGCTTCTTCTCCACTCCATTGGTATTGCCAGCCCTTACTTTTTATGTTTTTAGAATTTCCTTCATGAGATGATTTTACTTCATTTACTATGTTTTTTTCTGGCAATTCTCCTTTAGTATTAAGAAAGAATGTATCTTGCATTTCTCTTGCTGGATGATCTTGGGGAGTGAATAAAGCATCAAAAAGCCAGAAAGAACTTTCAACCATTGGACCGCTCATTTCCTTGAACCCCATTTCTGTCCAAACTCTTCTTGCATAATCAGAAGCTTGATTTACAAAATGGCGTTTACCGCCAGACATAGCTGAAACAGGCAAAGTGACATCATATCTTCTGAAACGCTTTCCTCGCCATAAAGAATCTTTTTGAAGAATTTCAGGTGTTATTTGCTCTATTAGATCTTTGCCTTTCATTTCAGAACCCATTATTTTTTTCCCAAAATCTGTTAAGTCTATTTCTATGATTTTTTCTTCAATTATCTGAATCATATTTTTTCTCTTTTCCAGAGCGCCAAATACAGAGATTTGTTCTTGGTTTAAAGAATCGCGTTCTAATGGAAGAGATTCCAGAAAAACTTCTTCTGGACTTTTTTTGTAGATACTTGACTTAGTGTCGGCATTAAGTACAATCTTTCCATTTTTTAGTTCAATGAGATCTTTATTTTTCAACACCCCTAAAGATGCCTTGAATTCTTCTTCTGAAAGTTTGCTTTCTTTTTTGGCGTCTTCAAGCTTAAGAATCTTTTTTGCATCTAGAAGAGCAAGAAGACGCCTTTCTGGCAAACCTTTTTTTCTGTATAAAGCACCATTAACCCCTACATCAATTACGCTTTTTTTCTTTGTTGAAGTATTTATTATTCCCTTATTCTTTAGGTATTCTAAAGAACGGATCACAGAGATTTTATCAAGATTTGATTTTTTGCAAATTTGCGTAACAGAAGCCTCTTCAAGATAAGGTAAAATCTTTTTTTCATTAGGGCTTAGAGATTCAAGAGTTTTTTCCAGATTTGGCTCCATTTCAATTATAGAAAGTTAAAGGTTAAAAGGGTTTTGTTTAGTTAAATTCTTCAATTTCAATTAGAAGAAGTATGTGCTCTCTCTATAACCTTGCGTCCTTGACGAATTTAATCTTTTCTTCGGAGTTGTATCTAGCACCAAAACTAAACCTCCATTTCCATTTCCTCTTACAGATTTTTTACTTATGTAGATTCGTTGGCCCTCTTCGGTGTCAAAAAAAGTTTTTGTGTAGTTACGTCCCACGCACCCATTATAACAAATATCTTTTACTTGTAGAGTTGTTTCTCTATCTATCCATCTGCCCCATTTCTTAATCATGTTAACTTTTACCTCCTTTCATTAATCTGAGAACAAGTTTACCTTCTTTTGTCAAAGTTGGTCGAGACTTTTTACTGCCTTTATCTAGGCTTTTTACGATGCCTATTTCTTTCAATTGTTTTAGATTATGCCATATTGTGGTATAAGAACATTTGAGATTTTCTGACAATTTTTTTACAGAATTTGTGACTGAGGTTTCTTCTTTTGATGAGCTAATCCAGAAAATAATTCTTTTTTGCTTTGAAGTTAGACGCCTTTTTACAAGATTTCCGATTAAGATAACGAGTTCAGATTTTCTGACTGAAAAGATAACCAGCGGACGAAACCGCCTTAGCCCCATGAATCTTCATTTTCATTTTATTAACTGTAAAAGTTGCTATTTAAATTTTTTCTACGGGAAAAGCCTTAGTGATTTACAATTTCCCTCGTCATCCAAGTTGGCATTCCTAAAACGGTACCAAGAGACCTTAAACTGTAAACATCAAGAGCTTTTTTTGATGGAGATATAAAAAACATTTTTAGTTTATTTTTGTTGCAAAGTTTTATGTTTTGACGAATTCTGGCTATGATTTCAGTTTTTTCCTTTGCTCCAGAAGAAGTGATTTCATCAAAGTTTATACCAATAGCTACATTTTTCTTTTTAGCAAGCTTTGCAAGAACATGATTGAAACCAGAATCTCGTTGTTTCATTCTGTCTTTTCTTGCTTTAAGGTTCAGCAGAAGAATATCAATTTCCTCTTTTTCAAGAACTTTTCTGTTAAGTTCATCGTCATCGCCTGAAAAAATCGCTTCTTTTCCAGCTTTTCTGGCTTCGCTTATTCTTTTTCTTGCTTTTTGGAAATCTGTTTCTTGAATTATTATGGAATCCATGATTTGTACTGTAAAGATAAGTTTTTATATTTAGGGTCGGCTATAATTTGGATTTAATTATTAAAATGATGCTTCTTAGGCCTATTTAGAAGAACAAGAGAAAAGTTTAAATATGTGTATGTGTACCCATATGAGTATGGGAACTAAGAATATCTCAATAATGGAAGATGTTTATGAGCTCTTGCTTAGAAGAAAGACCGCAAACGATAGCTTTTCAGATGTGATCAGGAGAGAGCTAAAAATGAAAAAAAGCATAATGGAATTTGCCGGAGCATGGAAAGATATCGTCACCAATGGGGAAGCCGAGAAGATGAAGGATGATATAAAGAAACTCAGAAAGAGGTCAACTAATGAACTTTTAAAGAATGATATTTATTGATTCTGATTGTATAATAGATTTTTTAAGGGGAAATGAAAACGCAAGAAAGGTTATCGGGAAATATGAAACTGAAATTTCCACATCTCAAATAAATGTTTTTGAGATCTTTTTTGGTATTTTCAACAAAAAAAATATAAGCGAGAAAGAGATTGTTTTGGCTGATAATTTCTTCAATTCTATAAGCATTTTTTCTTTTGATGGTAAATGCGGAAGAATAAGCGCAAAAATCCTTTCTGGTTTGATGAAAGAAGGAAGCCCTATAGGTCAGAATGACTGCTTTATCGGGGCAATAATGATAAAAAACGGCATTAACACCATAATATCAAATAATAAAAAGCATTTTTCAAAAATCAAAGATATAAGGGTAATAACTTATTAGTGTTTATAAAAATTGAGTTGGGAACTTTTATAAAGGTAGACTTTGCACTTTTAATATGAATCTAGATGAATATCTAAAGGCACTGAAGTCCTGCCCTGATAGTGAATTGCGTGATGAGCTGGGCGTCTATGATAACTGGCCAGTATTTATTAATACAGACTTTGAGGAATTTGTTGGAAAACTAAGATCTTCTGGGAAATACGAGCTTAGAACTACTTATGATAAACCGCGAAGTGATTGGTTTCTTTTTTTGCCTAATATTGCCATTTTACAAGTTTTAAGTTGGCCCTTACCTCTTGTTGGTAAAGATTATGGAGAAGAATTTCAAAGGAGATTAAAAGATTACCCTAAGAGTTTAATGCTTCATCCTGTAAGAGATAAAAGTGAAACTGTACCCTACTCAAGAAGACTTGCAATAGTTATTGACGATATAGGACAATTATTAATTAGAGAGAAAATTCCCGCTTGTATGCCAGATTCGATTGGGTGGAGGTATAGAGATTCTAAAGACATTTCAAAAGTAGTTTATCACGAGCCAAATTAATTTAGCCAGAAATTAAAGTTCCCCTGAAGGATCTTCCAGCCAGAACATTGCCGAGTTGATTTAGGTCTTGTCCAAGAACATAGGTTTTTATTCTTTTTTTCAAAATCATCCCTGCTGCAAGCTGATCTATGACAAAATGCTGGCCTGGTTTAAATTTTTCTTTTGTAGCCATTTTGTGAAACTCTTTCCAACCAATTCTCGCTATGAATTTTGCATCTTTGTATTTTACAGGGTTTTTGTCGTACAAACCAGCAACGTTTGTAAGATTTATGAAAGGCGCTTTAAAAGAAGCCGCAATTTCTGCTGCTTGTGCGTCGGTAGTAGCACTTGTTTTATAAGTCAATGCGCCACAGAAAACAATATCTTGTCTTTGTAGAAGGCGCTTTATGTCTTTCACATGATGAGGAATTCCTGATTCTGAATCGCGGTTGAAAAAATAACTCATGAATCTTGCATTTGTTCTTGTTGAAGCTATTCCTGCTAAACCTTGAATATGCAAAGAAGCCCCTTCTTGCTGTAAGGCGGCGATATATTTTCTGGCAAGACTTCCGCCGCCACAGACAATGACAAACTTATAGTTCTTTGTATTCTGTAAAATGAATTTTTTGAATTTTTTCAAAAAGACGGCGTCAACTTTATCTGGAATTATCAAGCTCCCGCCGAGACTTAGCACAATCACCGGTTTTTTCATTGCTATTACATGGAAAAATTGTTTTTATATTTAACCACAATAGTCTTTAAAAAGATAAAAACTCCAAAATTTTAATGAGAAAGTTACTTTGTGACATAGCTGGAGAAACAGAATCTTTAGAAATTGATGAAAAAGGTTTAATTACCAGCGGATTTTTAGGGGGGCAAGAAATTTATGTTATTGGATCTGTTCAGGCCTCTTTAATAGAAAAAGATAGATATGATCCTTCAACATTTACTCCAGAATTAAGAGAAGGCTATAATTTAGTAACGATTGGTAGAGAGGGGGTAAGAAATTCATCTTATAGGGTTGTGCAGAATATTGGAGTTAGTTCTACTTCACAGTAAAAAGCTTATCATCTTTTACATTAAAAATACCTAAACGAACGCCAGAATCAAGCCAGCCATGAGCGTAATTTAAAGCTGCGAAGGCGTTGACTAAATCCTCGCGTTTTTCAAAATACTCTGAATCAGATAGATAATTAGAAACCATATCAATTATTTCTTTTGCCTGTTTGTTTTTTCCTTTGACTGTAGACTTTTTAGCTATACCTAATGCTTTTGACGTTAGTTCTTTGTATTTCTGGATTTTTGCGGGGGTTATTTTGTCGTTGTTTTGCATTTTAATTAAGCCCTAAACTTGTTGCAATGGCGAAATCAACTCTATTCATAATTTCGTTTGGAAGTGTCGAAATCCTTTTCCTTATTCTAGATTTGTCTATTGTTCTTATTTGATTTAACAAAATCGTAGAATCTTTTTTCATTCCCAAATCCTTTTTTGAAACAAAAATGCTGGTAAGATATTTTTTTGATAATTGTTTTGAAGTTAATGGTGCAATTATTGTCGTTGGACCATAAATATTAAACATATCATTTTGGATTATTAAAACAGGTCTTGTTCCACCTTGTTCCGAGCCAATTGTCGGCTCTAAATCCGCCCAAAATAAATCTCCTCTTGCTATATTTCCCATTTTTCATTTCTATCCAAACCATCCATTAATGTGCCTTCCCATTCTTTTGCAATTTTAAGGCTTTCTTCAGCTAATTCAAGAGCCTCCTCTTTCAATAATTTATCTCTTTCTTTTCTTTGATTTTCAATTTTGCTAATAAGATTAATAATTACATCTTCGTATGTTTCTTTATTAGAGGTTTTTAGCTCACTTAGCCTTTTTTTTACATTCTCATTAAGTTGAATTGACGTTACCATCAAACTATAGAATGGCTATAGTATATAAATTTTTTCGCCCCTTTAACTAAATTTTTGTTACCTTTCTAAAATTACAACATAGGAAATATTTATAAAGCTGATATTAGGCTATAAAGTAGGATAAAGTAATGAAAAAGGCAATAATTTTAACGGGCAGAGAAAACAATGGTAGAGTTATTGAAAGTTATCAGTTACTAATAGATTCGGATTACATTTCAGGTATTTACACTCATAATTCTGGTGAAACTCGCGAAGACTTCTTAAGCGATCTTGCTCAAAGATTTGCAGATGCGTTAAGTAGACAAACAAGCCCTCTAGAGATTGGGGTCTTAAATGGATATAAAATCCCAGAAACTGGTAAGACTTTGAGAATTGAAAGAATTGATGAAGCTTTGATTAGAGATCTTTCTCAAAAATTAGAGTCTAAACTAAGATCTAAATTAGCAGGAAAAGCTCATGTTTTTACTGCGCCGAATCCAAATTAAAATGGAAAGAACATTTTGTAAATACTATAATCTTGAAACAGAAAACCCCCAAGATGTTACCAATTTAGAAGGAGAATTAGAAAGAAGACTACTTCAAGTAAGACAGGTTCGCGCAAGCGAAAACGCGAGTGTAGATGAAATTGCTCAAGATATAGTCGATGGGGGAGGGAAGGGCATGGCAATTTATTACGACTCTGGAGATTTTGATGTTCTTTACTTAAGAGATCAGACAATAAGAAAACCAAAAAAACAAAGAAAATGGATCAGAAAGTCTCAAGCACAGCCAGGGCTTTATGGAATTGAACTTGTTGTTAAAGCAACGCCGCAAGACATAATTGATTTACAAAATTACTTATCGGCAACTGATTTGAATGTGAGAGAAGCCAGAAATGTTAGAACAGCAATTGTTAATTTTTCTACAGGCCTCGTTCAGAAAAATATCGCCAAAAGCTTTAGAGACATAACTCAAAGTATGATAAGAGAAACGTTTCCTAGCTTAGCAGGAGATTTCAAATTTTATTATATAAGCTGGGGTGACTACGGAAGAAGTGGATTCCGCTCAACAGGCTATTATTCTGGACCAGTTGAAGACGTGTTAAAATTTAGAAAGAATTTAATTAATTCAGGGAGAGTTAATAATTCCCCTATAGAATGTGAGGAGACGAGTTTTTCATGAAACAAAAAATATCAGTTACAGTTGAAGAGAAAACACTTAAACTAGTAGAAGAAATCATAAAAACAGGCATATTCAGAAATAAGTCTCATGCCGTCGAGTTTGGCTTAAATAAACTTTTGAAAGAAAAAATTGAAGGGGAGGAGGGAAAATGAGAAATAAATATGTTTCCTTCGCTAAAAATATGGGAATTGCTGCAGTTGCTGGAGTAGCGGCAGGCGCGGGGGTAGCAGAATTATCTAATTTAATAACAGATAATAAGACTGCGACAGCTATTGCATCAACAATAAGTGAATATGCTGCATCATATGCGGTCTTTTTACCTTTACATGCGAGAGATAATAGGGATATTTACAGAACCCCTGAGGGAAAATTCAAATGGGGAGAATTTATTAAAGATCAAATAAAACTTGCTGGTGGTTTTGTTATCTTGGATATAGCTTACTTAACTGGCCGACCATTTTTAGCAAAAGGATTTTTAGATTCTGGCGTAAATCCATCAGAAGCTTCGTTATATGCAGATTTAATTTCCCCCGAATTCCACTAGTCTGTGACTAGTGGTAAAGTATATCTTCCAACAAATACTGATTATGATGTAGCCGTGATGTTCGGCTACTTAAC
>Ga0209541_10018208_pt1 | contig 10190 bp, 12 predicted proteins | sample RifCSPlowO2_01_FD_184027 | JGI IMG/M metagenome (GOLD analysis project Ga0209541, IMG submission 184027) | Groundwater microbial communities from Rifle, Colorado - Rifle CSP2_plank lowO2_0.1 (SPAdes) (version 2) | ecosystem: Environmental > Aquatic > Deep subsurface > Groundwater | place...
ATGAAAATCCGTAACCGAGAGCGCCATTCACAAACGCGGCAATGAAGGTCATGAAGATAAGGATCACTATCGCATCAGGGGGCATATTTTATGATCGGCCACTTGATCCTCGATTTGTCAATCAATTTAAATACGGAGACCATTTGGGGAATGTTATATTGCCAAAGTTTTGAAGGAGGGGGCGCTCTTCGCTGCCATCCGCGTAAATCACATAGAGCTCATAGTTTCCAGAACGCTTTGAACTGAAAACGATGTGTCTGCCATCCGGAGAAAAGCTGGGATGCTCGTTATGCTTTAAATGTCCCGACTTTGTTAATCTCCTCAATCCGCTTTTACTGACATCTAACAAATAGAGATCAAAGGTTCCTCCTTTTTGCCCCGCAAAGACAACCGTATTCCCATCGGGGGACCAGCAGGGAACGGCATTGTATCTCCCCGCAAAGGTAAAGCGCTGCTGATCCGAACCATCCCGCTTCATCATATAAAGATGCGCGAAGGGCGCTTTGCCGGAAGAATACATAATCTTTTGCCCATCCGGTGACCATGCGCTCTCCACATCAATCGCCGGATGGTGGGTCAGTCGCCTTGGATTCGTGCCATCGGGGCCGATGAGATAGATCTCAGGGTTGCCTTCAAAACTCATCGTCACAGCGATATCTTCGCCGTCCGGAGACCAGCTTGAACCGCTGTTTAATCCCTGCCTGCGGGAAATTATCTGCCGTTTTTTTGTGGACAAATCCAAAACCGACAGATCGACATTTTGAATATGATTTTTGTGGGTTTCATAGCTTGAAAAACTAACCTTTTCGCCATCAGGCGCCCAAGCGGGGGATAAGACAATAGATTCATAATCCGTGAGCTTCTCGATATTCTGTCCATCATAGTCCATCTTATAGAGTTCTTTAAAACCAGTTTTGTCTGAAACAAAAAGAATTTTTGTCTGAAAAATGCCTTTTTTACCGGTAAGCGCTTTGATCACGGCGTCTGAAAATTTATGCGAAACCAGTCTTAAATCCGTCCGCAAGGCCTTATAGGTTTTTCCCACAATAAGCCGCGCGGATTGAACGTCGTATAATTTCACTTCAAAAATGAGACGGCGATCCGACAGTTTATACCCGCCCTGGATTAAAAATTCCGCGCCTAAAGCGTTCCATTCCTTAAAATTAATCTTTTCCAATGAATATCCCCCGCTTTCAAATGGCGTCATGTCCGTTGGCGCGATAAAACTAAAAAGCCCGGAAAAATCAAGATCATCCTGAACAATTTTCCTAAGCTGTTCCCCGTCATCCGCGGTCTGCCGTTCGGCGCCTGTAAAGGAAAGGGGGGGCATGGCCATGAATGATTTTTTCAGCTTGGCTTTATCCACGACGATATAAATACGCTCGGCATTCAGGGCGCGGAAAAGAAACCCCACGATCAGAATCAGACAGAAACAAAAATAAAATCTTCTCATTTTAATTCGCCCGCCATAAATGTGATAGACAATCCATCGTACCTTAAATCTTTTTGCGCCTCTTTGGGCACATCCGGAAAAGGAAACGTTTCCTGAAGCGTCCTGTTCATGTACTCATCAAAATCCCGATTGCCGCTGGAGACAATCTGCATACGAAACACAGACCCATCGGCATTTAAAAAAAGAATCACCTCACCGGACAAATGATCCTGTTTCCGCAAATAGGAGGGCAGTGCCCATCGGAGTTTCACCTTTTCCAAAAGCAGACCGCGATAAGCATCCAGAGGTTTTGCGCCGCTTTGCGTCTCCGGCGTCGACACCCCCTCTGATTGGATATTCCCGCTAAACGAGGTTTTCTGCTTCGCAACCTGTTGTTTTTCCTGATTTTGTCTGAGCGCTTTGAGCTTTTCAATGGCAGCCTTGGCCCCGCTTTGCCGCTTCAGTAGCGTTAATGATTGCATTTTTCGTCTTAAAGAACGAATCGCGTCCTCCGTTGTAAGCATGTTTTTATGGAGATCACGAAGCAGCGTCTCCGGGAGATCTACCAAATCCACGCGCACCGCCGCCGAATAAAGTGAATGCGCCTGTTTGCCTTTGAATATCGACATGCGGGGTAAAATAAACGCCAATGACAATAGCACCCCATGAAATATCACAGAGACAACAAATCCTTTTTTAAAATAGGGCTGGCCAAATTGACTTAAGGTGGCATATTGTCGCATGCTTTTTTTAAGATACGGGCTCGGTGACCAGTCCTATCCGCGTAATCCCCGCTCGTTTGATGCGCGCGATCACCTGTGCCACAAAGCCGTAGGGAACCTGCTTATCAGCCCGGATAAAAATCTCTCTCCTGGCGCTGCCCTGCAGGGCTTTCAAAAGGCTGCTCTCCAGCGTTTCCAATCGCAACCTGCGCTTACCCATAAATACATCTTTATTTTTGGTAATCTCTAAGACCATCTGCTTTTCCGATGGATCCAAGGCGGTCGTTTTGGTTTGCGGCAGATCAATCGGTATCCCTTGCTCCATCAGCGGCGTGGCAATCATAAAAATAATCAAAAGGACCAGCATGACATCCACAAGAGGTGTCACATTGATCTCACTCATCACCGAATGTCTGTCCCGATGGGGTGATTGCATGACCCTGTTTAAAATCCCCTTTTAATCATATTGGTAAAATCTGAAGCGAAGTTCTCCATTTCTGAAGTATAAATGCGAACCCGTGATTGAAAATAGTTGAAGGCCACGACTGCCGGGATGGCTGCCGCCAGACCCAATGCGGTCGCGATCAGGGCCTCCGATATTCCCGGGGCAACCACGGCCAAATTAGCCACCCCCGTCGCGCCAATACTTTGAAAAGAGTTCATGATCCCCCAGACGGTTCCAAAAAGCCCGACAAATGGGGCTGTCGAACCGGTCGTTGCCAAAAAATAAACAGCTTTTTCCAGACGCGTGGTTTCCGCGGTCATCGCCCGCCTGAGCGCGCGGATAATATTATCAGAATGGGATTTATCCACATCCTTCTGCACGCCTGTTTTCTCCAGTTCATGAAAGCCCGCCTGAAAAACATGCGCCAGAGGAGCGCTCTTATATAAGTGAATTTTTTTGGCCAGCGCGGCCCAGCTTTGTCCGCCATAAAAATCATCCAAAAACAGGTCCGTATGCCTATTGGCGTCTTTGAAAATAAAATATTTGGCCACGATGATCGCCCAACAGATGAGGGAGGCGGACATTAAAATCAAAATCACAAATTTGACCATCGTTCCCGCGTTCATCACCAGCGTCCATGGATCATGCCGCACGCCGATAACCGCGGTTGTCGCTAATAAATAGTGCATCATTTCTCCCTTTTTAAGTTCTAACAGCTGTCATTTTCAGGAACAAGCTAAAAAATCAACCAGGCTCCTGCCAAATTGACTTCACACCCCGGCTGTGATAAAGTTGCGCCGTTTCTTATGCAAAATCAAGGGTTTATCATTGCCCGAGAAGGTATCCGATGGATTCTTCTTGGCGCTGTTCTGACTGGCTTTATGATGGTTCTTCACTGGACTACCGCGGCATGGCTGTTTGGAGGACTCACGCTGTTTGTCGCGTTTTTTTTTAGAAATCCCTATCGCCGCACGCCTCAACAAAAGGGACTGATCATCGCGCCGGCCGATGGAAAGATCTGTATGATTACGGATGTCGTCGAAAGGCGTTTCCTTAATCAGCCCCGAAAACGCGTCTCCATTTTCATGTCTGTCCTCAATTGTCATGTGAATCGCTCTCCAATTGAAGGCAAGGTAATCGGCACGCATTATCATCCCGGAAAATTTCACATCGCAAGCCATGATAAAGCCTCAGACTTCAATGAACAGCACACGATCCTGATGGAGGATGACCGGAAGAACCGCTTCGTGATCGTCCAGATCGCGGGTTTTGTGGCCCGGCGCATCGTCAGCTACATCAAAGAAGGGGATCTTCTTAAATGCGGACAGCGGTTTGGACTCATACAGTTTGGCTCCAGAGTGGATATATACCTTCCGCCACAGGCTACCCTTCGCGCCAAAGAAGGACAGACTGTCCGTGGCGGAGAAACCGTTATCGGGGAGATCCTATGAAACCCAAAAAATTTCATTCCAGGGAAAATGTCATTTATCTTCTGCCGAACCTCTTTACGATGATCAATCTTTTTTTTGGTTTTTACGCCATCATTTCAGCGCTTCAAGATTTTTACCTGCGTTCGGCCGTCGCCATTTTGATCGCGGGCATTTTTGATATCCTGGATGGCCGGATCGCAAGGCTCACCCAGGGACTTTCGAAGTTCGGCAAGGAGCTGGATTCTCTTTCAGATCTCATTTCATTTGGATTGGCGCCCGCTATTTTAATGTATCTCTGGTCTTTGGAATCCTTCGGACGCATTGGATGGCTGATCTGCTTTGTTTTTATTGCCTGCGGAGCTTTGCGGCTCGCGCGATTCAACATAAAAACATCGCCCGCTGAAAAAAAATACTTTGAAGGGCTGCCTATCCCCATGGCGGCTTACGCGATGATCGCAACGACATTTTTATATCATGAGCTCATGCTGGATGAGTATCGCAGCATTTTCAATCTCTTCATGACAGTCATTCTGGCATTTTTAATGGTCAGCAATATACACTACCGCAGCTTTAAAGATTTTGATCTGAAGGGCCGCCGGTCGTTTGGCATTCTCGTATTGATTGTCCTTATCATGATGGTGGTTGCCTATAATCCGGGAGTCATGACATTTGTCGTCATGATGATCTATTTGGTTTCAGGGCCCTTGATTCATTTGTTTCACCGGAAAAAAATATTCTCCGGAAAACGGAAAACCGAAGATACGCCTAATCTTCGGCTGGTGGACAAACAAGACCCCTCATGAATCCGAAAAAATGGAACATCGCTATTCTGGGCGCGACTGGCGCCGTGGGAGCAGAAATGCTCTCCATTCTCGAAGAACGCGACTTCCCTCTTCATCATCTCCATCTCTACGCTTCCGGAGAGTCAGAGGGTCTGTCTTTAAAATTCCGGAACAAATCCATCAGGATCAAACAGCTTACGGAAGAGATCATTAATGATTTTAAATCCATCGACATCGCGCTCTTGAGCATGGGGAACGAACTCAGCCGATACTACACGCCGCTGATCACCCAAAAGGGGACCGTGTGCGTCGATAATTCGGCAGCCTGGCGAATGGATCCCGCCATCCCCTTGATTGTGCCGGAAGTCAACTACTCCGATATTGAAAGGTTCCGAAAACGCAAAATTATCGCCAATCCCAACTGCTCCACGATTCAGATGGTTCGGGTTTTAAAACCCATCCATGACGTCTTTCGCGTAAAACGCGTTGTTGTCTCCACCTATCAGTCGACGTCCGGACAGGGCAAAGACGGCATGGAGGAGCTGGCCTGTCAGACCATCGCCCTTTTAAACGGAAAAAAAATAGAGCCCAAAGCCTTCCCGCATCAGATTGCTTTTAACTGCATTCCGCACATTGATCGTTTTTCCGAAAACGGTTACACGCTTGAAGAAATGAAAATGATCGATGAAACCAAAAAGATTCTAAATGACACCACCATCCGGATCACGGCCACCTGTGTTCGTGTTCCGGTCTTTAGCGCGCACGCGGAATCCGTCAACATCGAAACGGAGCAGCCGCTCACCGCGTCGGCTGTCCGTCATCTTCTGTCCGAGCAAAAAGGAATCAAAGTGGTTGATGAACCCCATAAAAACGGCTATCCTTTGAATGTTGACGCGGCGGGACGGGATGAGGTTTTTGTGGGCCGCATCCGTCAGGATGAATCCGTCGCGCATGGCATCAACCTTTGGATTGTATCGGATAATTTGAGAAAAGGCGCCGCCTTAAATGCCATTCAAATTGCTGAAGCCTTGATAAGCGAGTTTTTGTGAAGCGAAAGACACTGATCATATTAGCAATCCTTCATAGCTTGATCGTCATCTTCGCTTTTATCACCGCGCAGGCCGCGCCCCAGACCCCCCAGACCGCCGAAGAAGGATCGCTCAATGACTTGTCCACGGAGCTGGAAGGGGCCAGACAACGTTCCCTGGATGAAGATTTGGATGAACTGGAGCAGACGCTGGACAAGGATGAAAAGGAATTGTCAGAAGGCACGGAAGATCCTTTTACGGAAAAATCTGAACCACCGGCTGAGGAACCTATGGAGGTCGAATCTATTCAGGTAGAGCCTGCTGAAGCCCTGCCCGCTGAGGCACAGACTGAGGAAGCGGAGGTAAAAACAACACCCGCGCCGCAAAGCAATACCCCCGTGGCCGACGCCAAAGTTGTTCTGGAAAAACCTTCTGAAAGAAAATCATCCCCGCAACACTGGGGATTTACGCTGATGGGCGGACGCTATAAACCCGCCGACTACATAGGTAAAGGCGACCCTTTTGACACGATTTATACGGGAGATAACTGGTTCCTCAATGACAAGGGATTGTGGGTCGACGCGGCAATGGAATATCAGCTTTTAAAAAAATTTGGCAGGCTAGGTCTGAAGGGAACCAGCGGGGTTTGGGTGATCCGCGGTCTTCATGATGCCACCAGTGACAGCACGATTCATAAAAGACAATATTCCCTGATAGCGCTGCCGCTATTTATAGGCCCGGTCTATCGCTTCCAATACTGGACACGCCAACCCCTGATTCCATTTATAGAAGCCGCTTACGGCGGATTCCAGTTTCAGCAGACGCAGGGCGCGACAAGGGATCGCTACACCGTTTATCGTTCCGCCACATTCTGGGGCCTAGGTCTTCAACTCAACGGCAATTTTGTAGATGAAGCATCAGGCAATGAATTTGATATCAATTGGGGGGTCAATCAGACCAGCTTTATGGTGCACTTCAGACGGATCAACAGTTTAACATCGGATAAATATGATTTTTCCGGTCAAAACCTCATCCTGGCGGGCCTTCTTTTCGAATTTTAAATACCACCCCTTATGCGACGACTCAAGTTTATCATAGCTTATGATGGCACCCACTATTGCGGATGGCAAAGACAACTCTCCGGCCCGACGATTCAGCAGATGCTTGAAGATACCCTCGAACAGATCACGCAAGCTCAGAGTTTCTTAATCGGCTCGGGGCGCACCGACAGCGGCGCTCACGCGCTGGCCCAGGTCGCGCACTGTGATATCGATACCCGTCTGAAAGACAACGAACTCAAAAAAGCCTTAAATAGCCTGCTGCCCAAAGACATCATTGTTAAAGAGTTACAAACAGTACCCCACGATTTTCATGCTCAAAAAAGTGTCGTATCCAAAACCTATATTTATCAATGCTTAAATACGCCCCTGCCTATTCCCCATCTCAGACACCAAAGCTGGTGGCTGCCCATGCCCTTAGACGCCCCAAAGATGAACGAAGCGGCTCAAATGATTATAGGTCTTCATGATTTTAAATCTTTTAAAAACCGCGGAAGCGCGGTCCGGACGACTATACGAAGAATTTTTTCATCGACATTTAAAGAGCAGGAACCCTTTTTGATCTATGAAGTCGAGGGCAGCGGTTTTTTAAAACAAATGATCCGAAATCTGATGGGGGCTTTCGTGCGTGTGGGAAGAGGTAAAATGTCCCCCGACGCGTTTCAAAAGCTCCTCCTGGCCCAGGATCGAACCCAATGCCCGCCGCCTGCTCCTGCCCGCGGCCTTTTTCTGAAAGAGGTTTGCTATGATCAGGGCCGAAGAGCTTTCCATTGACAATAGCGGACTATTTAGAGTAGATTCGGCCGGAATTTTAAGAGCTTGGCATGATGAACCTGCAAAAGACATATTCGGCAAAACGGCAAGATATCGTTAAAAAATGGTATCTGGTGGACGCCAAGGATCAGGTGTTGGGAAGGCTTTCCGTAAAAATCGCGCCCATACTCAAAGGGAAACATAAGCCGATGTTTACGCCTCACATGGACTGCGGCGATTTTGTAGTGGTCATCAACGCGGAAAAAATAAAGTTAACCGGTGAAAAATGGACACAGAAGCGTTATTATAGACACTCAGGACACGTCGGCGGATTAAAATCCGCGTCCGCGCGGGAAACATTGCTCAAACATCCCACAAAGCTCGTAACAATGGCCGTTCGGGGAATGCTGCCTAAGACAAAACTGGGTGATCAGCTCGTTAAAAAATTAAAAGTCTACGCGGGAGAAAAGCATCCCCATGCGGCACAAAAGGTGGAACCGCTTAAATTTTAAAAAGGATTTGAAAGAAGATGGCAACCGCTGAAACCGAAAAAGAAAAAAGATTCTACGCGACAGGCAAAAGAAAGCGCTCCGTGGCCAGGGTTTATCTGACGCCAGCCGGCAAAGGGGCTATTCTGATTAATACCACGCCGCTGGATCGTTATTTTGGCCGGTTGAGCTCCCGACAAATCGTCAAGCAGCCTTTGGTTGCCGCGAAACTGGAAGATAAGGTGGATCTCTATATCAACGTCTTTGGCGGGGGTCTGTCAGGTCAGGCAGACGCCATTAAACATGGCATTGCCAAAGCCCTCGTCGCCTATGATGCCAATCTCAGAAAGCCGTTGAAAGCAGGCGGCTTTCTGACGCGCGACGCACGCAAGGTCGAACGAAAGAAGCCCGGCCAAAAAGGCGCACGCGCGCGGTATCAGTTTTCCAAGAGATAATTTAATAATCGTAGCGGAAATCGAAATCCACATACCAGGAATTATTATTCCGATAGGGATTGGCATATCCGCCATATCCACCATATCCGCCGTAGCCGCCAGGGCCAGTGGTCTGAAAATCCCAGTTGGTATTGTAGTTTTGATTGAATGTCGAGCGTGTCTGAACAAAGGGTATAGAGTTCCAGCCCCCACCGTAACTGCCATTGCCATACGCGAGCTGAAACTGCGCGTAGGGGGATTGAACAAAGAGATTCCATGGCGTGTTGGAGTACCCTAATCCAGAAGAATATTGCCCATACATGTCATAGAGTTGTGTGCCTGTGTAGCAAAGCTCATTATAACGGAATGGCGCGTTCGGATTGCCCTGCAAGAACTGACCCATATCAGGATAGTTGTTGCCATACCCACCATTGTAACCATAACCATTATAGCCGGTAAATCCATTAAAGGAGCCGCAATCGGCGCCATTGTATCCATATAAATTTGGACCATAACCATATCCATTATAACTATATCCACCCGGAACAGGCTGATTGATGCTGGGCTGATTGTTAATATCGGCCTGATCATCCGCTCCACAACTGACCAGTAATAAGGACATCACCGCAATAACCGCAATGAGTATAATTTTATAAACATCTTTCATGGCTTTATGACCTCCACGTTAAAAAACGCTATTCACATATAGAGTTCTGCAATGGGCATGCCAAAACCATGCATAAATATAACCACTGGATATCATTGTATTTTTCTATAATGCTGTCCCCGCGCCCCCCGTTGAAATGCCGCATATCGGCAGCCAGAGTGCCCTATTTTGTCACTCCATCAGGCTCTATTTAGGGTGGAGAGGAGGCGGAGGCCTTCGAGGGTCAGATGGGGCCAAACAATTTGGCGATGTTTCATCAGGGAAACGATCAGCCTTGCCCATCCCCCCGTGGCAATGATTTTGGGCCGGGCTGCGATTTCAGAGCGAACCTTTTCAATCAGCCGATCCACCATTGCCGCGTGACCATGAATCAGGCCTGATTGAATCTGTTCCGCTGTTTTACGGCCTACCACCCTTTTGGGTTTCCGCAGCAAAGAAGCATGCTTCTTCAACACTGCAGTATGGTTAAACAGGGCCTTGGCCGAGATTTCCACACCGGGACAAATGATGCCTCCCCGATAACGCCCCTTTTGGTCAATATAATCCATCGTTGTGGCCGTACCATAATCGATCACCAATACGGCCGAGCGATATCTAAAATAGGCCGCAGAATCATTCGCTATCCGATCCGCCCCCGCGGTCTTATAAGCCCGCGGAAGCCGAATGGGTAATCTCAGTTTATGAGAAACAAACCCTATTTTTTTGATATCGAGCTTTGTTTTTAAGAGCTGCCTGAGCCGGGCATTTTTCCCGGGCACCACGGAGGCCACTATGACCGCATCCGCCTGGCTTAAAATGTTCCGCTTTTTTAATAAAAAAAAGAAAAGTCGTGTTGTCTTGCAGCGAGACTGATACATTAGACGCGTGTCACGAAAAAGCCCTATGGATGTGCTCGAATTGCCGATATCCAACGCTAATAACATATCACATCCCCCGCATAAACACGTTCCG